>Ga0187894_10000797_pt1 | contig 42685 bp, 49 predicted proteins | sample GBC1701081metaG_FD_136650 | JGI IMG/M metagenome (GOLD analysis project Ga0187894, IMG submission 136650) | White microbial mat communities from a lava cave in the Kipuka Kanohina Cave System on the Island of Hawaii, USA - GBC170108-1 metaG ... | reverse complement strand
TATCGAGCCCAATCGTGCTAACCTTGTCCATGGACGGCCTCCTTTGCTGGTTACGGCTTCATCACCTCAACCAGTTTGGCACATCGATGCCGGGTGGGGGCCGTCCACACCATCATCCCGAGCATGAGCGAGGGATGACGGTGGTTGCGCGCGCGATTAGGCCGGCAGCTCGTAGCCGACTTCTGACTCCACCGCGATCGTGCGTTGCACGGCCGGGCGCGCCATCATGTGCTCGTAGTGGGCGTAGAGGCCGGGGAAGGCGGTGCGGTCGGGCTTGAGCGATCCCACCAGACGCCAGAACAGGCGGAAGAGGTGGATGTCAGCGATCGAGTAGCGCTGTACCGCCCACTCTCGACCACCCAGCCGCAACTCGGCCAGCGCCCACGCCTTGTTTGCGGCCTCGATCCCGCGCCGGCGGGCCGGATGCAGGGTCGACGCGATGAACGACATCCACGCCACCACCTGCGCTTCGACCTCGGGATCGTCGACGGGCAGCAGCGCCGCCTCGGGAAAGCGACGTGCAAGGTAGTAGAGGATGCCGGCGACTTCGGTGAGCGGCCGTCCGTCGATCAGCAGGGTAGGCACCTTGCCTTCCGGGTTGATGGCGAGAAAGGCGGGGTCGCGGTGCTCCTTGCGCGCGAACGACACGGCGCGCCGCTCGAACGGCGCGCCGACTTCGTGCAGTGCGATGTGCGGCGCCATCGAACTCGAGCCCGGCGAGAAATAGAGCGTGAGCATCGCTGCCTCCGGACGGCTGCTGTCATCCCGAGCGTAGCGAGGGATCTCCTGAAAATGGAGTCTCTATTCACAGGAGATCCCTCGCGATGCTCGGGATGACGAAGGCCTAAAACGTGAAGCGGGCGCCGACCATGACGTTGATGCCGGGCAGGGGCACCGAGTCCTTGATGAACGAGGTGTGCACGATGGCCTTCTCGTTGAGCAGGTTGTTGGCGCGCACGAAGAACTCGTAGGCCGTGAGCGGCCCCAGGCTGCTGGTGAAGGATATGCCGGCATTCAGCATGTTGTAGCCGCCGGTCTTGGTCTCGAACGCCGCGACGTCGCCCTGCTTGAAAACATGATAGAATTGCAGATAGGCCTTCCACTGTTCCCAGCGCGCATCGAGGCGGCCACCCAGCCGGCCCGGCGGGATGCGCGGCAGGTTGCCGTCGCCGCCGCGGAGCTTGGCGCGCACATAGTCGCCGAAGACCGAGGCATCGAGATAGTCGGTGACGGCGTACTTGGCGTCGGCCTCGATGCCGTAGAACACGGCGTTCTGCTGGCGGAAGTTCACGACGCGCAGGTCGTCGACCACCTCGCCGGTCTCGGCGGGGAAAATGAAATCATGCACCACGTTGCGGTACAGGCTGACCCCGAACTGCAGGGGACCGGTCTTCTTGCGCAGGCTGAGCTCGAGATTGTGCGAGGTCTCGACCTTGAGCCGCGGATCGCCGATCTCGAACTGTCCGGTCGCGACGTGCGGCCCGTTGGCGAACAGTTCCTCGGCCGTCGGCAGGCGCTGTGAGCGGGAGAACGTCAGGCCCACCGTGTAGCCCGGCGTGAAGTCCCACATGGCGCCCAGCGATGCCGAGAAGCCGTGATGGCGGCGGTCGGGCTGGTCGCTCTTCACGTCGATACTCTGCCACTCGTAGCGCAAGCCGCCCTCGATGTAGAAGCTGTCCCAGCTGTAGCGCTCGAGCGCGAAGAGCGCGTGGTTGCGCGTCTTGGTCGGGGCGATGAAGGCTTCCTCGCCCTGGGCTTTGAAGTCGCGCCAGAAGCTCGACACGCCGAACATGCCCTTCAATCCGCCGATCGGATTGTGGACGATCTCCAGGCGCGCATCGGTGGCGTTGTTCTTGAACGTCGTGCCGACCTCGCCGTCCTCGATCTCCTTGTGCTGGTAGTTCACGTGGCCCAGCCGGAAGCGCACCTTTTCTATGCCGGTGAAAGGCTCGGTGAGCTCGCCGCGCACATCGACGCGCTGGCTGTGCATCCTGATGAAGGTAGTGGCTTCGCTCGGGATGCCATACTCCTTCTTCTGATCCGAGAAGGCGGCGCCGAGGTAGCCCCACTCGCCGATCCAGGAACCGCCGGCGCTCCAGCTCGTGGTGTCGTTGAACGAGTTGCGCACGCGGCGCGAGGGCGGATCGCCGAATTTCCTGGCCGTGAAGTAGTCGTCGCTCAGCCGGTGCGTGCCTTCCAGGTGAAGCGCGACGTTGGGCACGCCGACGGTGAAACCCAGCATGCCGGTCATCGCCGATGCGTTGGGATCCCACAGCATCTGGCCTTCGCCTTCGTAGCCCTTGGCAGGCACGGATGTGGGGATGCGACTGTCAATCACGTTCACGACGCCGCCGATCGCGCCGCCGCCATAGAGCAGGGTGGCCGGTCCTTTCAGGATCTCGATCTGCTTGGCGAGGAACGGATCGCTGGTGACGGCGTGGTCTGGACTGACGGTGGCCGCATCGAGCACGTCGACGCCATCCGACAGCACGCGCACGCGCGGTCCATCCATGCCGCGGATGATGGGACGGCTGGCGCCGGGACCGAATTGCGTCGAGGCAACGCCGGGGATGTCCTTGATCGTCTCGCCGAGGCTCGACTGCCGGCGCTGGTTCAACGAGTCGCCGGCCAACACGGTTGCCGGCGTCGCGATGTCGTCGATGCCGCGCGACAGCGGGCTTGCCGTCACCCGCAGCGGCGGCAGGGTCGAAGGCGATAGCGGCGGCGGTTCGGCAACATCGACGGTCGCCGTACCGGCGCCGATCGTGCGTTCGAAGCGCGCACCGGCCGGCGTCACGATATCGAGCACAGTGGTCGCGGCCGGGCGATCCGGCAGACGGGCGATGCCCGCGGCATCCGTGACATAGGTGCCGCTCTGGCCGCGGATGGAAACCTGCGCGCCGGCCACCGGACCTTTGTCGTCGCGAACGGTGAGATCGCGTGCCAGCACGATCGTCGGCAACACAACACACGCCGCAGCCGCCGCTGCCATCCGCCCCCAAATCATCCGCAGCTCTCCGAGAAAATGTTATGACATAACATAACAAGGAAAGAGCGAAGGTAAAGACGATTTTGGACCGCGGGCGTCCACGCGCGGATCGGCGTGTCGGCGCGTATCCCGTTCATATGGGATCGGCGCTTCTCGTCGTCCTGAGTGCAGCGAAGGACCTTGCGGTGCGTCGTTCAAAGAATGCCGGCGCTGATGATCAGCAGCACGGCCGGTATTTGATGCCAATACCGCAAGGTCCTTCGCTGCGCTCAGGACGACGATGGCGGCGGCATGCTGCTTCTATCTAGTCGGGATATGCGTCAATGCCGACGGCTGTTCGCGCTTCGCTTCGCCGCGAGCGAGTGCGGGCGTGGACGCCCGCGGTCCGAAAAAAACTACGCCGCGAGCGTGCGCAGGCAGCGGTCGGCGCGTGCGCTCAGCAACGCGACCAGGCGGCCGACAACAGGGTGGTCGACACCATCGCCACGCGCCTGCCGTGCGGCCGCGTGCAGCGCATCGGGCATCGCGGCCGCCATCGAGCGACAGCGCTCCACGACATCGCTCGCCGGCAGTCGCGCGGCAGCGGCGAATTTTTGCCAGTGCTGCCGTGTGATCCGATCGATCTCATAGTCGCCGCCGATGTGGGTGGCGAGCGCCAGCGGCATCGCATCGGCACGAACCGCGGGCAGGGCACTGGTCAGGCCGTAAAGTGGCGCCAGGCGGGCGCGGCCTGCACTGCCGATCAACAGGGCGCTGTTCTTGGCATGCCCATCGGGGCTGGCGATCAGCCAGCGCAGCATCAGGGCCCGTGCGAAGGTCCAGGCATCCTCGTGCGGCGCGCCGGAGTGGGCGCGGATGATCTCGATCATGCGCGCCGGCGTTGGTCCGCCGTCGGCCTGATTTTTTTTCGCTGGCGGTAGGCCGAGGGCCTGGCAGAGATCCTCCTGGTGCAGGCGCCGGAAGCCACCGTTGTCGCGCACGCGGTCGTAGCGCTCGACCGTCAGCGCGACATGGTCATCGAACCGCATCACATGCGCGCGTGCCGTCGGCAGTCCCAGGATCCGTGCCAGCGCAAGGCAAAGATACGCGTTCTGAACCAGGCCTGCCGCCGGATCGGCCGGCAGCTTGAGGATGTGCGTCGTGGGCGTGCGTCCGGACGGGATGCCCCAATGCTGGCCGTTGAAGAACAGCGCCGTCTTGGGCGTGACGCCAGCGAGGCTGCATTGCCCGGCATCGCGCGGCAGGCGCCAGGCGGCGCGGTCCTTGCGCAGGCCGCGCAGCCGCTCAGCCATGGTGTTGCGGGTGAGCCAGTCGACGGTCATCGGCTTGGCGTCGAGGACGGCGGCGACGCGCTGGGGCCGCACGAACTGGACGGCGCCGGCGCAGTCCTCGCCAACCGCCCCCAGCAGCGCGAAGGGATCCCGCGGCGAGACGTTGAATTGCTGACCCCAGCGCTCCAGCACCGCCGGATCGTCCGGCAGCAGCCCGCGCAGCCACGGCAGGACCCGGCCATGTTCATGCTCGGCCACGACCAGCGGCAGGGAGAGCGACAGCGGCCAGGCCTGCGCCAACCCCCGCCAGGCCGGGTCGTAAACCAGGATCAGGCGACCGCGCTCGTCCTGGCGGACCTCGCCCATGATCTGGCCGTCGGCGACCAGGACCAGCGCGTCGTTCACGGCTTGTCCCGGGCGCTGGCGGCCGCCACGACGGCGTCGATATCGGCTGCGGCGGTACGGTCGGAGAGGGCGGTTTCGGCCACCGCAAGGGACAGGTCGAGGGCCCCGAGCGTGCGCAAGACCAGGCCAAGCTCGGCGCCAGACTTGCCTTGCTCGACGGCAACCAGCCACTGGCGGCCGACACCGGCCCGTTGTGCCAGGGCAGTCTGGCTCAAACCGAGTTCGCGCCGGCGCGCGCGGATTGCCAGGCCGAGGTCGAGAGGGGCTCTGATTCGCATAAGGAAATCGATGAATGTCGTCGGTTGGCGACACTCTATCATCGTCGCCGAACGACGACAATGAGTCAGTAATAGGCTGGGAAAGCAGAAATCGGACCGCGCGCCTGCTGGCGCGCTCAGGACTTGCCCTGCGGCGGGACAAGCGCGGCAGGAGCCGCGCGGTCCAAATTCACAAGCGGCTCAGACCGGCCGAGCGCGTAGGCGCCCTCGCCGAGCAGGACCTGCACGCCGGCCAACACCGTGAGGTACAACGGGTACTCCCAGCCGCCGTTGGCGGACGCGAACATCCAGCCGTTGCCTGAATGGACCCAGACGGCGCCGACGAGGATCGGCAGCAGCACAAGCGACACCCGGCGGACCTGGATCCCCAGCACCAGCAGGACGCCGCCGACCGCCTCCAGGGCGAAGACGACGTAAGCCGACCATCCCGGCAGGCCCAGCGACTGGAAGAACTGCGCCGTGCCCGGCAGGGTGAAGACCACCAGCTTCAGCAGCAGGCTGTGGGCGATGAACATGACGCCCAGCGCCAGGCGCAGCACGAATGCGGCAAGGTCGACGGTACGTTGGTCGGTCACGGGAGCCTCTTGGATGCAATCGCATCTTCTTTTAATGCATCTGCATTGAATGGTCAATCTTGATGCAACTGCATGGAATGCTACAGTGAGTGGATGTCGCCTGCCGCTCCCTCCGATGCCGTGATCGGTGCCTGGATACGGCTCGTGCGGGCCCAGCAGAAGGTGCTGGGCGCCGTCGAGGCCGATCTCAAGCGCGCCGGCTTTCCGCCGCTGGGCTGGTACGACGTGCTGCTCGAACTGCGGCGCGCCAAGGACGAGGGGCTGCGGCCGCTGGAGATCGAGGGGCGGCTGCTGCTGGCGCAGCACAATGTCTCGCGCCTGCTCGACCGGCTGGAGCAGGCGGGCTACGTCGAGCGGCGGCCCTGCGCCGAAGACGGACGCGGCCAGATCGTGGTCGCCACCCGGGCCGGCCTCGACCTTATGCGCCACATGTGGCCGGCCTATCAGGCTGCCATCGACAAGCACGTCGGCGCCAAGCTGCGGTCGGACGCCGAAGCGCTGACGCTCGCCCGCCTGCTGGGACGCCTGATCGACGACGATTGAACCATCTTTGGGACCGCGCGCGTCCACGCGCACATTCGCGCGCAGCGAAGCGAAGAGCGAAAGACTGTCGGCGCTAGCCGCGCCGATGCGGGCGTGGACGCCCGCGGTTCGAATGGCCCGCTTACACGTATCGCTGCAGGCGTTTGCCTGGCAGCAGGTCATAGGGACCCTGCCAGTCCGGCAGGGCAGCGATCCGCTGCAGCCACGCATGCGCCGCCGGGTAGTCTGTGGCGAGGTCGTATCCGGTCTCCTCCGGCGGGAAGACCAAGTAGCCGCACATCGACAGATCGGCCACGGTTGGTCGGTCACCCACGATGAACGGCTGATCCCTAACGGTGCGCGCGACGATGCCCACAAAGTCGTCAATGCGTCGCCGCATATAGGCCAGCACATTCGGATCAGGGGACGGCGTGAAGGCGCGCAGATAACGGTAGCTCGCCATGAACCCTGTCAGCTTGTGGTTGTCCCAGAACAGCCAGCGCAGGACGTCGAACCGTTCACGCTCATCGCCGCCCTGGAAGCGCCCATACCGCTCGGCGAGGCGCAGCAGGATCGGCCCTGTCTGCGTCAGGCTGGCGCCGTCCTCCTCCAGGACGGGGATCTCGCCCATCGGATTGACGGTCTGCCGCCACGGCGCAGTACGGGTGATGCCGCCGCCGAAATCAGTCCAGATGGGCTCGAACGTCTGCCCGCAGAGCGTCAGCATCAGCGCCAGCTTGTAGCTGTTTCCGGACTCGGGAAAGTAGTGCAGTCGATATCGGGTCATCGCGCACGACCCTACGCATTCCCGGGCTCGGCACCATTCAGTTCTCGGCGCCGAGGCTTCAGGAAAATGCAACGATGCGGTGAGGCATCAGGCCGATGGCACCTGTGTGGCCACAAAGGTGGCGGCTTCGCCGGCCAGCCAGTTGCGGAACAGCGCGATGGACCGCTCGCGCTTCTGATTTTCATGCCGACGAACGAGATGGAACTGCCGCGGCAGCCGCACCACATCAGGGAACAGGCGTCTGAGGCGGCTGCTCTCGAGATAGGGGCGCACGACAGGATCAAGGCCCAGCGCGATGCCCATGCCGGCAGCCGCGGCCTCGTGCACAATCTGGAGATTGTCGAAGCTGCGGTACTGCACACCGGCGAAATCGATGTCGGCCGCAGCGAACCACTCCCGCCAGAAATCAGGTTGATGGTCGGTTCCCATCAAAGGGTATTGCAGAAGATCGCGCGGATGGCATGGAGTCGCCGAGGCGCCGAAGAAGTCCGGACTGGCCACAGGGAAGGCATCCACCGGAAGGATCGGCTCGCTGTTGACGCCCGGCCACGGGCCCCTACCGAGGCGTATGGCGCAATCCAGGTCGGGGCGTGCCAGCAAGTCCACGAAGTCGGCCGAGGTTTCCAGCTCGACCTCGATGTCTGTGTGGCGTGCATGGAAACCGCTCAGCCGCGGCATCAGCCAGTTCGCGGCGAAGGTGGGGATGACGCTGACTTTCACCGCGCGCTGGCGTCCCTGCCGTCGGGCCGCTTCGGTCGCGCTGCAAACGCCGTCCCATGCCGGGCCCAGCGCCGCGACATATGCGGCGCCGGCCTCGGTCAGGCTGAGCCCACGCGGCAGGCGTCGGAAGAGCTGCACGCCCAGATGCGCTTCGAGCAGCTGAATGCGACGGCTCAGTGCGGGGACCGTCAGGTTCATCGCCAACGCCGCCTGGGCGAGATTTGGTGATCTCGCCACAACAACGAATGCCTCTATCGGCCCAAGGGGAAGTCTCCGCATCCGACGAGCCTAGGGCCTGCATCGCTCAAATGGAACCGCTCCTGTCATTCGTTCCAGGAGTCTCGCGGCCACCGAGGGCATCCGCGCGGTCAGTCCTCGTTGCGCCAGCTACCGAGAAGGAACAATGAGCGCTTGCGCCGGTTGGCGCCCGCCATCTCCTGGATGTCGTTGAGGTCGGATCCCTTCATCCGCTGTTTCATGATCATCTTCACAATAACGCCGATGATGATGAACGGTGCGAGGTAGATGAACGCGACGAGAAGCGCCTTCATTGACGCCTCCTTGTGCTTGGCCATGGCGCGGCAATCACGCTGCCGACCGGACTCTAGCCCGGTGCGCCCGGACGCGCCAGCCGGCGCGCACAGCCGCTTCGACCGCGAGGACGACGACGCTATCATGGTCCATACTGCGCCTTTGGCGGAGCCGACGCATGATCGAGTCCATCAGCGCCATCACGCTTGGCACGCACGATATGCGGCGCGCCGTGCAGTTCTATCGTTCACTGGGATTCGAAGTCGCCCATGGCGGCGAGGCCGCGTCATTCACCAGCATGCGCGTGGGCTCGGGGCACCTCAATCTCATCACCCAGCCCGCCGATCGAACCTGGTCATGGTGGGGGCGCGTGATCTTCTATGTCGATAATGTCGATGCGCTGCACGCGCACGCCGTGGCAGCCGGCTATCGGCCGCACGCGGCACCGCGCGACGCTGAATGGGGCGAGCGCTTCTTCCACCTGACCGACCCGGACGGTCACGAGCTCAGCTTCGCCCGGCCGCTGTGATTGTGCGGGGCGCCGGCTCAAGGTGTGCTTTTGCGGTCCGTGCGCAAGACCAGATACAGGCCAATAGCGGCGAAGCCGATCACGAGCGGTGCCATCAGCTTCAGGGCAGCGAACTGGCTGGCCTGGCCGACTTCAACGCCGCTCGCGTCGAGGCAAGCCACGCGGTTGCCACGGCTCACCGGTTTGACATCGGCGGTGAGGCCGTCACCGCAGATCAGCGTGCCGACCAGCGGCCAATGCCGCAGGTCATCGCGGCCGAAGTGCGTGACCATCGCGGTGCAGGCTCCACCGAGAACCACGCTGATCACGATGGCGATAACCACCCGCCCGATGCGTCGGCGCTTGGGAAGCCGTCGGTTGGCCTTCGATCGGATGACCGGCTCTTCCATGCGGTGAGGTGGCTCCGGAAATCGGACGGATAGCGCCTTGGCAAAGGTGTATCCCTTATGCGGATCATGCCGCGCTCTTGAACTCGGCGGCAAGGCGATGCTGAAAAATTAGGTCAAACGTTTGACCTAGACATGGCGTCGTGGCATTAGGAAACCATCAGCCGGCACCGGCGCGCGAATGTGCAAGCGAGGAATACATGGAAGCACCGCAGGCAACGGCGCGAGGCGACCGCCGCAAGATGGGCTACCGCAAGCTCCATCCTGTCGAGGGCCTGGACTTCGCCCTGAACCGATGGCTGCCATACATGTGCGAGGCGGAGGTGGCGGAAGCCGCCGCGCGGATCGCAAGCCTGGATGATTGGCGGCGCGAGTTCACCCGCCTGGCTGAACGCGCCGAGCAAGAGTGTCGGCCTCTCAACGGCGCATTCTACTATTGCGCGGCCGAATTCTTTCTCGGCCGCGACAGTGCGGCGCGCGCCTGTCTGATGGATCGATCGTTACGGCTTTACGATGAGGTGATCCGGGACTGGGGGGCCGAGCGTCACGATGTCCCCTATGAAAGTGGTGCGTTGCCGGCTCTGGTGTTGCGCGCCAAGGGGCGACGCCTCGATACGCTGGTCGTGCACGGCGGTTTCGATTCCTACAAAGAGGAATTGTTCATGGCCGCACCCGAGTATGCCGCCATGGGGTTTGACGTCATCGTCTTTGACGGACCCGGACAAGGTCAGGCGTTGCGGCGCCATGGGCTGGTCATGCCGTCCGACTGGGAGCGCCCGGTCGGCTCTGTTCTCAGCCATTTCGGCCTCACGGATTGCACGTTGATGGGTTTTTCCCTCGGCGGATACCTGGCGCCCCGAGCGGCAGCTTATGACGACCGCATCAAGCGCCTGATCGTGAACGACGTGTTGTTCGACTTCTTTGCCGTCTTCACCAACAGGATGCCGGCGGCGACGGCATTGGCTCTCGAGGCGGCACTCGACGCGCATGATGGTGGGACGGTGAACGCCATCGTCGAGGGCCTCGCCGCAATGTCCGACGTGATCCGCTGGGCCCTGGCGCATGGGGTCGAAGTCTCGGGCGCGAAAGGCTATGTCGACTACTTCCGTTGGCTGCGAAAAATGACGACGGCCGAATTCTCGCACAGGATAACGCAGGACGTTCTCGTGATCGCCGCCAGGGAGGACCATATCGTGCCGATGCGGCAGTTCTATCAACAGGTGGGGGCGTTGACCGATGTGTCGTCGCTGACGGCACAGGTATTCACGCGCGCCGATCATGCGCACCAGCACTGCCATGTGGCGAACACCGCCATGGTCATCGACTTTGTCGGGACGTGGTTGCGCTTCCAGAACCGCCTTGCGAGCGATCGCATGAACCTGCCATGACGGCGCCCGACCATGAGGGGAAAAGCCGAGATGGCGGGGAACACACGGGAAAAAATAGTGAACGCGGCTGAAATGCTGCTGGCGAGGGATGGTTGGGCCAACGTGTCGGTGCGGGCCGTGGCGTCACAGGCCAAAGTCAACCTGTCGGCCATCAGCTATCATTTCGGAAGCTTCCAGGCGCTCAGAACCGCCGTGCTGGCCCGACGACTGATACCGCTCAACGAGCAGCGGATGCAGAATCTGGCAGCACTCCAGGAACGCCACGATCAGCCGTCACTGGAACAAATACTCCACGCCTTCCTGGCGCCGCTGCTGGCGTTGTCATCTTCGCCGGATCCAGGCGCCAGGGCTTTCCTGCTGGTCCTTGTCAGGAATTCGATCGAGCCGTCCGAGGAGTATTTGAGTATCACCGGCAACGACCTGGCGAAGCATATCACCGCTTTTGTCGACGCCGTCGGTCAGGTCGTGCCGGGTGTCCCGGATGGCGAGATCAGACACCGGTTCCGTTTTGCCATCGGTGCGACATCACAGGCGCTGGCGACACCGACGCCCAGACGTTTGGGCTGGGAGGCGGATGTCGTCCGGCAACTGGTCACGTTTCTGGTCGCGGGCTTCAAGGCTGCCGCAACGATCGAGGGTCGAAAGAAGGCGGGCTGACCGTTCAACAAAGGTGCGCTGGGCCTTAACGGCCGCGCGCCGCCTTGCGTGCCGCATAGCGGGCGTCGCGTGCCGCCTTGCGCTCGGCTTCCAGAACGGCATTGCGGGCCGACGCGGCCGCCTCATGGGCAGCCTGCTGCGCCGCCTTGGCGGCGGCACGTTCGGCGGCGGCGGCGGCCTCGGCCGCGCTCTTGGCCGCCTTGCGCTCGGCGATCCGCGCATCGCGGGCTGCCGCCGCTGCGCGACGGGCTTCCTGCTGTTGCGCGAAGTCGGCCTTCGCGGCGGGATCGCTGGCCCGCGCCCGGTCGAGCCGGGCCTGCGTTGCCTTGGCTGCCGTGCTCAACCGGTCGGCCAGGCTCGTTTCTCTGTCTCTCATCCTTATCGATCTCCATCGGGCGGGCAGTCGCGGAATCGCACCATGCGTCCCTGTGCCTCGTCCCAGAGCCAATATGCTGCCGACCTCAGCGCGCCGCGCAACGTCAGGATCGGCGCCTGCTGCAGGTAATCGCTCGCCGCGTGGCAGGCCGCGAGGCGGTAGTTGGGAATCCGCGGATTGAGGTGGTGCACGTGGTGGAAGCCGATGTTGCCGGTGAACCACTGCAGGACCGCCGGCAGGCGCAGGTACGAGGTACCGCGCAGCGAGGCCGCGGCGGCCGTCCATTCGCTCTGCCCGAACCAGTGCGCCGTCTCGAAGCGATGCTGCACCGAGAACAGCCAGACGCCGATGATGGAGGCGAACACCATGATCGGCAGCTGGACCAGCGCCATGGCGCCGAAGCCGACAATGAGGCCGAGCCCGACGATGACGGCGGCGAGCGCCAGGTTGGTGGCGTGGACCGACAAGCGCTCGCGTCGCCAGTGCGCCGGCGTGTCGAACGGCAGGCGGTAGAGCAGCAGGAACACCAGCGGCGGCAAGGTGATCAGCGCGACCGCCGGATGACGGACCAGGCGGTAGAATCGGCGTCGCCCCGGGGACAGATGCTGGTATTGGTGCGTGCTCATGCAGGCCGAGTAGATATCGCTGCCGCTTTCCTGACGGTCGAGGTTGTTCCAGTTGGCATGGTGGGCAGCGTGCTGGCGCCGCCAGTTGGCATAGGGCGTCAGTGTCGCCAGGCTGCACAACCGGCCGACCCAGTCGTTGGCGGCGCGTGAGCGGAAGAACGCGCCATGGCCGCAATCGTGCTGGATGATGAAGATGCGCACCAGGAACCCCGCCGCCGGCACCGCCAGAGCCAAGGTCAGCCAGAACGACACGTTCAACGTGGCGTACATCGCGCCGCACAGCGCGACGAAGGGCAGGAATGATGAGGCGATCTGGCCCAGGCTGCGTGCCGGGCTGGCGGCCTGATGGGACGATAACATCCGCCGTAGCGCCGCAAGGTCGGCGGCCTCGTGTGACGTGTCATCGGGGAGAGTGGACGGGGGCGGTCGTAAGGGAGGGGCAGCCGGCGACGTCGACGGAGGGGGCGCGATGTCGGTCAATCAATCGCTTTCTACGGGACGTAGCCGTCCGCGAGGCATTGACGACGCCATTCGAAGATCGATGACGGGATCAATCTTCAACATGTGCAACCTTGGCCCGCAGAAGTCCACCCTGTTGGACGGTCACGCCTTCGGGATCGCGTGTCAGAAGCCAGAAAACAGCCGCCCGTCCATCCAAGGACCACCACCGCTAGCCGCGCGCGCGGAAGCGCAGTTTTGCAGCGTGCGCGTTGCATCTGCCTTTCACCGCATCGATCGTCGATCCGCTGCCGATAAAGCGCCCCTCTGCATAGGCGCCGAAGGGTGCGTTCATCGGCGAATCGGCGGGGTATTTCGTGACCCGGTAGTCGCGGTCATCGATGGTCGCCGTATAGCCCGAGCCACTGCGGACCCATGTGGTCGGCGATCGCGGCCGCGATTTGGCCGGTTCAGAGGCCGCGTCCGGGCGACCCTCGGCACCCTGTTCGTCCGGTTCGGTGACGAGCTGTTGTGGTTTCGACATTCGTCACGGAATCCTTGTGAATCGCTGCCACATCAGTGGCATAGGTACCGAAAGCGTGCATTGTCATGCGTGTCAAAGCGCCGGCTGGCGCCACGGCACCATGCCGATTGCCGGGCTCGTGGCGTGAGGTCCCTCGGCGGGTGCTCCGTATAGATAGTCACTATTCCTGTCCTTGCATCGGCCTGCCGAAAATAAATCTGGCGGGATCGCCGGGAAACCTCCATATGAACGCCAGACAATCGGCATTTGACCGGCCTCGCCGATATTGCCCCGCCCGTGGGCCTGCGTCTCGAGATCCCCAAGAATCCGGATTGTTCCAGGCCACGCGAGCGCCGCGCGGCCGCACTGCTTGCAAAGGAAACAACATGCCCGTCGGTACCGTGAAATTCTTCAATACGCAGAAGGGCTTTGGATTCATCCAGCCGGAGGACGGCTCCAAGGACGTGTTCGTCCACATCAGCGCCGTCGAGCGGTCGGGTATCGGTTCACTTCACGAGGGCCAGAAGGTTCGCTTCGAAGTGCAGTCCGAACGCGGCAAGCTGGCAGCGACGAATCTCGAGTTGGCGTAGTCCGCCAGCCTGCTCAAGGGCGTTGAAGCGCGAACGCGCTTCAACGTCTGCGGTGTGTGCGGCAAACAGGCCGCCCCTCAGGGAGTTGCCGTGCGTATCGAGCGCCCCCAGGGCGAACTGCCATTTCCGACGCCGGCGCGGTTGCGCGTGGGCGACCGCTTTGTCTTTCTGCCCTCAGTGGAGCGGGCCATCGAATGGCTCGGCACGCCGGCCAACGAAGCCCTGCGCGGCCGGCTGAAGGGCGCGCTTGAGCTACTGATGGTGGCGCAAGACAGCCGATTGCCGGTCGACTTGCAGGCGGGCTATGCCGCCTTCATGGATGGTGTTGCCCGCGAACGCCTGATCTTTCGTTGACCGGACGGTCTCTCGGTAAAATGTTTATTTTCGTTCCGCTAGCCGCTCATGGTGGCGGATGATATAGGGGCGTAGTCGCGTTCCCGCCGCCGGGGCATGTCCTGAATGTTGTGAAGGACGATCGGGCGTATCGCTGGCTCCGCGTCAAAGAGCAAACCGCCGCCGGGCTCAACGGGCGTTTCGCCGTTGCCGTCGTCAGGCAACATCACGTCTGATTCCGTTCAACACCGCTGGTGAATGCGCGCGCCGCGGCGCGATGAGCCGTGACCGCGGCGGGCAAACCAGGACAAGGCGTCTGGAGCGAGTTGTTGTCATTGATGTCACGCGATCCGGGAGGGTGATTTTGTCCCCGGGGACGCAGGCGTGTTTTCCGCAGTTCGCGCACTGCCGCACGTGGGATTCGAAATGGCGGTGAAATGCCGGCAGTATCGCGCTGCTGTGTCGTCGTGCGCGGGAAGGAATGAAGCCTTGGTCCAGCCGCTGTTGTTTACGCCGCTGCCGTTGCGCAGCGTGGTTGCGCCCAACCGGGTCGTGATCTCGCCGATGGTGCAGTATCGCGCCACGGACGGGTTCGCCAACGACTACCATCTGGTCCATCTGGGCAAGTTCGCGCTGGGCAAGGCCGGCACGGTCTTCACCGAGAACGTCGCGGTCGAGCCGCGCGGACGGGTGACGCAGGGCGACCTGGGGCTGTGGAGCGACGATCACATCGCCGGCCTGAAGTGCGTCGCGTCCTTCATCAAGGCCGAGGGCGCGCTGGCGGCGACGCAGATCACCCACTCCGGCCGCAAGGGCTCGACGCCGCGAGCCTTTGAGGGTGCCGTGCTGAACGAAACGCACGCCGCCAACGGCTGGCATCCCTGGGAGGTGGTAGGACCGACGTCCGATCCCGCGGCGCCCGGCTGGCTGCGGCCGCGCCAGCTCACGGCGGCGGACATCGGCGATCTGGTGTCGGGTTTCGCCACGGCCGCACGCCGCGCCGATGCTGCTGGCTTCGACGTGCTGGAGATCCACGGTGCGCACGGCTACCTGCTGGCCTCGTTCCTGTCGCCGGTCAGCAACACGCGCAACGATGCCTATGGCGGCGACAGGGCAGGGCGCATGCGCTTCCCGCTCGACGTGACGCGCGCGGTGCGCGTGGCCTGGCCGGCGCACAAGCCGCTGTTCTTTCGCGTCTCGTCGCTCGACGGCGCCGACGGCTGGAACCTCGATGACACGGTGGCGCTGGCCAGGGAGCTGAAGGCGGTTGGCGTCGATGTGGTCGATTGCTCGTCGGGCGGGCTCACCGGCGCGGCGACGGCGGCGCCGATCAAGCGTTCGCCGGGCTTCCAGGTGCCGTTCGCGGCGCGCGTTCGCCGCGAGGCGGAGGTCATGAGCATGGCCGTGGGCCTGATCCTCGATGGCCCGCAGGCCGAGGCAGTCCTGCAGGCCGGCGACGCCGACCTCATCGCCATCGGCCGCCAGGCGCTTTACGAGCCGTTCTGGGCGCTGCACGCAGCGCAGGCCCTGGGCTGCGATCCCAACTACACGATGTGGAATCCGGAATATGGTTGGTGGCTGGAAAAGCGCGAGCACGCGCTGGGACGGCGGTGACAGAAGGGGACCGTCATCGTAGCCTTTCGCAAACGTCGGGGGAGAACTGCCATGTCCAACAGTCGCAAGGTCCGTGTTTCACGGCGCCACTTCATCGCCGGCGCCACTGCCGCCGGCACGCTCGGCCTGCCGGCCATCGTGGGCGCGCAAGCCGCGGTAGTGAAGGTCGGCGTCATCCATCCGGTCACCGGCTTCGTCGCCTACAACGGTCAGCAGGGGCGGCTGGGCGCCACGATGGCGGTCGAGGACGTGAACAAGGCCGGCGGCATCAAGGCGATGGGCGGTGCCAAGCTCGAGGCGCTGCTGGGCGACAGCCAGTCCAAGGTCGAGGTCGGCGTCAGCGAAGTCGAGAAGATGAACGAGGCCGGGGTGGCAGCCTACATCGGCTGCTTTCAGAGCCCGGTCGGCATTGCCGCGAGCCAGGCCGCGTCCAAGTACAATACGCCGTTCCTGATCGATGTCGGCGCCTCGGACCTGCTGGTCAGCCGTGGCCTGAAGAACGTGTTCCGTCTCAAGCCCGGCTTCGGCGCTTGCGTCGATCAGGGAATCGCGGCGCTGGGTGCGCTCAACGAGGCCGCCGGCAAGCCGGCCAAGGCGGCGGTGATCGTGCACGAGAGCGGTGAGTTCGGCACCGGCACCGCCAAGCTGCTGGCCGGCAAGCTGCCGTCGGTGGGCATCGAGGGCAAGGAGCTGATCGGGCACGACAACCCGACGCGCAACTTCGATAACGTGGCACTGCGCATCCGCTCGATGGCGCCCGATCTGGTGATCATGTCGAACTACCAGAACGAATATGTGCTGCTGGCGCGCACGCTCTACCAGCAGAAGGTGAATCTCGCCGGCCTGTTCTCGGTGTTGGGCGGCGGCTTCAACTACAAGTTCGTCAAGGAACTGCCCGACGTGGCGCAGTACATGATGGACACCAACCATTGGTTCAACCCGAAGTCGGACAAGGCGCAGGCGCTGAAGAAACGGGTTGAGGCTGGCGGTGCGCTGTTCACCTTCGAGGTCTATCTGGCGTACTCCACGGTGATGCTGCTGGCCGACGCGCTGGAGCGCGCCGGGTCGGCCGACAAGGAGAAGCTGATCGCCGCGCTCAACGCCTCGACGTTCAACGCCGAGCTGCTGCCGTACGGCCCGACGAAGTTCGTGAACGGCCAGAACCAGGGCGGCCGCGCCGCGATCATGCAGGCGCTCAAGGGCGACATCGAGGTGATCGCCCCCGCCGATGTCGCCTCGGCGAAAGCCGTGTTCCCCAGACCGAAGTTCGGGTGATTTCCCGGGAGCGCGGGCCTCTGGCCCGCTCATAAGCGGGCGGGACGCCCGCGCTCCCACGGACATACCATGCCCGATCCCGTGATCATCCTCGCTGGCGTGCTGAACGGCCTTTTGGCCGGCGGCATCTATGTGCTGGTGGCGGTCGGGCTGACGCTGATCTATGGCGTGCTGCACATCATCAACTTCGCCCATGGCAGCCTGCTGATGCTGGCCATGTACGCGGTGTTCTTCCTGTGGCGGCTGCTCGGCATTGATCCCTACGTGGCGCTGCCCATCGTGATCGCCGCCAGCTTCGCGTTCGGCTACGTCCTCTATCGCGGGCTGATTGGCCGCTTCAGCCATGGCCGCGACGAGAACATCCTGCTGATCACCCTGGGCCTGGCGATCGTCTTCGACAACGTGGCGCTGCTGCTGTTCACCGGCGACACGCAGACCATCGATGTGGCCTATGCCGGCACCATCGTGCAGCTCGGCGCCGCCTTCCTGCCGTTGCCCAAGATCGTCTCCTTTCTGGCCGCGATCGTGCTGTGCGCTGTCCTCGGCCTGGTCATGGCACGCTCGCAGCTCGGCAAGGCGATCCGCGCCGTGGCGCACGAGCGGCAGGGTGCGCGGCTGGTCGGCATCGACGTCGAGCAGGTGTTCGCGATCTCCTATGGCGTCGGCATCGCCTGCCTGGGCGCCGCGGCCTGCCTGTTGATGCCGACGTTCTACGTCTCGCCGACCTCGGGCCATGCCTTCGTGCTGATCGCCTTCACCACCGTGGTGCTGGGTGGTATGGGCAGCTTCGTGGGCGCCGCCGTCGGTGGCCTGATCATCGGCGTTACCGAGTCGCTGGGCGGCCTGCTGCTGGGCGAGCAGCTGGGCCAGATCGGCATCTCGCTGATCTTCATCCTGATCCTGCTGCTGCGGCCCACCGGCCTGTTCGGGGCTGGCCGATGAGCCGGCGCGGGCTTGCGTTCGCTGCCGGAGGGCTGCTGCTGGCGATCCTCTATCCGCTGCTGGTGCGCGCTGCTGGCGCCGCCGGCCTGCCGATCGCGCCGAACTACCTGATCAATGTCGGCATGCTGGTCTGCTTCACCGCCTTCATCGGCCAGTCGTGGAACATCGCCGGCGGCTTTGCCGGGCTGATGTCGTTCGGCCATGTCGTGTTCTTCGGCACCGGCGCCTATGGCATGGCCATCCTGCAGGTCACCTACGGCTGGAACCCGTGGCTCGCCTGGCCGGTGGCGGCGGCGCTCGGCGCCGGCGTCGGTTGGTTGATCGGGGCCCTGGCGTTTCGCGCCGGCCTGCGCGGCTCGTATTTCGCGCTCATTACGCTCGCCTTCGCCGAGGTTTTCCGCATCCTTGCCAACTCGGTGCCTTTCACGCGCGGCGGGCTGGGCTTGCTGATCAAGGCCGAGCCGCATCCGGCCAACCTGCAGTTCAGGGACCCGATCTGGATCTACTATCTCGCGCTGCTGCTGTGCGTGATCGCCCTGCTGATCGCCTGGCAGCTCACCCGCACGCGCTTCGGCGCGCGGCTGGTGGCGATCCGCGAGAACGAGGACGCCGCCCGCGCGTTGGGCATCGACGTCTATGCCGAGAAGGTGAAGGTGCTGGCACTGTCGGGCGCCATGGGCGCAGCCGGCGGTGCGTTCTATGTCCAGAAGTATCTCTATGTCGACCCATGGATCGCCTTCGGCGTCGACAAGTCGGTCGAAATGCTGCTGGTCAGCATGGTGGGCGGCGCCGGCACCATCTTCGGCCCGTTGATCGGCGCCGGTGCGCTGACCGCGATCAACGAGATCACGCGCACGCTGGCCAGCGTCGTGCCGGCGTTGAAGAACGTGCAGCCGCTGAGCCTGATCGTCTATGGCGCCATGCTGGTCCTGATCGTGGCACGGCTGCCCGATGGGCTCGCCAGTCTGTTTGGCCGCAAGCGCCGGGAGGCGGGGCGTGCTTGAGGTACGCCACCTCAGCAAGGCGTTCAGCGGCCTGAAGGCGGTCGACGGCGCTTCGCTCGACGTGCGCGCCGGCGAGATCGTGGCGCTGATCGGCCCTAACGGGGCGGGCAAGACCACGCTGTTCGCCGCCATCGCCGGCTTCCATCGGCCCGACGCCGGCACGGTGCGCTTCGATGGTGCCGACATCACCGGGCTGGCGCCGCATCGCATCTGCGCCGCCGGCATGGTGCGCACGTTCCAGATCACGCAGCCGTTCGCCAAGATCAGCGTGCGCGAGAACATCATGGTCGGCGCCTACGCGCGCACCGCCGACCGCACCACGGCGGCGGTACGGGCCGAGGTGATCGCGCGCCAGGTCGGCATGGCGCGGCAGCTCGACCAGCTGGGCGCCGATCTGACGGTCGCCGGACGCAAGCGGCTGGAGCTGGCCCGCGCGCTTGCCACCGGTCCGCGGCTGTTGCTGCTGGATGAGGTGATGGCGGGCCTCAATCCGACCGAGATCACCGAAATCGTCGACGTGATCCAGGCGATTCGCACCAGCGGCGTCACCATCCTGCTGATCGAGCACGTGATGCAGGCGGTCACCAGCCTCGCCGAGCGGGTCTATGTACTCAACCAGGGCCGCGTGATCGCCGAGGGCACGCCGGCCGCGATCGCCGCCGATCCGGGGGTCGTAGAGGCGTATCTCGGCCACGGCGCCGCGGCGCGGCTGGGCGGCGGGCATGCTTGAGGTCATGGGCCTGCGCGCGGGCTACGCGCCCATCGAGATCCTGCACGGCGTCGATCTGCGGGTTGGGGACGGCGAGATCGTGGCGCTGCTGGGTAGCAACGGTGCCGGCAAGTCGACGCTGAACAACACGCTCAGCGGCCTGCTGCGTCCGCTCGCCGGCACGATCGCCTTCGAGGACACCGATATCGCCGGCTGGTCCAGCGCACGCATCGTCGAACGCGGCCTGGTGCAGGTACCGGAAGGGCGCCGCGTGTTTCCCAACCTCTCGGTGCGCGACAACCTGGAACTGGGCAGCTACCGGCGCGGTCGCGCCGCGCGGGCGCGCAACCTGGAGCGCGTGGCGGCGATCTTCCCTCGCCTGCAGGAACGCTGGCGGCAGCTTGCCGGCACCCTGTCAGGCGGCGAGCAGCAGATGCTGGCGATCGGCCGTGGCCTGATGGGCGAGCCGCGGCTGCTGATTCTCGACGAACCGTCGCTGGGCCTCTCACCGCTGTTGGTCGAGGACATGTTCGCCCTGATCGGCCGTCTCAACGCCGAGGGCCTGGCGATCCTGCTGGTCGAGCAGAACGTGGTGCAGTCGCTTGCCATCGCGCACCGCGCCTACGTGCTGGAGAACGGCCGCATCACGCTGTCCGGCAACGCCGCCGAGCTCGCCGATGCGCCGGCCCTGCGCAAGAGCTACCTCGGTCAGTGAAGCTTATCGGTGGCACTTGCGAACAGGCCGTGGCCGAGCTGAAGGAATTCGACCAGGTTGTCGTCCGGATCGCGTACGAACAGTGTCCCGATGCCGAAGTCGAGCGGATCAATGGTCAGTGTCACCGTGTGGATATTGCCCGCGAAATCGATCTGAAAGGGCGTGCAGCCACGATCCAGCAGCAGCGCCAGGGTCGCGCGCAGATCCGGTACCTGCAGCGCGACATGTTGCACCTGATGGCTCTTTTCTGGACCGGCGACGGCGAGCGGGACCAGGTGCAGCGCGCTCGTCTCGTTGAGGATCAGCCAGGTCGGGATCTGGTGATGCGGCCGCAAACCGAGCGTGTCGATGTAGAAGGCGCGGGCGCGGGCAAGATCGGTGACGCCGATGCCGACATGGTGGATCGCCTCGACCGTGATGACCATCGTGTATGTCTCCTCGTGCCACGCGGGCGAACATCGGCGCGCGCCACTCGCACGATCGGCATGGGGAGCGATCGCCCGCGCGGCCAGCCTGATGGCGGGCCGTGGCAGGTGCGGCGGCGGGGGTGGGGAGTGGCATCCGACGCGAGTGCGCGCGAGGAATGAACAGCCTGACGCCGTCACGCTTCCGGCCACGATGCCAAAAATGTTGCCGTCAGCCGCGCCAGAAGCGGGGTACGAACAGGATCAGCACGGCAAACAGCTCGAGCCGCCCGAGCAGCATGCCGAAGCACAGCAGCCATTTGGCGGCATCGGGCAGCGGGGCGAAGGTGCCTGCCGGGCCGATGATTGGGCCCAGTCCCGGTCCGGCGTTTGACAGTGCCGCCACCGCGGCGCTGGCGCTGGTGAGGAAATCGAGGTCAAGGGCCATCAGGGCGACGGTGAACGCGCCGTAGCAGATGAAGTACAGCGAGAAGAAGACGACGACAGATCCGACCACGTCGTCCGGCAGCGGGCGGCCGCCATAGACGCGCGGAAAGACGCCCCGTGGGTGGATGAGCTGCAGAAAATGTGCACGCAGCAATCGCGCCATGACCTCGAAGCGGAAGATCTTGATACCGCCCGAGGTTGAGCCGGTGCAGCCGCCCACGAACAGCAACCCGAAGAAGATGCCGATCGCCGCGTTGCCCCACAGCGAGTAGTCAGCGGAGGCAAAGCCGCAGGTCGTGACGACGGAGACCACGTTGAACACGGCGTGGCGCAGCGCCTCGCCGACGCCGTAGCGACCGCTTGCGACCAGCCAGCCCGCCAGCAAGACGGCGACCACGACACAGAAGGCAAGCAGTGTCCAGATCTGGCTGTTGCGTAGCATGTGCCAGTTGCCGCGCAAGAGGCCAACATAGACGGCAAAGGGCAGGGCACCCAGCAGCATGAAGACGATGGCGATGGCCTCGATCGTGGGGCTCTTCCAGTGGCTCAGCGAGGCATCGGCGGTCGAAAGGCCGCCGGTGGCAACGGTTGTCAGCGCGTGTGCGATCGCATCGAACGGCGTCATCCCCGCGAGCGCATAGGCGATGCCGCAGGCCACCGTCAGGCCGACGTAGATGAGACCGATCGTGCTGGCGATCGCGCGGACCCGCGGCAGTACCTTCTCGGACCGGTCCGAGGACTCAGTGCGGAAGAGCTGCATGCCGCCAACGCCCAGCGCCGGCAGGATGGCAATGGCGACGGCGATGATTCCGATGCCGCCCATCCACTGCAGCAGGGCGCGCCACAGCAGGACGCCGGGCGGCGCCGCATCAAGGCCGACGATCACCGTTCCGCCCGTCGTCGTCAGGCCCGACATCGCCTCGTAGAAGGCATTGGTGAAGCTCTGCAGCTGGGCGTAGCCGGAAAGATGCAGCGGGACGGCGCTGAACAGCGTGATGATGAGCCAGGCGAAGGGCGTCAGCATGAACGCCTGGCGCAGGGTCAGGCCGTCGGCGAGATCACATCGCGCGGCGTACCGCAAGGCAGCGCCGCAGGCGAACGCGGCGGCGCTGGACAGCAGGAACCCGCGCCACTGGGGATGACCGGTGGCCGCGTCGACCGCGGCGGGCAGCAGCATTGCAACGGCGAGCACCATCAGCATGCCGCCGATGAGATAGAAGACCGGCCGCAGGTAGGCAGGTGACCAGGTCCTGACGGGGCTTTGCGCGCGGGTAGCCATGAGTCAGGGCACCATCACGCGGCCAGGATGTCCTCAGCCTTGCGCAGCGCATCGTAGGTGACGATGGCGATGACGCGATCGCCCGGCATGACTTGGAACGTACCGGTCGGGATGAAGACCTCATCGCCCCGTACGACGGCACCGATCATCATTCCGTCGGGTACGCCGACGGCGCCCAGGGGCTTTTTGACCAGTCGCGAGCCGGGCAGTGCCTCGGTCTCGATGACCTCGCCGAAATCCTCGCGCAGCGTATAGAGCGCCGCCACCGAGCGCGGCCGCACGTGGCGCAGGATCGTCGAGATGGTGATGGCGCTGGGATCGACAACGGCATCGATGCCGAGCGCCGGTACGATCGGCTCGTAGGCGCTCCTGTTGACCAGCGCGATCGCGCGGCCGCAGCCCTCGCGCTTGGCCAGTATCGACGCAAAAATGTTGGTTTCGTCGTCATCAGTCACCGCCACGATGGTCTCGGCGACATTGGCGCTGGCTTCCACCAGCAGCTCCCTGTCCAGCGCGTCACCGTGCAGGACCAGGACGGCATTGCCCAGTTCGCTCGATATCCTCTCGGCCCGTTCACGGTTGCGTTCGATGATCTTGATGGACGCCGCGGGTGCGTCGTGAACCAGCTGTCGGGCAAGGTTGAAGCCGACATTGCCACCGCCGACGATGATGATGCGACTGGCCTGGCGGCCGGCATTGCCGAAGAACGCGATGGTGGCAGCAGCCCGGGCCGGCTCGGTGATCAGATACACGAGGTCGTTGCGTTCGATGGTGTCGCTGCCGCGCGGCACGAACGCCTTGCCGTCACGGATGATGGCCATCACCGCGAGGCCAACATCGGGCAGGACCTGCGGCAGGTCCGTCAGCGTCCGTCCCGCCATGGCGCAGGTCTCGGCGTTGCACTGGATACCCAGCAGCTGCACACGGCCGTCGGCCAGCGGCAGGGTGTCGAATGCGCCCGGTGTGCGCAGCCGGCGCGCAATGCCGTTGGCAACCTCGATCTCGGGCGAGATCACGACATCGATGGGCAATTGGTCGTTGGCATAGAGCCCGCGCCAGATTGGCGCGAGGTAGCCGGGGTGGCGCAATCGGGCGATACGGCGGCGCACCTTGAACAGAGAATAGGCGACCTGGCAGGCCACCATGTTGACCTCGTCCGAGCGCGTGACGGCGATCAGCATGTCGGCGTCCTTGGCACCGGCGCGCTCGAGCACATCCGGATGGGAAGCGTGGCCCTGCATGCCGCGCACGTCGTAGCTTTCGTCGATGTGCTTCGCCTGCTCGGGTGAAATGTCCACCACGGTGACGTCGATGCTTTCACCGGCCAGCTGTCGTGCTATCGCCTCACCAACCAGACCGGCACCACACACAATGACGCGCATCCGCAACCCTTCCCACTCAGGGGCTACAGTCTACAGGGCCGGCGACTGTTTACGCCATCGCCGACATTGGGGGGATGTCAGAGTTCGGTGTCGCCGGCCAGCAGTCTTTGAGCGATGGTGCGCCGCAGGATTTCGTTCGTGCCGTCGGCGACATTGATCACGCGAAGATCGTGCCAGGCGTGCGTCAGATGCAGCTCATTGGTGAAGCCGATGGCGCCGTGGGTCTGCATCGCCCGATCGACGGCACGGAAGCCGGCCTCCACCGCATAGGCTTTGGTCATCGACAGCTCCTTGATCGCGCGCTCGCCGCGATCGAGCAACGTGGCGACGTTCAATCCCATGAGGTGGGCGGCGTGCAGTTCCATGGCCGACTCGGCCAGCGGGAAGCTCACGCCCTGGTACTCGGCGATCTTGTGGCCGAACGCCTCGCGCTGCTTGGCATAGTCCAGCGCCTTTTCCAGCGCCCAGCGGCCCAGCCCGACAGCGCGAGCCGTGTTGTAGATGCGGCCCAGGGACACGCCCAGCAGGCCGATCTTGAAGCCGTCGTGCAAGGTGCCCACGAGCTGGTCCGGTTCAACCCGCACGCCGTCGAAGACGAGCTGGCCTTCGTTGCCGCCGGCATGGCCGAAGAGGCGGATGACGCTCTCGACCTGGAAGCCCGGCGCGTCGGTCGGCACCAGGAAGGCGCTGATACCGCCGGCCTTGAGACGCGCGCGCTCGGGATCGGTGACGGCAAACACGATGACCCAGTCGGCTTGTGGCGCGTTGGTGGTCCAGATCTTGCGGCCGTGGATGCGCCAGCCGTTGCCGTCGGGCTCGGCGCGGGTCCGGATCATGGCGGCGTCCGAACCGGCACCGGGTTCGGACAGGCCGAAGCACATCGAGGTACGGCCGGCCATCATGTCGGCGAGGATCGTCTGGCGTGCCGTGTCGGTCACCTCGCGCAGCACGACGCTGGGCCCGAATGCCCAGTGGCTCAGCGTGTAGGCACCGAGCCAATAGTGCATGCCGCACTGCCGGTAGATCTGCTCCCACGCCACGAAGTAGGCGAGCAGGCCCAGCCCGCCGCCGCCCAGCGCCTCGGGCACGCACATCTGATAGTAGCCGGCCTGCGCGGCGGCCATGCGCACTTCGCGCATCAGTTCGACAACCCGCGGCACATAGCGTCCGTCCTGGGCGTAGAGAAGATGTGGGTTCGTCAGCAGGTCATGATGCTTGTCGTGGCGGGGGACAACCTCGGTGCGGATGAATCTGCTGATGCCGTCGCAGACGGCCGTGATCTCGTCCGGTATGTCGAATGCCAGGGCCGCCATGATGGGTCTCCGCCGCCTACAAGAGCGGCAGGGTATCGAGCCCGATGATGGTGCGTCGACGCGCATCGCATCCCGGCATGAGGTGGCAGCATTGTGCGCGACCCGCTTGACCCTCAGGAAGCTGGTGTGCTCGAGCGCGGCGTGACGCGCATGTCGTGGCTGCTGATCAGGCCTTTGTGACGAAGTCCACCAACTCGACCAGACTGCCGCCGATCGCATCCGGCTTCACGCCCAACTCCTCGACCGGCAGCTGCAGTCGGTTGGCCCAGAAGGTGGTATAGCCGAAGGACTTGGCGCCGGCCGCATCCCAGCCGCCGAAGGCGGCGAAGACGATCTCGCCGCGCTGCAGTCCGAAGGCGTCGATCGCCATCTGATAGGCGCGCGGGTCGGGTTTGTACGTGCGCAGTCGGTCGGTGGACAGCCGGTGTTCGAACAGACCATCGAGGCCGGCGCTGTCGATCGCGGCATCGAGCATGCGTTCCGTCATGTTCGACAGGAACGCCAGGCGCACGCCGGCGGCGCGCAGCGCCTGCAGTCCGGGCAAGACATCCGGATGCGCTTTCAGGCGGAGGAATCCGCCCATGAGCTGATCGCGTTTCTCCGCCGTCAGATCCACTTTCGTGGCATGGGCGGCAAATCGCAGGGCCTCTTCGGTCACGGTCCAGAAATCGGCGTAGCGTTGCGACACGACCCGCAGCCAGGTGTATTCGAACTGACGGATGCGCCAGACATTGCTGAGCTCGGCACCCTTGCCGGGAAACAGCTGCTCGGTGAGCGCGAAGACGGGACGCGGGTCGAAGGTAACGAAGGCGTCGAAGGCGACCGCCTTCACCGCTCGCGCGCGCGTCTGGGCATGACTGACGGATGCCAGCGCACTCGCCACGGCGCCGCCGCCGACGCGCTGCAGAATCTGCCGGCGCCCAAGGCCTGGCGTGTCGCGGTTCATGGATATCTCCCTGTCGCTTCGCGATGCAGGGGTATCTAGCCATTGTGATTTCGATTTAGAATAAACCGAATCGACAAGAGATTATTCTGTTCCATGGAAGAGTGACATGGATCGCCTGGACCAGCTTTCGCTCTTTCTGGCCATCGTCGATGCCGGCAGCCTGGCCGCCGCGGCACGGCGAACCGGCCGCTCGCCGCCTGTCGTGACGCGCGTCCTCGGCGATTTGGAAACCGAACTCGGCGTGCGGCTGGCAGAGCGCACGACGCGTCGGCTGTCTTTGACGGATGCCGGCCTGCGATTGGCCGAGCACGCGCGCCGCCTGGTCGGCGACTTCGGTGAATCGATGCGCGACGTGGCCGGCGAAAGCGCGGCACCTCGCGGGCGCTTGCGCATCTCCGGGCCGCTGACGTTCGGCCGCCTTCATCTGATGCCGATCGTGACGGCGTTCCTCGACGCTTATCCGGATGTCACCGTTGAACTGTCGCTCGAAGATCGGCCGATCGATCTGGTCGAGGAGGGGATCGACCTTGCCCTGCGTATCGCCCATCTCGACGACAGCGCGCTGCTGGCACGACGCGTCGGCGCCGTGCGCCGCGTCGTCGTGGCGAGCCCGCGGTATCTGAAGCGACATGGGCGGCCGGCCGACCCCGACGATCTTGCAGCGCACGACATTGTGCTGTTTGCCAATCAGGCCAATGGCCCGGAGTGGCGCTTCCAATCGCCGGACGGCAATGAACGGCGCGTCCGCGTGAGCGCACGTCTTCAGGTCAACCGGGCCGAGGCGGCGATTGATGCCGCGCGCGCCGGCAAGGGCATCGTCTATGTGCTGTCGTACCAGGTGGCGGACGATCTGGCGCGCGGCAGGCTGGTGCGTCTGTTGCGGAATTTCGAGCGTCCGGCCATCCCCGTCCATATCGTCCTCCCGACCGCACGGCTGATGCCGCCCCGGGTTCGGGCCTTCCTCGACTTTGCCGTGACCCGCCTGCAGCGCCTGGACGTATTACGCGAAGGGTAAGCGTCACAGGTCCAGGCTGACGGCGATACCGGCGCTGGCGATCACCGCCACGTCGCCGATCTCCTCGTCGGGAACGTCGAGGCCGCCCTTGACGACGCGCACTGTCACGATGCCGTGGGGCAGGGAGGCTTTGACGGCTTCGGCATCGACGCGTTCGGGCTTCTGCACGCCGATGGTGACGTCGACATGCATGGCCGTCTTGGGATTGACCTTCAGCGTGCGCAGCAAGGTGAGCGAACTGTGGTGCAGGGCGTCCTGCACGGCGCGCAATGCCGCCTTGGTATAGTCGCCACCGTGCAGGTCGTTGCCGGTGCCCAGCTCGAGAATGACGCGCCGGCGCATGGTGCTCTCCATCGGTGTACTCAAGGGACGTCGAGCCGCACCACGGCGGCGGCGTGGGCGATGATCGTGACATCGGTTCCGGCTTCGTTAGGCATGGCGAGGCCGCCCTCGACCACCGTGACTGTGCCGGTGCCGTGCGGCAGCACCGCGAGTACGGCTTGCTTGTCGACCTGCTCGGGCATGGGTACGCCGATCGTCACGTCGACCCGCATGGCGTCCGTCGGTTTGCCCAGCGCTCCCGTCACCGTGAGCGCGTTGTGCCACAGCGCGTCGCGCAAGGCGCGCACGGCCGCCTTGGTCGGGTCGCCGCCGCGGATATCGGTGCCCATGCCGATCTCGAGCACCATGCGCCTGTAGGCCAAGATCCACTCCCGTCCTGATGGTGTGTCAGTGTTGGGCATCACACCATTGCCGGTACCGGTCAAGGGCCTGATTCCGGCCACTGACATAAAGCCGACTCGTAAAACGGCTAATGCTCCCCACATATCGGCCAAGTTCGGGTCGACAACAGCGAACACAGGAGAGGCTGCTCATGACCCCGCAGGAAAAGGACCTCATCACCCAGTTGCTAGACCGGCTGAAGCAGGTCCCGGCCCAGCCCAAGGATGAGGAGGCCGAGGCCTTGATCAAGGCCGGCATGGCGGCGCAGCCGGATGCGCCCTACCTGCTGATCCAGACGGCGCTGATCCAGAACATGGCGCTCGACAACGCCCAGGCCCGCATCACCGACCTGGAGCGTCAGCTTGCTGATGCCAAGCAGGCGGCGGCCGCCAAGCCGACCAGCTTCCTGGGCGGTCTGCTGGGACGCGACACGCCTCAGCCGCAACCCGCGGCGCCGGCGGCTGCACCGATGCCGGCCGCGCCGCCGGCGCCGGGCGCCCCGTGGGGGCAACGGCCGCTGGCGGCAGGACCGCAAGGCTTCGGCCAGCCCATGGGAGGTCCCGGTATGGGTGGACCCGGATCAGGGGCGGGCAGCTTCATGCGTACGGCCGCTGCGGCGGCAGTCGGCGTGGCGGGCGGCGCGCTGCTGTACCAGGGCATCTCGTCCATGTTCGGCGGACACGGCACATCGCCCGCCAATGCGGCCGGCCTTACCGGCGGTGGCCCATGGGGCGGCAACAACACGGTGGCTTCGCCCGATGCCGCCAGCAGTAGTCTGATCGGCTCGCAGGATCCCGGCGACCAGGCTGGCGATGCGGGGCAGTCCAACGACCAGGTCAACGCCTGGGACAATGACGACAACGCCGATTACGGCGCCGATGACGGCGACTTCGGTGGTGGCGATTTCGGCGGCGACAGCGGCGATATCTGAGCGTCAGAAATCAGTACTGGACAACCCTGGCGGCGGCTCACTCGGATCAAGTTGGGCGTATTGATACGTGCCGATGCAGCCGCCGCGCTCACCGCGCCCCGTGGTCGTGTGGATTTCGAGCCATTCGCCTTCTTCCAGCATGACCCGCATACCAGGACCGTGCCACACGCCACGATGCAGAGCATCGTGGCCCGGTTCGACGCGGAACGTCTTCATGCCGACCAACTCCCCCCGCAGAGCCCGTACGCACGCTGAAATTGAAATGCCGGGTACCGGGCCTTCAACTTAAAAAATCTTAAATCGCTAAGCACCCTGGTCTGCTCGCTGCCGGCTCGTGGCGTTTGCCGTTGACAACGTGAAATCCCGGCATGTATTGGTCGGACCAATAAAATATCGATCCAATGGGAAGGGAACCGTGCCGGCACTGTCGAACGACTACGCCATGGGCGAAATGCTGGCGGTGCTGCTCGCCCGCGATCTGGCGGACGGCGAGAAGGCCATCGTCGGCACCAACTCCGATATCCAGGTCGCCGCCTGCAATCTGGCGCGCCAGCGCCACGCGCCGGGCCTGTGGTGGGTGTCCGGCCCGGGCGGCATGACCAATCCCACCGAAGGCATCATCCGCCCGGCAGCCGATGCCGAGAACATCGCGGTCGCCAGCGCCGTGATGGACCTGTCATTGATGATCGATTTCATCGACTGGCGGATCCATTTCTTTGATTTCGCGATCCTCGGTGCGCTGCAGACCGACCGCTTCGGCAACATCAACACGGTCTGCATCGGTAACCACGCAGCGCCCAGGCTGCGCGGACCCGGCACCGTCGGCATCAGTGCGTTGACCGGCCTGTCGCGGCGTTTCTACATCATGATGACGCGGCACGATCGCGGCGCGTTCGTGCCCAAGGTCGATTTCATCTGCGGCGCCGGTCACCTCGACGGCGGCACGTCGCGCACCGACGCCGGCCTGCCGCCGGGCGGACCGAAGTTGGTGGTGACGCCGCTGGGCATCTTCGATTTTGCGCCCGACAGCAAGGCGATGCGGGTGCGCTCGTTGCACGCGGGCGTGACCCTCGAGGAGGTGCGCGACCAGACCGGCTTTGACCTGATCACACCGGACCAGCCGGCTCGCACGGCGCCGCCCGATGACGAGGAACTCTTCGTACTACGCCGCACCGTCGACACCACCGGCGTGCTGGCGCGCAAGTTTCCCTGGCCCAAGGCCGCCTGACCATCCGTCGCCGAGGACGCACGATGCGCAACTATCATTTCGAGGAGCACCACATCCTGCTGCGCGACCAGGTGCGGCGGATGGTCGAGCGCCATGTCGCGCCGATCGCCTCGGAGATCGACGAGAACAACCGCTTTCCGCAGGAACTGGTCGAGATCTTCGGCGACATGGGCCTGCTGCAACTCTGGGTGCCGCAGGAGTATGGCGGCCCGGGCGGCGATCTCACCTCGGTCTGCCTGGTGAAGGAGGAGATTGCCAAGGTGTCGGAGTCGGCGGCGCTGCTGGCCGCCAACAACTCCTTCGGGCTGATCCTGCCGATCCTGAATTTCGGCTCCGAAGAGCAGAAGCGCCACTATCTCGGCCTGTCGGCCAAGGGACGGACCCTGACCGCGGTGGCGATCACCGAGTCGGGGACCGGCTCGGATGTCTCCTCGATGAAGACGCGCGCCCATCGCGACGGCGAGAGCTGGGTGATCAACGGCGCCAAGATCTACATCACCTTCGGTTCGGTGGCGCATTTCGTCCTGGTGTTCGCGCGCACCAGCGAAGGCAAGGGCGCCAACGGCATTTCGGCCTTCCTGGTCGACACCAAGAGCAAGGGCTTCTCGCACGGGCCCGAGGATCGCAAGATGGGCATCCGCGGCGTGCCCAACGTGCCGATCTATCTCGACGATGTGCGCGTGCCGGCCGAGAACATGATCGGGCCCGAAGGCCAGGCCTTCAAGACCTGCATGCGCATCCTCGACCTCAACCGGCCGACCGTGGGCGCCACCGCCGTCGGCCTGGCGCAAGGCGCCATCGACCAGGCAACGGCGTTTGCCCGGCAACGCATCCAGTTCGGCCGGCCGATCGCGGAGTTCCAGGGCATCCAGTTCATGCTGGCCGACATGCAGATGCAGACCGAGGCGGCGCGCTGCCTGCTGTATGACTGCACGCGCATGGCCGACCGCCAGGACTGGGACGGCTTCTCCGCCAAGGCCTCGATGGTGAAGTGCTTCGCCAGCGACACGGCGATGAAGGTGACCACCGATGCCGTGCAGGTCTTCGGCGGCGCCGGCTACATGCGCGACTTCCCGGTCGAGCGCTACATGCGCGACGCCAAGATCAACCAGATCTTCGAAGGCACCAACCAGATCCAGCGCCTGGTGATCGCGCGCCACATGCTGCACGGGTGACGACATGGCCTCCGGTAAGATCACATCGCTGGATGCGGCGCTCGCCGTGGTCAGGGACGGCATGACGGTGGGTATCGGCGGCTGGATCTTCCTGGGCCAACCGATGGCGCTGGTGCGCAGTCTCATTCGCAAGGGCGTTCGCGATCTGCATCTGGTGCCGGCGCCCGGCAGCGTCGCGCCCGATATGCTGATCGGCGCCGGCTGTGCCCGCAAGACGGCCTGCGTCTTCATCAGCTTCGAGCATCTGGGCCTGGCGCCCAATTTCCGCCGTGCCGCGCAGTCGGGGGCCGTTGAGGTTCTCGAGATGGACGGGCCCGGCATCGCCGGCGGCCTGCGCGCCGGTGCCTGCGATTTGCCGTACATGCTGATCCCCGACCTCGGCACGGATCTACCCAAGGTCAATCCCGGCGGCTATCGCAAGGCGCGTGTCCAGGAGGGTGGGCGGCCGCTGCTGGAAGTGCCGGCCATCCAGCCCGACGTCGTGCTGCTGCACGGCCAGCAGGCCGACGAAGACGGCAATGTCCAGTATTTCGGCCCGTCCTTCTTCGACCTGCTGCTGGCGCAAGCCGGCAAGCACGTCATCTGCACGGTGGATCGCATCGTGCCGACCAGCACGGTGCGCCACGACGCGCGCCTCACCAAGATCCCGTCGGCTTTCGTCGATGCCGTCGTAGTGGCGCCCTTCGGTGCGCATCCCGGTGCCAGCCCCGGCCTCTACGGCCAGGACGAGGCGCATCTGAAGGCGTACGTCGCGGCCAGCCGCAGCGAGGCGACGTTCGGTGCTTACCTGAAGGACTACGTGCTGGAGGCAGGCGCCGAGGATGCCTATCACGACAGGATTGGCGCATCGACCCTGGCGCGTCTATCGGCGGGCGACGGTCGGCCATGACGGACCGGCTGCCAGGGAAGAGCGCCGCAGCGCGCGACTTCGTTCCCATCAAGAAGCGTCGCCTCTCCGATGAGGTGTCCTCACAGATCCAGGTGCGGATCGCCAACGGCGAGCTGCGCTCGGGCGACAAGCTGCCGCCGGAGCGCGAGCTGGCCGAGCAACTGAGTGTCAGCCGCGGCGCCGTGCGTGAGGCGTTGCGTAACCTCGAGCGCACGGGCGTGGTGTCGATGCAGGCCGGCGCCCGGGGCGGCGCCTTCATCGGCCATGGTGATTCGAGCGTGATCGGCGATAGCTTCCGCAATCTCTATCAGCTGGGTGGCGTCTCGCTCGAGGATCTCACCGAGGCGCGGATCTGGCTCGAGTCGACGGTGGTGCGCATCGCCTGCGAGCGGGGAACCGAGCAGGATTTCGCGGCGCTGACTGCCAATGTCGACGAGGCGGAGCGGCTGTTCCTTGCCAAGCGCTACGACGACAAGATCGACGTCCACATCGCGTTTCACAATCTGCTGGCGGACGCCACGCACAACGCCGTCATGATCATGCTCATGCGCGCGTTGATGGATGTGATGCGCGATTTCGCGCATGCCGTGGGCGGCGAGCGCACCGACCTGACGATCAGGGCCCGCCGGCGGTTCCTCGCGGCCCTGCGTAAGCGCAACGCCGATGCCGCCGTGGCGGAAATGACCGAGCATCTCGAGAGTCTGCAGGCGCGATATCGTGCCCGCATGCGTGGGCGGCGCGGCGCTGCGAACTAGAGCCTTGCGATGCTGCCGCTCGCGCGAGATCCCTCGCTGCGCTCGGGATGACGGTGTGATCAAGACAAAAAACGAGCCGGGGAGGTCGATATGGCGAGGCGTTGGGGGCTCTGGCTGATCGGGGCGGTGTGCATGCTGCCGTCGCTGGCGCTGGCGCAGTATCCCGACAGGCCGATCCGGCTGGTGGTGCCCTATGCGCCGGGTGGAACGACCGACATCATGGCCCGCACGCTGCAGGAGCCGCTGTCCAAGGCTCTGGGTCAGCCGGTCATCGTCGACAACAAGGCCGGCGCTGCCGGCGCGATCGGCACGGGCCAGGTCGCGCACGCAGCACCCGATGGCTATACCCTTGTGTTCGGCAACAACGGACCCAGCGCCATCGTCCCGCTGCTACAGACCGACGTCGGTTATGACCCGATCAAGGATTTTACGCCGGTGTCGCTGGTATCGTTGGCGCCGCTGGTGCTTGTGACACACGAGAGCGTGCCGGCTACCGACGTCAAGGGGCTGATTGCGTTCGCCCAGGCGCAGGACGGTCGCGTCGAATACGCGACCGCCGGTGCTGGTTCCCTGGGCCACCTGGCGACCGAACTTTTCGCCCACGCCGCCGGCGTGAAGCTGACGCACGTGCCGTATAAAGGTCAGGCACCCGCGACCATGGCCGTCGTCGGCGGCGAGGTAAGGATGTTGCTGACGACGTCGTCCGATACCATGGCGGCCAACATCAAGGCAGGGAAGCTGAAGCTGTTGGGTGTATCCAGCGCCCAACCGTCACCCCTGGTGCCGGGCGCGACGCCCATCAGCGCGTCCTTGCCGGGGTTCCAGGTCGATGTCTGGTTCGGGATTCTGGCACCGGCCGGGACACCCGCCGCCGTCGTTGCACGCCTGAACGCGGCCATTCGCGAGGTTGTTGCTCAGGCTGACATCCAGCAGCGGTTCGTCAGCTATGGATGTGTCGCGACGGCGAGTACGCCGGCTGAACTCGCCGCCTTGATTGCGGCTGAAGTGCCGAAGTGGCGCACCATCGTGGACGTCGCTCGGATTCGTGCGCAGTAAACAATGCCGGCATACTCAAAGCGCCGGGCTACCCGCGGCGCTTGAAGAACTGTACGGCGCGCTCGCGTTTTTTCGGCGGCCGCCCGTGTCGGGAAGGTGCCGAGGTTACGGCGCCTGCCGCTGCTGGGGTCCTTCTTGCTGGAATAGAGGCGATAACCGCCGGACTTCAACTTGCGTATCATCGCGTGCCTCGTTGCAGCTATACCCGCGCTGCTTGCGATGGCCTGTCGGGCCATGCTGACGCAACGACGACAACACCGGGCTGGTTCCACGAATTGATCATGTCCACGTCGGCGGGCCGTCAGCCGGCCATCAGCTAAAGCGCCGAAGTTTCGCAAAAGCGCTGCGTCGCCCTCCGGTTGGATCCTGCTTCGCGCAGGCCGCGCCGATCGACGTTGCAACGTGACGCGAAATCCGGATGGCTGTCCATGAACGAAACGACGCTAGGCGGCATCGATGTTGTCAACCGCAGAGCCTGGCGATCGGCCGATGCCGTACGGCGTTTCGAACGCCAGGGGTGGACCGATCCCGGCGAGCAGGCGGCGGTATCGCTTGTCGCGACAGAGGCGCGCGGCGCGCCAATTCTCGATATCGGCGTCGGTGCCGGCCGCACGGTGCCGTTGCTGACCGCCATCAGCCAGGACTACGTCGCGATCGACTACACCCAGAAGCTGGTCGCGCTGTGCCGATCGCGGCACCCGACCCGACGCGTCTTGCATATGGACGCGCGTGATCTGTCGGCGTTTGCCGACGGCACGTTCAGCCTCGTGGTGTTCAGCTACAACGGTCTCGATGCGGTGGACTACGACGACCGGATGAGGGTACTGCGCGAGGTCAATCGCGTGCTGCGGCCGGGCGGGCTCTTCATCGTCTCGACACACAATCACGACGGCCCCGGGTTCGGCGAACGGCCGCTCAACTGGTTTCACCTGACGGCCAACCCGCTTCGGCTCGGCTGGCGCCTGCTGGGCGTGGCGCGATCGCTGCCGGACGTGGCCAACTACTGGCGCAACCGCCGGCTCCATCGTGATGGCGAAGGCTATGGCGTGCGCACGGCTGCGGCGCACCATTTCGGCATCGTCATCGTCTACGCGACCTTTCAGGAGCAAAAGCGAGAGCTCACCGAGGCGGGGTTTTGCTGCGAGGCCGTGTTCGACAATATCAAGGGCCAGCGCGTAGCGGACGGCGACGACGTCAGTCGCGTGTGGTGGTTCCACTTTGTGGCCCGCAAAACCGGACCGGCGATCGCGTGAGGGCGGGCGTTCTGCCGTGCTGGTCCTGTGCTACAGCCATTTGTAGCGCCGGAAGATCGCAAACAGGCCGCCGCACAGCGCTGCGATCGTGCCGAGCACGACGAAATAGCCGTACTCCCATTTCAGCTCGGGCATGTGCTCAAAATTCATGCCGTAGATGCCGGCAATGGCCGTAGGCACCGCCAGGATCGCGGCCCAGGCCGCCAGCCGCCGCATGGTCGTGTTCTGCTCGGCCTGGTTCCACATGATGCTGGCCTCGAAGGCAAAGGCCAGCACCTCGCGCAAGGTGTCGATTTCCGACTCGACGCTGCGGACGTGGTCCGTCACGTCACGGAACATCGGCTGCATGCTGGGCTCGATGGCCAGCACCTCGGCGTGCTCCAGGCGCCGGCAGACATCGACCAGCGGGGCTGCCGCGTTGCGCAGGCGCAGCAGGTCGCGGCGCAGGTCGTAGACCTCCTCGACGTCCTTGCGTCCCAGGTTGGCGGCCAGCACCCTGTCTTCGATGGCGTCGACCTTGGCATGCAGCGCTTCGGCCACGTGCATGTAGCTGTCGACGATGAAATCGAGGATGCCGTAGAGCGCATAGTGCTCGCCGTGCGACAGCACGGTCGGACAGGCCTCGAGCCGTTGACGGACCGCGGTGTAAGAGGTCGACGCGCCGTGCCGCACCGAGACGATGTAGCCGCGGCCGACGAACAGATGCGTCTCGCCGAAGGCGACATGTCCCTCGACCAGTTGGGCCGTGCGCGCGACGATGAATACCGCGGCGCCATATTGTTCGAGCTTGGGACGCTGATGGGCCTGTTCGGCGTCCTCGATCGCCATCGGATGCAGGTCGAACTGCGTCTGCACCCGGGCCAGCAGCTCCGGCTCGGGCTCGTGCAGGCCGATCCACACGAAGTGCCCGGGACGCTTGGCCCAATCCCGCGCCTGGTCGATGGGGATGTTCTTGATGCGTTGACCGCCGGCATAGGCCACCGCTGCGACGAGGCCGGGCTCATTGCTCGGCACATCGAGGTCGTCGGGCAGAAGGGCTGGCTGAGCCATGGATGTGCTCCCCGTTCGTTGTGGCCATGGTGCGCCAGGAAACGCACGGCTTCAATCCTGCCCACACCGGACCCGATGTTGCTGACACGTCGCTGACCGTCGGTCCCACAGTCGTGATTTGCCGTGGCACCTGCTCGGGCGCACCACTGGCCTGCGGACAGCCGGGGGCCAAGGAGGATGTGATGCGATTGCACGCCACGCATCTCGTGACGGTCGCGATGCTCGGCACCGGCGGCGCTGTGGCGCAGACGCCGACGTCCGATCTCGAACGCTGCGAGAGCCTCTACGCGACCTACGAACGCCACCTCGGCAAGAAGAGCGAAGGGCAGCCGGGTCCGAGCCTCGAGATCAAGACCGCGATCGAGCAGTGCCGCCGCGGCAATACCGCCGACGGTATCCGCACGATCGAGCGCACGCTGCGCGCCAACGGGTTCAGGACGTAGGCGGAGCGCCCGCTAGCACTCCTCGCCGAGTGATGCCAGCGTTATTAACAGTACTTTCACTTGTCCCTCAATGGTGACCGGGCCACTTTCGGGGGGTCGGAGTAAACATGGGGGACGAGGGATGGCTGTCGCCGGGCCAGCCATGTGTTTTGCCAGGCCGCTGCCCTGGGCGATCGGGCCGGGGCCGTCGGAGATCGTGTCGCTCGACCAGGCTCTGGTCGCGGTGCGCCGGTGGCTTGACCTGATGCCGCAATATCCGCGTTTTGCCGCGCAGCGTGAGCGCATGCTGACGCTGCGCGAAATCCTGCATGTTGCTCGGGCCGACCCGACGCCGGCCGATCTTGCATCGGCGACGCTGGGCATCGAGGGCATGGTGACGTTCGTGCAGTCCGTTGAAGCCGGGAGCACCCATCTGCGCCTGGTCCATTCCGCCTGATGGCCTGACCTGCCGTCAGCGGCTCGCCTCGGCGGTACCCTCCGTCTTGAGGGGCAGGATGGCGACGAAACCTGCCAGTCCCATGGCCAGTGCAAACGCGATACCCCAGCGATAGCTGTCGGTGTGATCGACGATCACGCCGGCGACCAGCGCGCCCAGCAGGGTGGCGATGCCGGATGCCGTGAAGAACATGCCCAGGATCGCACCCTGGTTCCTGAGCCCGAAGAACTCGATCAGCACGCTGGGCAGCAAGGCGATCCGCACCCCGTAGCCCAGTCCGAGCAGCGCCGCGAACACGGCCAGGCCGGCGTAGCCGGGCGAGGCCAACCACAGCCCATAGCTGATGCCCATCACCAGAACGGCGACCTTGAACAACCGCAGGGTTCCCATGGTGTCGATCAGAGCACCGATTCCCAATCGGCCCAGGATGCTGGCACCACCCAGCAGCGACAGCAATGCCGAGGCCGCGATATCACTGGCGCCGTGCGCCTGGGCGAAGGCCGGCAGAAAGACGAACGGCACGAAAAGGCCGGTGGTGGCCAGCACCCATGACAGGTAGAGCCGGATGAAGCGGCCGGACCGCACGACATGACGCGGCGCGTGGCTGGCTGTTTCCGAGGCGCGCACGGGCGGCGGCTGGACCACCATCGCGCAAAGCACCAGCAGGATGGCGCACCCGATGCCGAGCACGATGTCGGCCTGACGCCAGCCGTAGCTGTCGATCAAGGCGGCGCTGAGCGGCGGTACCACCAGCATGCCGCAGCCTGTCCCGGTGGCTGAGATGCCCAGCGCCATGGCCTGGCGCCGGGTGAACCAGCCGCCGACGACGGACAGCGTCGGCACATAGGCACAGGCGGCACCCAATCCCATGCCGACGCCATAGGTCAGATAGCCGACCCATATGTGCTCGATGAACGCCGTCAGCACCAGGCTGCCGCTCATGACGATAGAACCGGTGGCAACGACGATGCGCGGTCCGAAGCGATCGGCGACATGGCCGGCCGCGGCACCGAGGATGTAGAAGGCGCAGCCTGTCGCCGAGAAGAAGCCCGATGTCGCGGTCCGGCTGGCATCGAACTCGCGCACCATCGCCATGAAGAAGGCGCCGAAGCTGTACATGACGCCAAAAACAACAAAACCGCCGATGAAAGCGGCGCCGACCACCAGCCAGGCGCGCCCTCGCTCAGTGGTCGCCCTGTGCGGCATGACAACGCTCAAGGGACCCTCCACGCTGTGCCAGGCCACAGCGTGGGGAGGAGATCGGAAAGGTGACACTCCGGCGCTTGCGGTGAATTCGGTTGCCGATCAGCCGCGCACGAACGCCAGCAGATCGCTGTTGAAGCGATCCCGGTCGGTGATGAACGGGCCGTGCGGTGCGCCCTCGTAGACCTTGAGCTGGCTGCCGGGGATCGCCTGGACCGTCTTGCGCCCGCTGAGCTCAAGCGGATTCACTTTGTCCTGGTCGCCCTGGATGACCAGGGTCGGCATTGTGAAGTGGCGCATGTGCGGCCGGAAATCGGCAGTGGCGAGCAACCGCGAGAGGTCGACCGCGGCCTTCAGCGAGGTGCGCAGGAACAGGCTCAGCGCCCATTGCACCATTTCCGGCGACGCCGACGCACCTGTGCCCAGCAGCCCCGACATCGCGGTCGCGAGAAACCTCGGACGGTCCTTGCGCAGCGCCGCCGCGAAGGCGTCAAACGCCGCCTTGTCGATACCATCGGGGTTGTCGGCTGCCTTGAGAAGATAGGGCGTATTGGGGCTGACCAGCACGACCCGCGCAATGCGCGCAGCACCATGGCGCGACAGATATTGCGCGACCTCCAGGCTACCCATCGAATGACCGACGAGCGTGACGTCGCGCAGGTCGCGCTGTTCGATCACTGCCGCCAGGTCATCGGCCAGCGTATCGAAATCGTAGCCGTGTCCGGGCTGGCTCGATCGGCCATGGCCGCGGCGGTCGTAGGCGACGCAGCGCACCGTGTCGCTCGCCAGCGCCGTCGTCTGGTGCTCCCAGATATCGGTGCACAGGCTCCAGCCATGCACGAAGAGGATCGGCGTGCCGCGACCCCAGTCGATGTAGAAGAGCCGCGTGCCGTCCGTGGTTTTGATAAAGGGTTCCTGATTGGCCGCGACCGGTGTGGCGCCGGTGCCTTGAGCCGACGCTGATCGCGCGTTGGCAACGATGGCCGCGGTACCGGCGACGGCAGCGGATAGCAACATCTCGCGTCTGTCCATGAGGCTCTCCTCGGAGCATGGGCATAAGCTTCGCTCCGATGCGGCAGTAGTCCAACGGGCACCGGTGAGTCGATGACATGGGAGGTAAGAGCAACGGGTGCGCAAGTGACCCGCCGTCATCCCTCGCTGCGCTCGGGATGACGTCAACTACATGTGCGCGGCGCGTTTCAGGATCTCTGTACTGGCGGCATTGGCTGGGTAGAAGCACTCGAGCGCGATCTCCGACAACGTGATGTCGACGGGTGTTCCAAACAATGTCGTGGTGCTGAAGAGGGAAAGCACGTCGCTACGGGTCGTGATTTCGATCGGCACCACGAACTCGGCACGATCGCTGTTCAACGCGCTGTCGGCTGAATCGGCGCCGTTGGCCGCGGCATAGGCGGACAGCTCCCGCGCCAGGTCGGACAGCACGGTGTCCTTGCGGATACGCAGGTGACGGCGCAGGCGTCCCAGCAAATGTTCCCGCCATTGTGCGAGATTGGCGATCCGCGGCGCCAGGCCGTTGGGATGAAGGTAGAGCCGCAGCACGTTGGCCGGCGGTCGCAGCAGGGCCGGATCGACACCGTCGAACAGGCGCATGCCCGCAGCGTTGGCCGACACCATCGTCCAGTGCCGGTCGACGGCGAGCGCGGGGTAGGGATCGTGGCCCGAGATGACGAGCTCGACCGCCTGGCGCGCCGGCTCCAGCGCCGGATCGGAGAGCGGCCGTTCGGGAAACACGGCAGCATAGCCCGCCGCCGTGAGTAGCATATTGCGCTCGCGCAAGGGGATGTCGAGCTGGCGCGCCAAGTGCAGGATCATGTCGCGACTCGGCCGCGATCGGCCGGTCTCGACGAAGCTCAGGTGGCGCGACGAAATGCCGGCCTCGCAGGCCAGGTCGAGCTGGCTCAGCCGCCGCCGCTGCCGCCATTCGCGCAGGTGCTCGCCAACAAGCTGTCCGGAGTGTGCCATGGCCCGACGTTAGCGGACCGGCTCACCGGATGCCATTACGTGCCAGGTAATGGTTGATGCGACAGCTACGCCTTCAGCCGATAGCCGGTCCGGAACATCCAGGTCACGACGGCCATGCACACGCCGAGAAAGACGAAGGTCATGGCGAGGCTGACGCCGACATTGACGTCGGCGATGCCGAAGAAGCTCCAGCGGAAGCCGTTCACCAGGTAGACCACGGGGTTGAACAGGGACACCGTCTGCCAGAACGGCGGCAGGACATCGATGGAGTAGAAGCTGCCGCCCAGGAACGTCAGCGGCATGACGATCAGCGTCGGCACCAGCATCAGCTTTTCGAAGCCGTCGGCCCAGATGCCGATGATGAAGCCGAACAGGCTGAACGTCACCGATGTCAGCACCAGGAACAGCACCATCACGACGGGGTGGGCGATCTGCAGCGGCACGAACAGGCTGGCGGTCGCCAGGGCGATCACGCCCAGAATCATCGATTTGGTGGCGGCGGCGCCGACGTAACCCAGCACGATCTCGAGTGCGGAGACCGGCGCCGACAGCACCTCATAGATCGTGCCGACGAACCGCGGGAAGTAGATGCCGAACGAGGCATTGGAGATGCTCTCGGTCAGCAGCAGCAGCATCACCAGGCCAGGTACGATGAAGGCGCCGTAGGGAACGCTGTCGATCTGCGGTATCTGCGAGCCGATCGCGCCGCCGAAGACCACGAAATAGAGCGAGGTCGACAGGACGGGCGAGACGATGCTCTGCAACAGGGTTCGACCGGTGCGCGCCATCTCGTAGACGTAGATGGCGCGCACGGCATGGAGGTTCATGCTCATGGCTGCTCCCTCACCAGGCTGACGAAGATGTCTTCCAGCGAACTTTCTTCCGTGTGCAGGTCCTTGAACCCGATGCCGGCGTTGGCGAGGTCCTCGAGCAGCGACGTGATGCCGGTACGTTCGCCCGATGTGTCGTAGGTATAGGTGAGCACGCTGCCGTCGGCCGACAGGTCCAGCCGATAGGCCTCGAGCTCGGCCGGAACGCGATCGAGCCGGGCCTGGAGCTGGAGGATCAGCTGCTTGCGGCCGAGCTTGCGCATGAGCTCGGCCTTGTCCTCCACGACGCTCAGCTCGCCGTTGTTGATGACGCCGATCCGATCGGCCATCTCTTCGGCCTCGGCGATGTAGTGGGTGGTGAGGATGATGGTGACGCCCGACATGCGCAGACCGCGCACCAGATCCCACATGTCGCGCCGCAGCTCGACATCGACGCCGGCGGTCGGCTCGTCGAGGAACAGGATCTGCGGCTCGTGCGCCAGGGCCTTGGCGATCAGCACCCGGCGCTTCATGCCGCCCGATAGCGTCATGAGTTTGCCGTCCTTTTTGTCCCACAGCGACAGGTCCTTGAGCACTTTTTCGATGTAGGCCGGATCGGCCCGCTTGCCGAACAGGCCGCGGCTGAGGGTGAGCGTGGCGCGCACGGACTCGAAGGAGTCGATGGTCAGCTCCTGCGGCACCAGGCCGATTTGCGCGCGGGCGGCACGCCAGCCGGTGACGATGTCGCTGCCGTTCACCGTGACGCTGCCGGAACTTGCCCGGACGATGCCGCAGATGATGCTGATCAACGTCGTCTTGCCGGCGCCGTTGGGGCCCAGCAGCGCGAAGATCTCGCCGCGGCGGATGTCCAGGTTGATGCCCTTCAAAGCCTCGAAACCGGACGCGTAGGTCTTGCAGAGATTTCGGACGGAGATGGCAGGCGGCTGGGACTGATCGTTGGTGTCTTTCAGAGGAGATCTCCCGGCCTGGTGAGGGCGCCCGGCATGGCGAGGGGTGCGAACCTAAAAGATCAAGCCGGCTTGAGGTCAAGAGGATTGATTTTCATCTGAGATATTAGATTAAATTGCCACTTTATATTATTGAAAATGCTATAAAAACTGTGGACATTTTGTTTGAGGGTAATTAGGGTTGACGGTGGGTCCCGGGGCCGCCATCAAAGAAGGCCCTGGTCGGTGACTGCGGAGCATTCCGATGCCACGTTCTTCGTGGAAGGGTTATCTCAGGCTGTCGCTCGTGTCGTGCGCCGTCGTTCTCTACAACGCGACGTCGACGTCCGAGCGCGTCTCGTTCAATACGCTGCATCGCAAGACCGGCAATCGACTCAAGCAGTTGATGATCGATTCGGTCACCGAGGAGCCGGTCGATCCGGCTGAGCGGGTGAAGGGCTACCAGGTCAGCAAGGGCCAGTACGTGATGGTCGAGGACGCCGACCTCGAGGCGCTCAAGATCGAGAGCACCAAGCTGATCGAAATCGAGACCTTCGTGCCGCAATCCGAGATCGACCAGATCTACCTCGACGGCGCTTACTACTTGGCGCCCGACGACCGCGTCGCCGAGGAGGCGTTCGCCGTCATCCGCGACGCCATGGCGCGCAAGAAGGTGGTCGGCATCGGGCGCGTCGTGCTGAACCGGCGCGAACGCATGCTGATGCTGCAGCCGCGCGACAACGGCATCCTCGCGACCTCGCTGCGCTATCCCTACGAGGTGCGGCAGGACAAGGAGTACTTCGCCGACATCAACGACGTGAAGCTGCCGGCGGAG
>Ga0187894_10000796_pt1 | contig 42716 bp, 40 predicted proteins | sample GBC1701081metaG_FD_136650 | JGI IMG/M metagenome (GOLD analysis project Ga0187894, IMG submission 136650) | White microbial mat communities from a lava cave in the Kipuka Kanohina Cave System on the Island of Hawaii, USA - GBC170108-1 metaG ... | reverse complement strand
GCAGTACATGCCGACTTCCCGCGAAGGCGACCTGCCCGGGACCGATATCGGCTCCGTTCTCGGCATCGCCGACAAACTGGACACGATCTCGGCGTGTTTTATATCGGGACTCATCCCGACAGGCACTTCAGATCCCTACGCCCTCAGAAGACACGCAATAGGGATAATAAATATAGTCCTCGATAAAAATTTCCATTTGAGCATTAACGGGCTCATCCGCGCGAGCATCGCGGCCATAGTCGATCAAGCCCATGGAAAGCCCCCCGGTTCGCAGGATAATATGCTGACGGAAGTCTCCGGTTTTTTTAAGGAAAGGTTCAGGAACATAATGATATCGGACGGCTTCCCCCAGGACGTCGTGGATGCAGCTATTAGCGCCGAGTTCGACGACATCGTCGAAGTGAAGAGGAGGATCGAAGCGCTTTCGGAATTGCGGAAAGCGCCCGACTTCGATTCCCTCGGAATCGCTTTTAAGAGAGTAGTGAATATAGTTAAAGGACAGCCGAAGGGCGAAGTTAGCGAACGACTCTTTGTCGAGCCCGTTGAGAGGGAGCTTTATCTGTCCTTCATCGATACCAGGGAAAAGGTCGGCGGGAAGATGTCGGAGAGAAATTATCCGGACGCCCTATTTATAATGAAAACTCTGAAAGAGCCCGTGGATAAATTCTTTGATCACGTGCACGTTATGGACGAGAACACGGAATTAAGAAAGAACAGGCTGTCGTTGCTCTGGGAAATAAGAGACCTGTTTTTCAGGATCGCGGACTTTTCCAAGTTGAACACATAGATCATCGGATAAAGACCGATCGGAGAACTGAGAAAGATAATACATAAAAGGAAAGGGACATGAAGAAATTCGTATATTTATTCGGCAACGGGAAAGCGGAAGGAAAAGGGAACATGAAGGACGTTCTGGGGGGGAAGGGTGCGGGGCTCGCGGAGATGACGAGAATAGGCATACCCGTCCCCCCGGGTTTTACCATAAGCACGGAAGCCTGCACGGAATTCTATTACCATAAAAGGCATATTCCCGAATACATATTGAAGGAAATTGATCTCAATCTTTCTAAGCTCGAAAAGCTAATAGGAAAAAAACTGGGTGATGCCGAAAACCCGCTCCTCGTTTCGGTGCGCTCGGGCGCCAAGTTCTCGATGCCCGGAATGATGGACACGATTCTCAACCTGGGGCTTAACGATAAAATCGCCGAGCGGCTCTCGACGAAGACCGACAACCCGAAATTCGTATGGGACGCTTACAGAAGGCTCATAGAGATGTTCTCGGACGTGGTGTTCGGTATCGATAAGGAAGAGTTCGAGCATCTTTTCTCGGAGATAAAGAAAAAAGAGGGAGTAAAGAGCGACGCCCAGCTAACACCCGGAATCCTGAAGCAAGTCATCAACAAGTCTAAACAGCACGTCAGGAAGAAGGTAAAAGCGGAGTTTCCACAAAACCCTCTCGACCAGCTTCACATGGCTATTCGCGCGGTATTCCTTTCGTGGAACAACGAAAGGGCGATTTTCTACAGGAAGCAGTACGGCATCGCCGACGACCTGGGTACTGCCGCCAACGTGCAGGCCATGGTCTTCGGGAATATGAGCGACGATTCGGGCACCGGAGTGGGTTTCACGAGAGACCCGGCGAGCGGGGAGAAGAACCTCTACGCGGAGTGCCTTATGAACGCGCAGGGCGAAGACCTCGTGGCCGGCATCAGGACGCCCAAGCACATCGAGGAGCTTGCGCGCGAGCTGCCCCCGGTCTATAAGCAGCTGGCGAAGATAGCGGATACTCTCGAAAAGCATTTCAAGGACATGCAGGACTTCGAATTCACGATCGAGAAAGGGAAGCTCTATTTCCTTCAGACAAGAAACGGCAAGAGAACCGGGATCGCGGCTCTGAAAATCGCCTACGACATGGTCAGGGAAAAGCTGATCACGAAGGCGGAGGCCATTTCGAGGATAGAGCCTGAACACCTGGAGCAGTTCCTGTTCCCGATATTCAACCCCGATGAGAAACAGAAGCATAAGGTCATAGCCACCGGGCTGGCGGCGTCACCCGGAGCAGTATCCGGAGCCGTGGCGCTCGACGCCGATACCGCCGTGAGGTACAGCAGCGAGGGCAGGAGCACCATTCTCGTGAGAAAGGAAACCAGCGCCGACGATATCAAGGGTATGGCGGCCTCGAAGGGCGTACTTACAGCGCGGGGAGGGAGGACGAGCCACGCGGCGGTCGTAGGCAGGCAGATGGGAAAGGTGTGCATCGTGGGTGCGGAAGACATAAATATCGACGAGAAGAACAGGCGCTTCGTCACCGGCGGCGTTACCGTCAAAGAGGGCGATTTCATCTCACTCGACGGATTCGAAGGAAAGGTTTATTCAGGGCACGTGCCGGTAATACCGTCCGACATTATACAGGTCGTAGAAGAAACGATAAAACCGGAAGAATCGGAAAACTACAAGATATTCAATTCCATATTGAAATGGACGGACGAGATCAGAACGATCGGGATCAGGACGAACGCGGACACGCCCGAGGACGCGAGAATAGCGTACAAGTTCGGCGCGGAAGGCATCGGGCTCTGCCGGACAGAGCACATGTTCTTCGCCAAGGACAGGATACCGATCATGCAGGATATGATCCTCTCGCAGACGCCCGAGGAGAGGGCAAAATACCTGTCGAAGCTCCTGCCTATGCAGAGGAACGACTTCAAGGAGCTTTTCCGCAACATGAAGGGGCACCCGGTCACCATTAGGCTGATCGACCCGCCGCTCCACGAGTTCCTTCCCAAGCTCGAAGAGCTGATGCTCGATATAAAGGAGCACGAGCTGACAAAGCAATCATCCAAGAGCCTCGATAGAAAAAAAATGCTCCTCGAGAGGGTCCAGGAGCTCCACGAATTTAACCCGATGCTCGGTCTCAGGGGGTGCAGGCTCGGAATTCTGATACCCGAGATCACCAGGATGCAGGTGACCGCCATAATGGAAGCGGCGTCCGAGGTGGCCGGCGAAGGGGTGAAGGCGGTACCCGAAATAATGGTCCCGCTCGTGGCAATGGTTACCGAAATGAAGGCGCAGAAAGACGTCATCCAGCAAGTGGCCGACGAAGTCCTCACAAAATCCAAGAAGAAAATAAAATACAAAATAGGGACGATGATAGAAGTACCGAGGGCGGCCGTCACGGCCGATCAGATAGCGACCGAGGCCGAGTTCTTCTCCTTCGGCACGAACGACCTGACGCAGATGATGTTCGGGCTCTCGAGGGACGACTCCGGGAAAATCATAAAGACGTATATGAACGAAAAAGTGACTCTCAACGGCAAGGTTTTGAGCATCCTCGAAAAAGACCCGTTCCTGACACTAGACCCGGGCGTGGTGGAGCTCATGAAGCTCGCGATAGTGAAAGGCAGAAAGGTAAGGCCCGACCTTAAAGTCGGCATATGCGGGGAGCACGGCGGCGATCCTCAATCAATCGTGTACTCGAGCTCGATCGGCGTCGATTACGTGAGCTGCTCACCGTTTAGAGTGCCGATTGCGAGGCTCGCGGCGGCCAAAGGCGCTCTTAATGAGAAATAGGCGTCCCGACCCCTGACAATACGCCCGAGCCGGCTGATTTACCGGCCGGCTCGGGATTTTTTCTTGTTCTGCGGTTTAATTCCCGTCTAATACACATCTACCCAATAACATCTGCGGCTAGCTCGCATACGCCGTAGCCCTGACTTCCCTTATTACGGTTATCTTGATCTGTCCGGGATATGCGACCTCTTTCTCGATCTTCTTCGCTATCTCGTGGGAGAGGAGAGCGCCTTCCTCGTCGTTCACCTTCGAGCTCTCCACTATTACCCTGACTTCGCGCCCTGCCTGAATCGCATAGCACCTCTCGACCCCCCTGAAGGAGCCGGCGATGCTTTCGATGTCCTCTATCCTCTTCACGTAAGCCTCGTAGGTCTCCCTCCTCGCGCCCGGCCTTGCGGCGGATATCGCGTCTGCCGACTGAACGAGGATCGCGAGTAGCGATTGCGGCTGCGGGTCGTGAGCGAGGGCGACTGCCTCTATCACGTCCTTGGGCTCCCCGTACTTCCTCACGAGGTCAGCACCTATGTCCACGTGCGACCCTTCGATCTCGTGGTCGACCGCCTTCCCTATATCGTGGAGGAGCCCGCCGCGCTTTGCGAGCTTGACGTCGTAGCCTATCTCGGCGGCCAGAATGCCGCAAATGAAAGCTACTTCAATTGAATGGTTCAGGATATTCTGCGAATAGCTGGTCCTGTATTTGAGTCTTCCGACGAGCTTCACGAGCTCGGGATGTAAAGACGGGATCCCCAGGTCGAATATGGCCTCTTCCCCCGCTTTCTGGATTTCGCGCTCGATCTCCTTTTCGACATCGGCCACGATCTCTTCTATCCTCGCGGGGTGAATCCTGCCGTCGTCGATCAGCCTTTCGAGCGATATCCTCGCGACTTCCCTTCTAATCGGATTGAGCGACGAGATAACGACCGTCTCCGGCGTGTCGTCGATTATAATATCAACCCCGGTCCTCGCCTCTATTGACCTGATGTTCCTGCCCTCGCGCCCGATAATCCTCCCCTTCATGTCGTCGTTGGGGAGGTTGACGACGGAAATCGTCTTTTCACTCGTGTACTCGCCCGAGTACTTCTGGATCGCGAGCGCTATTATGTCCTTCGCCTTGCTTTCGGCTTCTTCATGGAGCTGGTCCTCGAGCTGCTTGAGCTTCTTGGCGGCCTCATGCCTCGCCTCGTCCTCGATAATGTTGATGAGCTCGTTCCTGGCTGCTTCCTGAGTCATGCCCGCGATGTCTTCTATCTTTTTCTTGGCTTCGTCTATAACCGCATCGAGCTCCTTCTGTTTTTCTCCGAGGGCCTGCTCCCTCAGCACGAGGTCTCTTTCCTTTCTGGAAACTTCCGATTCCTTCTTTTCGACACCCTCGAATTTCTTATCGAGGATCTCTTCACGTTTCTGGAGCCTTTTTTCCGTCTTGAAAGCCTCTCTCTGCTTTTCCCTGGCTTCGTTTTCGATTTCGGAGCTCCTTCTTTCAACTATCTCCTTCGCTTTCAGCTCCCCCTGCACCCTGACCTTCTCAGCCTCTTTTCTCGCGTTCTCGATTATTACCTCTGCTTCGTCCTTCTTTAGACCTATTTTCTTATTCAATTTCATTTGTCTATAAAGGTGGTTAGCTAAGTACCCCAAAGCGAAGGCAACAACCGCAGCCGCTACAGCAACTATCAGTTCAGTCATGTTGTTTTCCTCCTTCTTTTATTCTGCTCTTCATACTGCAAAAAATTATTCCCGATTCGGTCACCACCAGACCCGCGGAAAGGTCGGTCTCCCCGCATGGGAGCGAATCCGACATCTGGAGCGAGTATGCAAGCGCGGCTCTTCTGCCGAGGGGTACATCGACCAGCAGGCGGTCATAATACCCCTTCCCGTACCCGAGCCTCACGCCGGAGCCGTCGAATGCGATTCCGGGAATAAGGATCAGGTCCAGGTCTTCAGGCGCCATACTTGATGAGGACGAATCGGGTTCCGGGATACCGAATTTCCCGGGTTTAAGCTCGTTCAGGTCTAATATTCTGTGGAAAGTCAGGCCGGCTCCGGTCACTCTGGGGAAGTAAGCTTCTTTCCCCGACCCGAGAGACAGGAAGAATATCTCCCTCGTGTCCGCCTCGTTTTTGACCGGATAGTAGAGCCCCACCCTTTTCGCGCGTATAAACAGCCCAAGCCGCGAGAGATTATTCGTAATCCGGCGGCTTTTCCCGGCTATTTCGGCATTGGAAAGGCGGGATCTTCTCTTTAAGAAATACGAACGGGCGTATTCTTTCTGCTGCTCAAGATTTAAACCCCCTGCCTCTAAGAGGGAAAGAAATGAATCAGGTATATCAACATCATCTGTATTTATACGAGTCTTCCAATTCTTCTCTTCCGTGTTCCTCTCTAAGAATTCCTTCGTTAAACCCAAAGGTTTCCTGTTCACTAAGGGAGCTTTCCAGTATTTGCACCAATCTCTTTGATCTCTCTTCAGCACCGTCTTTAAATTCCTCGAAATCTTTTAATAGTTTGAAGTAATCATCTGTAATCTTCAGCATCGCAAGCAGAAGTGTATTAGGCACCACGACGTTGGTATCCTGAGTGGATATCTCTTTCACTTTTTGCTCCAGATACAAAGCGATCTTCCGGACATAATCTTCATCGGCGTCTGTCTTGATATAATACTCCGCGTCCAGGAACTTAATCTTCAGGCGATTCATGTTATGCCTCAGACCTGCTTAAGTAGATCTCGACCTTCTCGATTACTCTGTCTAACTTCTGTTTAATCTCGTCCCTTTCTCTCTCAAGCTTTGTTACACTTTCCCTGAGATTTACAACTTCCTCCATAAGATTTTTATGCTCCACCTCGAGCTTAGTTTTCCTCGAGAGAGCCTCTTTAATTTTGCCTTCCAGAATATCCATTGTTTCCATTATTTTACCTATATAAGTTTAATATTATCTTGAAATTTTTGCAAGATGTGTGATGATAATAGTAGGAAATGGCAGAATTAGGAATGTTGAAACGTCTCGAAGAGGTCGAAAAAAAATACCTCGAGATCGAGAAAACGCTAAGTAAACCCGATATAAGTCCGCCTGAAATTCATAAGTATTCCAAGGAATTATCAGACCTAGACGAAGTGGTGGAGGTTTACAGAAAGTATAAAAGCGTGCTCGAAAGAATCGAGGAAAACGAGTCTCTCCTTAAAGACAAAGATCTGGCGGAGCTCGCCCGGGAAGAGCTCGACGTACTCGAGAACGAGCTCCCCGAGCTCGAGAACGAGCTCCGTTTATTGCTGCTGCCCAAGGACCCGAACGATTCAAAAAACGTATTTCTCGAGATCAGGGGAGGTACGGGCGGTGATGAGGCTGCGCTCTTCGCCGCCGACCTTTTCAGGATGTATACGAGATACGCGGAGGCCAACAGGTGGAAGGTGGAAATTATCAGCCTGAGCGAAACAGGCATAGGTGGATTAAAAGAGGTCATCGCGGCCATTGAAGGCAAGAACGTTTACAGCAGGCTCAAGTACGAGAGCGGAGTGCACAGGGTGCAGAGGGTTCCGGCGACGGAGACGAGCGGAAGGATCCACACCTCGACCGCCACCGTCGCAGTGCTCGCCGAGCCCGACGAGGTCGAAGTGGAGGTAGACGAGAAGGATTTGAAGGTCGATACCTACAGGGCGTCCGGTCCCGGCGGTCAGCACGTGAACAAGACGGACTCCGCCATCAGGATTACTCACTTGCCCACGGGGATCGTGGTGCAGTGCCAGGACGAGAGGTCCCAGCATAAGAACCGCGCGCACGCCATGAGGATGCTGAGGGCGAAATTATACGAGATCGAAGAGCAAAAGAGGCGGAGCGAGCTGGCGAGCACGAGGAAGAGCCTCGTCGGGAGCGGAGACAGGAGCGAGAAGATAAGGACGTACAATTTCAGGGACGGCAGGATCACGGACCACAGGATCGGGCTCACGCTCTATAAAATCGAGGCGGTGCTGAACGGCGATATGGACGAGCTGGTCGATGCCCTCACCACCCATTACCAGACCGAGATTCTGAAAGAAGCGGCTTTCTCCTGATATACTTCTATCATTATTGCGTGACGAACTAATTTACATATGAATGCCGGGCACGCCGGAAAATGCCCGGCATCCCGGAGCTGACCGCCTTATTTAACGGCTTTTATTGTATTTAATCACCATCATAAATAGAATATAGATATGGATTTATACTGGGTTACCGCCCTTCTATATTTCATCGCGACCGTATTCTACATGAGCCACATTTGGACCGACAGCAGGACGGGCTCGAGGGTAGGGTTCTACACGGTCGTCCTCGGCACGATAGTCCAGACGGTCAGCGTCGTGGTGCTCTATATGAAGGGAGACACTCTGGCCGGCGGGCTCGATACCACCCTTTATCTCTTTGCGCTAGCGATTACGATCGTATTCATAGGGTCACAGCTCATATTCAACGCCCCTCTTCTCGGTGCGTTCGTCTCCCCGCTTGCTTTCATCATGACGCTCCCTCACGTAATTCTCCCCCAGGGAATTATCGAGCACGAATCGTCGCTGAGCAATCCGTGGATACTGATCCACATCGTGCTGATCCTCCTGGGAGAGGCGCTATTCACAGTGGCGTTCATCTCCGGTCTCATGTACCTGTTTCAGGAACAGAGGATAAAATCGAAACACATGGGGAGCCTGCTTCAGAAATTCCCGTCCCTTACCACACTCGACAAAATCAACCATGTCTGCCTCGTAATCGGGTTTCCGCTTATAACGGTCGGGCTCGCGCTGGGGTTGCTCCTCGCAAAAGAGATATGGGGGGATGCGTGGGTGTGGGGACAGAAGGAGACATGGTCGCTCGTTACGTGGCTCCTATACGCAGTCCTCATCCACGGAAGGCTGGCCTCGGGCTGGAAAGGGCGGAAGGCTGCGTTCGGCGCAGTCCTGGGGTTCGGCATAATTCTCTTCACCCTGTTCGTGATCGGATTCCTGGCTCCCGGCCGTCACGACTTCCTCGGATGACCTCGATAGAGGGAATCAAGAGCCTCATGAGGCAGAGACGTTATCAATAATCACTTTACATTTATTATATCTATGAGCTCACCGTCGCTCACCGAAAGGATCCTGTAACGGGGGGAGACCCTGTAGCTCCCGCCCCTGTCTATCTCTATATCGTAATAGGGGTTGTTCCTGAGCGAACCGAGGCCGTCCGTGATAACGGTTCCGCCTCCGGACACAGGTTCGAGCGAGAGTATGAGTTTCAGCGCCCTGTAAACCTGATACCCGAATATATCCGGCTTCTCGTTGAATTTACCTTCCGTCAATCTGGAATATTCATCCCAGTCCCGGTCTCCATAGTAGAAGACATCGGTGAAGACCGCCCTGTATACAAACCCGTCTATCTCCCGCCCTATCAGGTCGAGGAACAACGGGCCGTTCCACGTGCTCGGACCCAGAAAGAGCACGTCCCTGAGCTTGCCCTCCCTCTTGAGCCTCAAGATCAGCTCGGCCGAGGACCCGGCGCCGTCGGGTATGAATACTGCCTCAGGGGCGGCCGAGGATATCCAGCCAAGCTCACCCGAAATATCCCTCGATCCCGGGTCGTAAGACCCTTCATACACCAACTTGCCGCCGCTTTCGGCCACGCCGGAGGCGAAAAGCCCTTTCATCCTCGCCCCGAGAGCCGTCCGGGGATACAGGATAGCGAACCGTCTGATCCCCAGGCTACGCGCAGCGTAGCCGGCCAGCACCCTCACCTGCTCTTCGAGAGGGTAGTAATACTTTATTATATAAGGCCCCCCCGAGGACTCGTCCTCCGAAACGGGAAACACCAGGGCAGGTACTCTTTTCCGGTTAACCCTCGGGCTTACCGCCTGGATAAACTTGCTGGGGACGGGGCCCACTATAAATGCGAGCCCGGGGGTGTCCAATAGTTCGTCTAGAGAAGCCGAAAGCCGTTTCTCGCTGTCCCCGATATCCTTGACTACGACCCTGTATTGGATACCCGGATGTCCGGATTCGGCGGCGGCGAGCACGCCCTTAAGAGCCTTCTCCCCGAGGACCCTGTACTTGCCTGTCAGAGGAAGAAGACAGCCGAAGGTTATCACTTTTTTTGAGGCGGACTCATCATTCCCGGCATCCGGTTTTTCCCGGGCGTGAGCCCCCGGGGGAAACGCGGTCAGGATCATGAGTGTTAAGAGGATTAATGCTCGCGTCAATCCGGACCTCCTTTTTCAAAACTATGGTACCGGAATTATGACATAAGGACAGTCAGCAAGCCTTATTCCGGTGCCTGAGGGTACCCTTATAGTTAACCATCCTGCTCATATCAGCCGGTCGTTCCTCCAATCAACCTGCCGGAATCGGGAGGTTACGGATCGATTTTTATCGCTATTGCTATGAATCACAACGCTGGTATTCCATAACCCACTTATATGGCAGAATAATATAATTGTGCAGATGCTAACAATGTTACTTGACAAAAAACCCGAAGAAATTATATTAATATTAAGAAAAATCGGGGGTAACAAAATGCCGCAAACCAAGAAATCAGTACCTAGGAAAGAAGCAAAGTCCGAAGCTAAAAAAGAACACCATTACAACTTGAACGGTCTTGTAAAAGAAAACTACCTTATCGGACTCGATTCGGCTCATTCACTTCTTGAGGAAAACAAAAGACTCATGGACGCACAGGTCGAACAGCTGCGAAAGATCCAGAACGATTATGCAGAGCAGGTAAAATCCGCATTCAATAAGCTGCCGAAAGAATATTCCAGCCTTGGAATCAGCGAAAGACTCGACAGCATCGTAGAATTTCAGAACAATTTCTACACCGTGTTTAAGAAGATATCGGATAATTATTCGAAAGAGCTGCTCGACCTCAGCCAGAAATCAGCCGAGAGGGCTTTTTCCGCGCTCGATAAGTACGTCAGCACCTTCACATCCTGACCCGCATGGGGCAGTACAGGTTTGGGATTTTGGTGTTTATTATGTTGTATAATAATAGGAGATATAATCGGACTCCTGAGTCCGCCCGTCGGGGAGACGCCGTTTGAGCAAGAAGACTGAATACGAGCAGATTTACTACTTCAGCTATTTCAAGAAGCTCTTCGAATCCTGGGAAGAATCCACCAACAAATTAATGGACGTATGGATGAGCAGCCCGCTCATGGAAAGGGCGGTAGAGAAGTCCTCCGAATTCAAGAACTACATCCACAGCTTCATGGAGCAGACGCTCGAACAGAGGTATCTGCCGGAGAAGAAAGACATGGATAAGCTCATCGATACGCTCGACTCCCTGGGCGAGAAAATAGCCGACCTCGAGGGCAAAATTACAGACCTTCAGTCGAGCTCAGCGAAGCCCAGGCCTAAAACCAGAACCAGAAATACTAAAAAAAAAGTTAAGGAGAAAAAACAATGAGCAAAGAGGCATTCGACTATACCGAGCATTATAAGAAATTTTATGAGGCGTGGGAAAAGACCATGGCGGAGGCTATGGACATGTGGAAGAAGAACCCCGTCGCTAAAAGCGAGTCAAACGAAGGTAATGATGATTACGACCCCATAGCGCAGTATAAGAAATTCTACGATACGTGGGAAAAGTCCTCCTCGGAAGTCCTCGAGAAATGGGTAAACAGCCCTCTATTCGCCGCCAACATCGGGAAGGCTGTCGAGAAGTCCTCCGAGTTCAAGAAATATTTCGACGAAGCGGTAGAAAAAACACTAAAGAACATGCGATTCCCGACAAAAGGCGATATCGACAGGGTACTCGCTTCCATCAACAACCTGGAAGCCAAAGTGAACGACCTGCTCGATAAAGTGGACGATTACAATAAACCCGCACGTTCCTCAAAGAAGTAAATGAAGTAACGGTTGCATCCAGACCCGATCATAACGGCAGCAATCGATTTCGGCTGTTTTAGACAAGGAGGCTCTTAGCAATCATGGGAAATAAATTCGTGGACTCCGCTATGCAGGAGGCTGGAAAGGCGAGAGACAAATTCAACAAGGCTCTTGAGATAGCGCTCCTGAATCCGCCCGAAGTCGAGGTCGGGGTCACACCTCACGAAGTCATATTCACCGAAAACAAGCTCCGCCTGCTGCACTACTATCCGCTCGCCGAAAAGACTTACCCGGTACCGCTGATAATGATATTCGCGCTGGTCAACCGCCCCTACATACTCGACTTGAAGCCGGGGAGGAGCGTCGTGGAAGTGCTCCTGAAGAAGGGGATAGACGTTTACCTGATAGACTGGGGTTCCCCCGGGGACGAGGACAGGAAGCTCGACCTCAACCACTACATCAACAGGTACATAAGGCAGGTCGTCAAACAGGTTAAGAAACATTCCGGCTCCGACAAGGTCAGCGTGCTGGGTTACTGCATGGGAGGGACTATGTCGGCCATGTATACGGCTCTCTATCCGGAGGACATAAAGAACCTGGTATTGATGACTGCGGGGATAGATTATAAGGTCGAGGGCACGCTTAGTCTCTGGGGCGACAAGCCCAATTTCGACGTGGACAAGTTCATAGACGCATACGGCAACGTCCCCGCAGAATTTCTGCAGTCGGGATTCATATTCATGAAGCCGATTCAGAACCTCGTCTCCAAGTACGTGAACTTCTACGAGAACGTCGACAACGAGGCGTTCGTCGAGAATTTCCTCGCCATGGAGAAATGGCTCAACGACAACATCCCCGTCCCGGGAGAGGTCTTCAGGGAATTTGTAAAATACCTTTATCAGGAGAACCAGCTCGTAGAGAATAAGCTGAAAATAAACGGAAAACGGGTGGACCTGAAAGATATAAAGTGTCCGGTGTTAAACCTGATCGCCGAGAACGACCACTTGGTCCCGCCGGCTTCGAGCCTGGGATTCACCGATATGACGTCGAGCAAGGACACTAAAACCATAGTTTATCCAACCGGGCATATAGGGCTTTCCGTAAGCAGCAAATCACTCAAGGCACTCTGGCCCGAAGTTGCGGACTGGCTTATAGAGAGATCCAAGTAAGTAGTACAGAGAAGAAAAAACAAGATCCGTATTTGTGAGATTCTGATTTCATACAGGTCATCACAAATACGGATTTTTCATATTCGGATTAGATGTAATGGCCGCCGTTAATCCTGAGCGTCACTCCTGTGATCCAGCTCGCGGCAGAGGAACAGAGGTAAACCACTGACATCGCGATCTCTTCGGGGGTGCCGAACCTGCCGAGCGCGATCTCCTTCTTGATCTGGTCCCGGATATCTTCGGGCACCGTACCGAGCATGTCCGTCTCCACGAACCCCGGGGCGACGGCGTTTACGCGTATGTTGCTTTTAGCGAGCTCCCTGGCCATGGTTTTCGTAAAGCCTATTATTCCGGCCTTGGTCGATGCGTAGTTGCACTGTCCGAGGTTGCCCATTTCTCCGATAATGGAAGATATCGAAATGATTACTCCGCCCCTCTCCGACAAGGGGTCTATGACTGCTTTCGTGCAGTTAAATACGCTCGAAAGGTTAGTCTGTATTACTTCGTTCCACTGCTCGAACGTCATTCTCTTAAGGGTCCTGTCCCTGTTTATTCCGGCGTTATTAACGAGTATGTCGACCTTGCCGAAGTGGCTCATTGCAGCTTTGCCGAGACCCTGGGCCTGCTGGAAATTGCCGACGTTCGCTCTCACGGTAACGCACTTCCTGCCGAATTTCTCGATCTCCTTCTTCACCTTGTCCGCTTCCTTGTCGCTCCGCGAATAGTTGAGCAGAATGTCAGCTCCGGCCTCAGCCAGGGCTAGGGATATAGCCCTTCCGATTCCTCTCGAACCGCCCGTTACTATTGCAACTTTTCCCGATAAGTCGTGCATTTGTTCAAGCATACGACACCTCCTGGAACTCGTATCTCAGTCGTTTGGTATTTAAGGATTATAGATTTTATTCCTAATAAGGTTTTTGTCAACCTGACAGGAGGGCGCTTTCGGGGGCGCTCGGACTCAATCGAAGCCCCTTTATGAGTGAGTGAATATAATGGTGGGTACAATCAAAAAAAATGGCTGCATTCAACTCCGAATTTACAAACCGGCGCGGCGGGGGATATTATTCACCCGTAAACATGGGCTCTCTCTTCTCCAGAAATGCCTTCATCCCCTCCACCCTGTCGTGAGAATCAAAACAGAGCGAAACCAGGGTCTTTTCGAGGAGGAGCGCCTTCTGCAAGTCCATTTCCGAGCCGGCGTTAATAGCGGTTTTTGAGAGCCTCACTGCTATAGGACCTCTTTTCGCAATCGCTCCAGCGAGCTTCTTCGCCTCGTTCATTACTTCATTGTGGGGGACTACCCTCTCGACAAGCCCTATCCTGAGGGCTTCTTCGGCAGTAATCATCTCGCCGGTAAAAACTAGCTCCTTGGTCTTTCCGAGTCCGAGAATCCTCGTAATACGCTGTGTGCCGCCCCAGCCGGGGAATATGCCTAGCTTTACCTCCGGGAATCCGAGCCTCGCCTTTTCGGATGCGATCCTGATGTCGCATGTAAGGGCGAGCTCGCAGCCGCCGCCGAGAGCGTACCCGTTAATGGCAGCGATAGAGGGACAGGATTCGTTCTCTATAAGCTCGTACACCCTGTGGGCATAATTCACGTAGTCCTGGAAGTCTCTCTCCTTCATTTCGTTCATCTGCGCTATATCGGCTCCGGCGACGAACGCCTTGTCCCCGGCTCCGGTAATAATCAGCGCTTTTAGCTCTTCCTTGGGCAGGACGTCCTCGAGGAACTCCCTCAGCTCGCCGAGTGTGTCCCAGTTGAGCGCGTTCAGCACATTCGGCCTGTTGATCGTGAGAATCCCTATGCTGTTCGGTTCTCTTTCGTAGGTTATAAATTCGTATCCCATAACACTCCTCCTCTACTATTTAGTTGAGCAACCCTACTGAAATGTATATTAATTCAGGGTAAAAAGTACTTGTCAATCCTGAAACCGTTTCAAAAAATAGGCGATGTCCGGAATACCGTTCCTGCAGCATAACCGACAAGTCAATACCGAACTCCGGTACGAAAATTTCAAGCGATATCAGTCCCCTGCCCGCCCGGGGAAATTCAACCGCCCCGATGGATGGCGCTTTGATCGAATATTGTGTAAAGTTTTTTCCGCTTACCCGAAACCATAAAACTATCAGCATAAAGGAGAAATAGATGATAAGCTATGCGACAGTACTCACGATTTGCACGCTCTTCGCGTTCGTAGTTGTTAGCCTCACGGTCATTAATACAAATGCAGATGACAAGAAGAGCGAGGTCCAGAAAACAAGCTCGGGGCTCGAATATATCGTTATCGAAGAAGGCAGCGGACCTAAACCGGAGACGGGACAGGTAGTAAAAGTCCACTATACCGGGAAGCTCCAGGACGGGACTGTCTTCGACAGCTCGGTCAAGCGCGGGGAGCCGATAGAGTTCACTCTCGGAGTCGGCCAGGTTATAAAGGGCTGGGACGAAGGTATCGCCGACATGAACGTCGGAGGGAAACGCCAGCTCATAATCCCCCCTGCCCTCGCATACGGCGAGAGAGGCTATCCCCCGGTGATCCCGCCTGACTCCACGCTCATTTTCGACGTGGAGCTCGTCGGTATCCAGTAAATACTCCTTTTGCGGAGCCTCACCGACGACGACGGCGGTGAGAATACCGGTATATTTACATCCCTCCGGGTACACTAAGAACACATGAACTACCTTGCACATATTTTCCTCGCCGGGGACTCGGAAGAGTCAGTACTCGGGAACCTCATGGGGGACTTCGTGAAAGGGCCTATTGGAAACGGTTTTCACCCGGAGATCGAAAAAGGGATAAGGACGCACAGGAAAGTGGACGTTTTCACCGACTCGCACGAAATCTTTAAAGCGAGCAAGAAACTGATGAGCCCCGAAAGAAGAAGGTTCGCCGGTGTTATCATAGACCTCGCCTTCGACCACCTCCTTTCAAGGAACTGGGCCTCTTATTCGGATATTGACCTCGGGAGCTTTATCCGGGATACATACGTGCTGCTCGATAAAAGGAAGGCTGTGCTTCCCGAAAAGTTCCGCCTGTTCCTGCCGAGGATGATAGGGGAAGACTGGCTCGGGTCCTACCGCACGCTCGAAGGTATCGGCACAGCCCTCGACCGGATATCCGAAAGGCTAAGGAGACGGTTCCATCGGGAGAACAAACTCAGGGGCGCAATCGAGGAGGTTGAATCGAACTATAGGGATCTGAATAACAACTTCAATATATTCTTTCCCGAGCTTATTTCCTTTGTCGAGGATCTAGGGATTGCAGAGCAGGCAGGGCCCAGGTTTTCTTTAGTCCGGGGAAGCTGATACGGGCACGTTCCGCAGATAATTTTAAGCCTGCCAGAGTCTGTCCCCCCGACTCCGCCGGCATGATGCGGCTCGCATGTACCGCTTCGAATACAGTCAATATTGTACTTACCCCTTCTGTAAATACGGCATTATACTTCCTTGCAGATTCAATTTTTTTATAATTCATTATGGACAAACACCCTCGGGCAGATAGAAGGCTGGAATGCCTTCTCAAGGAAACGCTCTTCGAGATATCGCAGGGAAAAAAAGACCCCTTTCACACGGTGGTCGCGGACGTGCTAGAAGAAATTACAGCGCCCGGGGAAAAGAACGAAGGCGATCAGGAAAATCCGAAAAACGATCCGGGTTAATTGTCCGCTGCGATTGAAAGCGTGCGTATCATACTATAATATGATTAATGTATTAAATCCCGTTAAAATAGCAGAACAGACGGTTTGAACAGAAGAAAGTTTGAAGAGCTGGTTGACAGGGCATATCAGAATATACCGGAAAAGTTCAGGAATAAAATCGATAACGTGGTTATAAAGGTCGAGGACTACCCCTCCGCGGATGACAAGGAGAAACTCGAAATAAGGGGCGAGGGACTCCTGCTCGGTCTATACAGGGGGACACCGCTACATTTGCGGAGCGTTTGGCAGGGCATCAGGATGCCGGACGAAATAGTGCTCTATCAAAAAGACATCGAAAAGATTTGCAGGAACGACCGGGAGATCGAGGCGAGAATAAACGAAGTGCTTCAGCACGAGCTCGGGCACTACTTTGGGCTCTCGGACGACGAGATTTACGAGCTCATGGGAAGGGACTGATACGTTCGAAAATCGGAAGAACCAAAGAGTAAACCGGAATGAGTAAAAAAGAAGAGAACGACAAGAGCCGCTCGGCAATACTCCTCGTGCACTGCCCCGACAGGAAGGGCCTCGTCGCCGCTATTACAGAGTTCATCTTCAAGAACGAAGGGAATATCATATACCTCGACCAGCACGTAGACACTCAGGAAAAGGTGTTCTTCATGCGGGTCGAATGGGACCTCAAGAATTTCACCATCCCAGCCGGGAAGATCGGAGAGTACTTTCAGACGCTCATAGCCGAGAAATTCGGCATGAAGTGGAGCCTCTATTTCTCCGATTATACGCCCCGCATGGCCGTCTTCGTTTCGAAGCTGCCCCACTGCCTCCACGACATCCTGTCCCGCTGGCAGTCAGAGCAGTGGAACGTCCGGATACCGGTCATAATCAGCAACCACCGCGACCTCGAATCCGTTGCCGCTACGCACGGCATCGATTACCATGTCACTCCGGACGTTAAGGCGGACAAGCGGGCGTCCGAGCAAAAACAGCTCGACATACTTAAGCAGTACGATATCGATTTCATCGTGCTGGCGAGATACATGCAGATACTGAGCGAAGATTTCGTGTCCCATTACCCGAACAGGATAATCAATATCCACCACTCGTTCCTCCCGGCGTTCCCGGGGGCGAGGCCCTACCACTCGGCGTACGAGAGGGGGGTGAAGATCATCGGCGCGACCAGCCACTACGTTACGGCCGACCTCGACTCGGGGCCCATAATAGAGCAGAACGTCGTACGCATAAGCCACAAGGACAGCGTCGAGGATCTGGTTCGGAAAGGGAGGGACCTCGAGAAGGTCGTCCTCTCCCAGGCCATCTGGTACCACCTCAAGCGGAAAATCCTCGTCTACGGGAACCGCACCCTGATTTTCGATTGATTATATGGGATCGATTGTCCCGCAACGGGAAAAGCGTATACTTATTAAGTCCACAGGTAAATCGATGACGACTTTCAAATTAAACCGGATACTGTTTGCAGGAATCATTATACTGCTGCTCTCCCTTTCCGCTAACAGCCAAGCAGATGAGCGCGGCGATAAAACCAGGCCGGCACCAAATACGACCGCGAGCGCGGGTGATTCGTATAACTACGAGCTTACCGGGACCGAAAAGGGGCATGGAAATGTAGAGGTCATAAGCAGAGGGACGCTGATAGACCTTCTCGAATACGTGGAACCCGGGAAGTATACGGCCTTCCTCTTTTATGCGGACTGGTGCGGGCCCTGCAAGATACTAAAACCCAGGCTCGAGGATTTCGCCGAGAGCGGCGACAAGCTCGCTTTGAAGGAGATAGACATCATCAACTGGGAGAACCCTCTCGTAAAATATTACAACCTGCCCACGATACCCTACTTTATCATCTACGGCCCCGACGGGGAATTCATCGAGAGGGGTCCTGGCATAACCAATGAAACCATGAGAGATATCTCCGGTACGGATTAATAACTTTCCGCGCTCCGCGCCGAACCCGCCTGATTTGACCACGCTCCGAGTTTTCATCAGTATGTATACATGCCCGAACGGCTCGTGTCCGACCTCAAAAACCTGAAGACCCTTTTTATTGAGTATTACTCCGAAATCATCATCGTCTCTTCCGCCACCCTTTTTATGATCTTAAACAGATACCACTCAATCGAAAATCCATGGATAAGCTCGTTCGTTTACTTCGCGGTCCTGCCGATAGCCGTGATCCTGATTCTGCTCAGGAAGAGTCCTCTCGAATTCGGACTGAGGCTGGGAAATATAAAATTATGGTCGGCTTACACGTTAATTTTTCTCGCATTTGCATTGCCCGTAACCTATTTCGCATCGGACGCGTCATCCGTAAGAAGCTACTATACAGATAGGAATATCGATCTCATCCGCTATGCGGCTGAGATGGCGGTTTACTTCCTCGGCTGGGAGTTCTTATTCCGGGGGTATTTGCTCTTCGGACTCAGGGATAAGTTCAGAGAGGGGAGCATAGTCATACAAATGATGCCGTTTGCACTCCTGCACATAGGAAAGCCGGAGGCCGAGGTAATAAGCACGATAGTCACAGGCTTATTGTGGGGATATATCTGCTACAGGGGGAATTCGTTCTGGCCGGCATACATAATGCACCTCGTGATAAATGTATCTAACAAGGCGTTCGTCAGTCTTCTATAGCGTAACCGGTGCTATCTATATTCCGTAATTTCGAGGAGCACCCCGTCGGGGTCGTGGAAGTAGCATAGCATCTTGTGACCCGCGTCGTGGGTGACTACGTTTTCGGGGACGACGACGGGCTCGCCGAGCAGTTTCACACCGGCATTCTTCAGCCTCTCGTAAGCCGCGTATATATCGTCAACCCTGAATGCTATATGTCTCAAGCCTACTGTGTTCGCAAAGGAATTCGCGGGAATGGCTTCGCCCCCGGGCGTTTTGTAGCAGAGGAGCTCTATCCTCGGCTCGCCCGCGGGGGCAATTATAAATGCCACGTCCGCTACCACTCCTTTAAGCCCCACGATAGACTCAATCCAATCCCCTTCGAGGTGCGCCCTCTTCGACTCATTAAAACCGAGGAGCTCGGTATAGAACCTGACCGATCTTTCGAGATCAGAAACTACGATGTTGATGTGGTCAATAGAGAGGGGCATCGGGTTAATTAACTGAAGAATATACAAACGGTCGTTTTTTTCTATGTTTTTCGATCATATAGGCTATAATCTGTATCAGAACTCCAATAGCAAAAACAATTGATGACCAAAGGAAAATATTAGAGGTTTTGAGTTTTTCAATATTGAGTGATAAAGATTGTACATCCCATTTTATATTTTGATCATTCGATAGATGGACCTCTATTGGTACAATTTCCTTTACATTTTCTGTGCTAAAACTAAGAAACGCATCCTCTCGAACAAACTTCTTAACAGATATATTTTTCACAGCCTCAGGAGAATTTTGTTCTCTAAGTAATCCTATCAAAATATTAGAAATTTCAATGAACCCAGTATCATCAGGTGTGAGTATTTTTTTAGAACTAAGATTGTTTAATCCATTTAAGGCATTGAAGTATGAAGGGGATAAAATTCTATAAACGAATGGAATATTTTCTGCGTTCGCAACGACAAATGCCATAATTTCGACAAAAAGACCAAAAATAAACAAAATTGTAAAATAACTTTTCATTCTGAATCCAAGTTAGATTTCAGAGAATAAATGAGATGAGAATAATCGTTTGTTAGTGCCCTTCGAACTTCACTTTCTTGTCTTTAAGGGCCTTGATAGCCTGCTGAAGGCCCGAGAGGGTCAAAGGGAACATGCGGTCTTTCATAAATTCCTTCACCATTCCTATAGACTCCGTGTATTTCCACTGCTTGACGGGCACGGGATTGAGCCAGACTATGTCAGGGTAATGGTTCTTCAGGCGCTCGAGCCATGTGAAGCCCGGCTCGTCGTTATTGTGCTCGACGCTCCCGTTTTGATAGAGGAGCTCGTAGGGGGACATGGAGGCGTCGCCCACCACTATCACCTTGTAGTCGCTGTTGTAGGTGTGGAGGACCTGGAACGTGGGGATCGCTTCCTGCCACCTCCTCCTGTTATTCTTCCAGACCGACTCGTAAAGGCAGTTGTGGAAATAGTAATGCTCCAGGTGCTTGAATTCGTATTTTGCGGCCGAAAAGAGACGGGAGCAAAGCTCGATGTGGTCGTCCATAGACCCTCCGATGTCGAGGAAGAGGAGCACCTTCACGTTGTTCTTTTTTGCCGGGACCATCTCGAGCTCGAGGAACCCTGCGTTCCTGGACGTCCTGTCAATGGTCTTGTCGAGGTCGAGCTCTTCGTCCACCCCCTCCCGTGTTAGTATCCGCAGCCTCCTGAGCGCCATTTTCATATTCCTCGTCTGGAGCTCCACCCCGTCGTCGAGGTCCCTGAACTCGCGCTTGTCCCAGACCTTGACGGCCCTCCTGTGCCTGCTCTCCTCCTGCCCTATCCTTATGCCTTCGGGGTTGTAGCCGTAGGCCCCGAACGGGGAAGTACCTCCCGTCCCTATCCACTTATTCCCGCCCTGGTGTCTTTTCTTCTGCTCCTTCATCAGCTCCCTCAGGCGCTCCAGGAGCTTGTCAAGGCCGCCCATAGACTTTATAAGAGCCTTCTCTTCGTCGGTCAGGGCGTTGACGAAGCTCTTCCTGAGCCAGTCTTCCGGTATCTTCATGAACTCTTCCGTATCTATCTTCTCGACCCCTTCGAAGAAATATTTGAACAGGAGGTCGAACCTGTCGAGGTGCTGCTCGTGCTTGACGAGAGACGTGCGGGAGAGGTAATAAAAATCGTCGACGCTGTACTCGGCTATTCCCTCGTCGAGCGCTTCGAGGAACGTGAGGTATTCCCTGATCGTCACCGGGATGCCGTCGTTCTTTAGCAATAAAAAAAAGTCTAGAAACATATCCGCCCCTTTATATAACCCCTTTCGAGTATTTCAGCCCCCCGCCGGAAGCATCGACCTCAACGCCTGAACCTGAGCCTGATTCGGGTCAGGAGCTCATGGTCCTGCTCATTTTTGAGGAGCGCACCCGCGAACGGAGGGAGCTTCTCAGACAGATCGATCGAGCCCAGCTCGGATTCGGTGACCTTCCCCACGATGAGGAGCTTGAGCCAGTCTATTAGCTCGCTCGTGGATGGTTTTTTCTTGAGCCCGTCTATTTCCCGGAGGTCGTAAAAAACGCTCATCGCGTTCTCGACGAGCTTGCCTTCGAGCTTCGGGTAATGCACCTTCACAATGGCCTTAAGTGTTTCCCTGTCCGGGAAGCTTATGTAGTGGAAGAAGCACCTCCTGAGGAACGCGTCCGGCAGCTCCTTCTCATTATTGGACGTGATGATTATAATGGGACGCTCATTTGCGCTTACAGTTTTACGGAGCTCGTAACAATAGAACTCCATCCTGTCGAGCTCCAAAAGCAGGTCGTTCGGAAACTCTATATCGGCCTTGTCTATCTCGTCTATGAGGAGCACTACCTGCTCGTCGGATTCGAAAGCCTCCCAGAGCTTCCCCTTTTTGATATAATGAGATATGTCGTTAACCCGCGTGTCCCCGAGCTGGGAATCGCGGAGCCTGGACACGGCGTCGTATTCGTAGAGACCCTGCTGCGCGGTCGTTGTAGACTTTACATGCCAGGTAATGAGCTCCTTCCCGAGGGCTTCCGCCACCTCGAACGCGAGCATCGTCTTGCCCGTCCCGGGCTCGCCTTTTATGAGGAGCGGCCTCTGGAGTGTTATCGACGCGTTAACCGCGAGATTCAAATCCCTGGTTGATATATAACTGTCCGTGCCTTCGAATTTCATTTGTTAAACCCCGTTACTATTTAGATTTCGTAATTGACCCGCCTGTAAGCCGAACGGTTCTCAGACCCGCTTTATCCTGCCGCAACCATGAAAATTATACTTTTGACGGAGGGTATTATCAAATAAATAGAGATTCGAGACGGCTCCGGATAAATCCTCAAATCCTGTCCGACGGGTTTTCGTCATCCGCATGGAACGGCGGGACGCTCACGACAGAGAGCCTGTTGTGCCTGGATGCGCGCACGACCTTATGATGTATCCCCTTAGAGACGACGACTAATTCGTTTGCGGACAATACTTCGCTCCAGGTCTTACCCGCCGCCGGATCGTAGAACTCGAGCTCTAGCTCACCGTCGAGGACGAAGTATATCTCGTCGAACGTTTTGTGATAATGGGCCGTGGTGGGTTTAATGTCGACGGCAATAGCGATACCGAGCTTATCGTAATCCTTACCGGTTATTATCTCCCGTATCTCGCCGCAGAAAGGGGAATGTATGACAAAATGGTCTGCAAGTTTTTTCGTTAGCATTAAGAGCCTCCCCTGATGCAAGGTCGGAAGAAAAATAAACGGAATTTATAGAGACGGCAATTTATTTCTCCGCGACGCGCTCGAGTATGCGGTAAAGACGGTCGACCATCGACCTCGGGTCTTCGAGATAACCGGCAGCGATAAGGGCGTTGTCGAATATCTGCTCGACTACGAGACGCGCCGTCTCGGGGTCTTTGCCCTTCAGCACAGAAAGATTTTTAATAAGCTTATGGCCGGGGTTGATCTCGAGATTGACGGAATATCTGACATCCGCGTCCTTCTTCATGGCCTTCATCATGCGCCTCATCGAAGGGGTGATGAATTTATCAGCATTGAGCGCTATCGCGGGACTATCGACGAGACGCCCGCTGACGCCTACTTCGTTCACGCTATCCCCGAGCGTTTCCTTGATCCACCCGCAGAGATCCTTCGCATCGGCCTCCGCCAACGCGTCTTCGCCGGGCCGGGGGGCACCGGCGCCGAACTCTATGTCGGCGTTGTCCGCGGAGACGAGGGTCTTGCCCTCGAATTTCCCGAGGCCCGTCATGACGAATTCGTCCACGGGCTCATACAGATAAAGCACTTCGAGCCCGCGCGCTCTGAAAGCCTCCAGGTGAGGGCCCGCCTCGGCGATCTCCCTCGTCGGCGAGTAGAGGTAATAGATTTCTTGCTGATCCTCCTTCATGCGCGAGACGTAGTCGTCGAGTGTCGCGAGCTTGCCCTTTTCAGTTGCGGAGGATTCGTAGCGGAGGAGTTTTGCGAGCTGCCCGGCGTTCTTAAAATCAGAGACGACGCCCTCCTTTATAAATATCCCGAACTGCTTATAGAACTCATCGTATTTACCGGGGTCCTTTTTAGATTCGTCTTCGAGCATCTTGATAAACCGGCCCGTTATCACCTGCCCTATCCTCTTCGCGAGCGCCGAGTCCTGCATGGTTTCGCGCGAGATATTGAGAGGGAGGTCGGCGCTGTCGACGACCCCTTTCAGGAACCTGAGCCAGTCGGGCAGTAATCCCTCGGGCTTCGTATCTATGAGTATCTTCTTACAATAGAGGCTGACGCCGGGATCGGTTTTTCCGAACCCCAACCGCTCCGGGTTTTCCCCGGGCACGAATATTAGCGCGTTAATATCGAGAGGCGCTTCAGAGCTGAAATGGAGCCTGTAGAGAGGGTCGTCAAACGCGTCGGCCTGGAATTTATAGAACTCGTTATATTCCTCGTCCGATATATCCCCCTTGCTTCTCATCCATATGGGCTGAATCTTATTGATCTGCTCCCCGTTGAGCCTTATCGGGAACTGTACGAAGCTCGAATAATGGGTTAGCACTTCCTTCACCCGTCCGGCATCGGCAAACTCCTTCGCGTCCTCTTTGAGACGGACGGTGATTTTTGTCCCGCGCCTTTCGCCTTGTACGGACTCGATTTCATATCCGCCCCCGCCGTCGCTCTTCCAGAGGAGGCTCTTTCCGTCCTTCTCCCAATTGTGCGTGTATACTCCCACAGACTCCGCGACCATGAAAACGCTGTAAAAGCCTACTCCGAACTGGCCAATGAGGTTCTCGCTCACCCCTCCAGATTCAGCGACCGCTTTGAGGAAGGCTTTTGAGCCCGAGTGCGCGATAGTGCCGAGGTTCTCGACGAGCTCGTCCTCCGTCATCCCCACACCGTGGTCCTCGATAGTGATGGTGTTTTCCCTGTCATCCGTCCGGATATTTATCTCAAGCGGCAGGTTCTCGTCGTAGAGGTCCTTTCCGTTGAGCTGAAGGTACCTGAGTTTTTCAAGCGCGTCCGAGGCATTCGAAACGAGCTCCCGTATGAATACCTCTTTGTCCGTATAAAGGGAGTGTATAACGATATCCAGGACCTGCTTTACCTCAGCCTGAAATTCGTGTTTTTTTGCAGTGTTTTGGGCCATTTCAGATAACAAACCTCCGGATTATTTTCGGTATTAAAGCTATGCCGCACGGCTATTCTACCGTATGAAAAATATTCATCGGGAGGAACATTTCAAGGGCTGTGCCGGGGCCGGGCGGAAGACTGAAGAGACTACCCCACCAATGAAACTTTGCCCGAAACCAGGTCGTAGTTCCCGCCTATGACCTTGACCTTCCCTTCCTTGACCATAGGCGCGATAACCGGGTCCGTACCGTTTATCCTGCTCACGCCGAGCCTGACGTTCTCTTGTATCGCGTTCTGGAGCAGGTCGCCCGGCTTGTTCTTCGCTTTTTGTACAGCAGGCTCGATTGTCTTTACGATAGTTTCGATGGAGCCCGGAAATTCCGTACCGTCCTTTAACGCCTTGATCGCACCTTCGACGGCCCCGCACCTGCTGTGACCGAGGACCATTATTAGATTTACCCCGAGGACTTTAACCCCGTATTCCAGGCTCCCCAGGATGCCGTAATTAGCGGGGCTGACTATATTCCCCGCCACCCTGACGACGAACAGGTCGCCTATCCACTGGTCGAATACTATCTCGGGCGAAACCCTCGAGTCCGCGCAAGCGAGGATTATCGCGAACGGGTTCTGCCCCTCCGCGACTTCCATGCGGCGCTCAGGAGTTCTCATTACGCAACTCTCATTCATGGATTTAACGAATCGCTCATTCCCGTCCATGAGCTCCTTAAGCGCTTCGTCCGACGTCATGGGCGATGTGACATCGGCCGCTTTGGCTTCGGAAGTAATGAACGGAACCCCTCCCGATCTCAGGAACTCCAGTCCCAATACCCCCGCCCCGCTCACCTGTATGAACCTCCGTCTCGATAAAGCAGAATCGTTATTCATTGTTAATCCCTCCTTTGTGTTTCTTTTTTCGGACTCTCGGCAATTGCAGTCTTATCGTCAATTCTAATTCATAATTATAATATTGTATAATGTCCTCTCGATTGATTTCCATGACAACGCCATGAAAAAAACAAAAAGCCTCTCCCAGTTCGTCTGTCAGAATTGCGGGAACAACTCCCCCAGGTGGCTCGGCAAGTGCCCCGAATGCGGGAGCTGGAACTCATACGTCGAGGAAAAGGTGGAAAGACAGAAAAAGACCGCGAAAAGGTCAAGCGCTTCAGAGCCCGTCGCAATAACGGATATCGGCAGCGGGAGTGAGGAGAGAATACCCACGGGGAATATGGAGCTCGACAGGGTGCTCGGCGGCGGGTTCGTCCCGGGCTCGGTCGTGCTCGTGGGAGGGGACCCCGGAATAGGAAAGTCCACACTCGCGCTCCAGATGTTAAACGACATAGGGAGGGAGAAGACGAAACGCGGCCCGTCCGGATCGAGCTACCTTTATGTGACGGGCGAGGAATCGCCCACGCAGGTAAAGATGAGGGCCGCGAGGACAGGCGTTTCGTCGGAGAGCGTGTTCGTGCTCACGGAGACATCGGTCGAAACGATTCTGGACGAGATAGAGAAGCTCGGCCCCGAGATCGCGGTGATCGATTCGATCCAGACTATGTACACGGAGGATTTCGGGTCGGCACCGGGGAGCGTCGGGCAGATAAGGGAGTGCACCGCCAAGCTCATGCAGTACGCAAAAACGATGGGTACGGCCATATTCCTAATAGGACACGTGACAAAGGAGGGGACTATAGCGGGACCCAGGGTATTGGAACACCTGGTCGATACGGTTCTCTATTTCGAAGGGGGGAAGGACCACCCCTACAGGATACTGAGGGCGGTCAAGAACAGGTTCGGCTCAACCAATGAAATCGGGGTCTTCGAGATGCTCGACAGCGGGCTGAGAGAGGTAAAGAACCCGTCCGAGATTTTCCTTTCCGAGCGCCCTGTGAACGCATCGGGCTCGGTCGTGACCCCGAGCATAGAAGGCACGAGGCCGATATTGGTCGAGATACAGGCCCTCGTATCCCCGTGCGGCTTCGGCGTGCCGAGGAGGACGACGATAGGGCTCGACAACAACAGGGTCTCGCTCCTCCTGGCGGTCCTCGAGAAGAGGGCGGGTCTCCAGATACTGGGCCAGGACGTATTCATGAACGTCGCGGGAGGGGTTAAGATAGAAGAGCCTGCGATAGACCTCGCGATCTCCATCGCTCTCGTATCGAGCTTCCTCAATAGACCGGTCGAGCCCGCTACTATCGTATTCGGGGAGGTCGGGCTTGCGGGGGAGATAAGGGGGGTGTCGCAGGCGGACCTGAGACTCAACGAAGCGATGAAGCTCGGCTTTACCAGGTGCGTGCTTCCTAAAATCAATCTTGACAGATTGAAGTCCGGGGATAATTCTATTGCCCTTATCGGCGTCGATTCCGTTGAAAAGGCTATAGAAGCATTCTTCTGATCCGGGGCCGTATATCCTGTCCGGGAAAGGCTGCAAATGACGAAAGATATGAAGAGAGCGCCAATCGGCGTATTCGATTCGGGCATAGGGGGGCTTACAGTCGTAAGGGAGATAATCAGAAGGCTCCCGGGGGAGAATATTATCTACCTCGGCGACACGGCGAGGGTCCCTTACGGGACGAAATCGGGCCGGACCGTGATTGCGTACTCCCGACACAACGCCCGGTTCCTGGTGTCTAAAGGGATTAAAATGCTCGTTGTCGCGTGCAACACCTCCTCCGCAGTATCACTCCCCAGCCTGAGCACCGAGTTGGAGATACCCGTAATAGGCGTGATAGGGCCGGGAGCAAAAAAAGCCGCAGAGGTCACCAAATCTATGAGGGTGGGAGTCATAGGCACGCCGTCGACGATTAAAAGCAGCGCCTATAAGAGGGCGCTCGAAGCCGTATCCCCCGGCATAGAAGTTTACTCGAGGGCATGCCCTCTATTCGTCCCCCTGGCCGACGAGGGGTGGACGGAGGGAGAGATATCCGAACTAATCGCGAAAGAGTACCTCGCCCCGTTTAAGGAATACGATATAGACGTGCTCGTCCTCGGATGCACTCATTACCCACTCCTAAAGCCCACAATACAGAAGGTAATGGGCGGAGGTATAACGCTCGTCGATTCAGCCGAAGAGACGGCGAAAGAAATAGAAAGGGTGCTCAGAGAGAAAAACCTACTCAATGATGGCGGCGAAGCCCCGTCGAGGGAATACTACCTCACGGACGTGTCCGATACGTTCGTTTCCGTTGCCGGAAGGTTCCTCGGGGAAAAGATAGAGAATATAGAAATGGTTGATATAACGGGGACGGCACCGTAACCGCCCCCGAATTCGGTATCTAGCTTTGGGACACGAGCGCCTTTACCTTCTCCGTGAAAGGCGGAAGCACGTCGAACAGGTCGCCTACTATACCGTAATCGCACTTCTGGAAAATCGGGGCCTCGGGGTCTTTATTTATCGCGACTATCACCTTCGAGGAGCCCATGCCGGCGAAGTGCTGTACCGAGCCCGAGATCGCGATCGCTATATAAAGGTTGGGCGAAACGGCTTTGCCCGTCTGGCCGACCTGCATATCGTACGGACAATAGCCTGCGTCAACGGCTGCGCGCGTAGCGCCTGCGGCAGCCCCGAGCATATCCGCGAGCTGATAGATAAATTTGAAATTCTCCTCGCTGCCGAGCCCTCTCCCTCCCGAAACCACCCTCTCGGCCTCCGTCAGCTCGGGCCTGTCCGATTCTTTCGTCTTTATCTCCACCAACCTCGATTTTATATCAGCCGGATTAATCGTTACCGAGCCGTCAACCACTTCCGGGGTTTTCGGGTCCTCTGAGACTTTAAACGAGTTCGGCCTGACTGTGGTCATCATAGGTTGGTGGTCGAGGAAGACCTGGGTCGGTATAGCCTTGCTCGAATGAGAAAAGCGTTTGATCTTGAGTTTCTTATCGTCGGTCAGACCGATCTCTATCGCGTCCATCGTAACGCCTGCCCCGACTCGGGCGGCGACTGCCGGGAAATAGTCCTGACCGAAAACCGTGTTCCCCGCTATTACCACGGCGGGACTGTGCTTCTTTATCAATTCGCCGAGCGCGGTCGTATAACCTTCCGTGTTATAGTTCTTCAATAGCTCGTTATCGACGACATAGACCTTCTCGGCCCCGTATTTGCCTAAGTCTGCGGCATGTCCCGATACGCCCGACCCGATGAGCACTCCGCAGAGCTGACCGCCGAGCTTGCCCGCGATCTTGCTCCTCGCCTCCGATAACGCCTCGAAGGTTACCTGTCTGACGCTGCCGTCTATTTTCAGATCCGCTACAACCCAAACTTCGTTACTCATATATATTCCTCCTGAAAACTCTGTGAACTTGAGTGCTATATAACCTTGGCCTCTTCCCTGAGGAGCTTTATAAGCTCTTCGGCCGCTTGTTCGACCTGCGCGCCCTTGACCATAGGCTCGTCCTGCCCCTTTATTATCTTGAGCTTCCTCTCGATCTGAGGGACCTTGATCTCGACAGTCTTCACGCGTGCGAGGCCGTCGAGGTTGATATCGGAGACCTTCACCTCGGTGAGCGGTTTCTTTTTCGCTTTCATGATCCCAGGCAACGAGGCGTACCGTGGCTCGTTCATGGCGTCAGGGCACGTGATAAGACAGGGGAGCGGGACCTCTACCACCATATGCCCTCCGTCTATTTCCTTCTGGCACACGGCTTTTTTAGCAGACGGGTTTATCTCTATCACCTTGCTCACGAGAGAAACGTGCGGGATACCGAGCTCTTCGGCTATCTGGACGCCGACCTGACCCGACTCTTCGTCGATTATCTTCATGCCGGTAAAAACAATATCGAAGTCGCCGAGCTTCTTTATCTCGCCCGAGATTATCTTCCCGGTCGCGAACGGATCCACGTCGGGAGACCCTTCGTCTAAAATATGGAGCGCGCTGTCGGCCCCCATTGCTAGAGCCTGCCTTATGGTTTCGACCACTCTCGCAGGGCCCATGGAGACTACGACGACTTCGCCCCCGTGCTTTTCCTTAGTCTGGATCGCTTCCTCGACGGCGAATTCGTCGTAAGGGTTCATGATCCATTTCATGCCTTCGGTATCGATAGAGTTGCCGGCAGCGGAGACCTTTATCTTCGCCTCCGTATCCTGAGTCTGGCTTACTATTACGAGAATCTTCACCTTTAGCCCACCTCCGACTTGTTATAGTTTTTCTAACCCGATACTGCTCAATTATCCACGGAAATATAAATCACGGGGGTTTCTTGAAACGCGATTAGTTTAGCACCCCTGAAGCTCTTTTCAACCCGCACCGGAGTTGCAAAATAACTAATGAATTTAACGGAATAAAGAATTATTTTATCCGGCGGTTAAAAGCTGTGTAATTATAAATATTGGCCATTCCTTGTCAAGACGATAAAACCGTCTAGGATAAAGCGTGTATGCGCTATGTCCATTCGGCGGAACACCCCGCCTGTAGAATCCCCGGCAGCTGCTCCCGAACAGATAACAAGTAATGAACCGAACTGCGATAAATATCCTGCTCCTCGTTTTCGTAATACTCACCTGGGGATACTCGTGGGTGCTCATGAAGATCGGCCTCGGCTACATGGAGCCCTTTACCCTTGCCGTATGGCGGTGCGGAATAGCGGCAGCTGTATTGCTTATATACGTGAAATCGAGGCCGATTAAAATGCCCCCTCCGCGCAGGTGGCCAGATTTTATGGCCGTCGGGTTATTCCAGACCACGCTCCTCTTCGGATTGATGCTCCTCGGGATGAAGCGCATCACGGCGGGAAAGACTTCCGTGCTCCTCTACACCATGCCCGTCTGGACGATACTCCTAGTCCACTTCTACCTCAGGGAAAAGATAAACACCCGGCAGTGGGCCGGTGTTCTACTGGGCTCGGCAGGGATAATGTCGATCCTCGGCTGGGACATAATCTCAAAACAGAATCTCTATATATTCATAGGGGAGATACTCATTATCATCGCGGCCATATCGTGGGCGGTATCGAATATCTGGGTAAAGACAAGGATGGCCGGCGAGGATATTTACAGGCTGAGCGCGCTCCAGCTCTCGTTCGGAACGGTAGGCCTGCTCATCATAGCCATACCCACCCACGGGGTATTCAACGTCGAATGGACATTGAACTCGGTATACATACTCCTCTTTACGGGGCTCATAGCTTCGGCCGTCGACTTCACCATATGGTTCTATCTTATAAAGAAGCTGGATATCAACATCACGACGTTCTCTTCCATGCTCGTGCCGGTGTTCGGCCTCTTCTTCGACTGGCTGATTCTGGGCAGCCGGCTCGACTGGGGCACTGTAACGGGAGGGGCGCTCATCCTGGCGGGAATTTATATGGTGTCAAGGAAATGACGTAAGCTCTGAAGACCGTTTTTGCAGGTTCATTTTAAAAGCCCGTTAAGGTATAATAGTGTCAAAGCCCGAGGGCGTGTATTTTCACATTTCAGATTTATGATAACGAGAACCGACTCTTCATCTACCCCGAGAAAGTCACGATATGCGTCATAAGATTCTGATCACTTCCGGAATTTTAATCGCCCTGATCGTATTCATCACAATAGCCGCCTACTTCTTTACCCAGACGGGGTATTTCAGGAGACTCGTCAAAAACACCGCAGAACGTATCGTCAGCTCGTCAACCGGGCAGTCCTTTAAAATCGGAGAAGTAGAGGGCAATTTCTTTTACAACATTAAGCTGAAAGACGTCACGTTCGAAGTCGGGAACGAAAGCTTCGTCTCAGTGAAGGAACTTTCCGTCACATATTCCATCCCCCAAATGCTCGACACCGCGGTGCTCTTTAGCAAAGTGGTCCCCGTCGACAAGCTGGCAGTAAACGGAGCGCAGGTAAGGCTCATTAAATACGGCGACGGCACGTGGAACTTCAGCAAGATCGGGAGCGGCGGCAGGAAAGAAAAGGAAGAGGATAAAGAGAAAAAGGGCCCGCCCGGGTGGAGCATAATAGTCTCGAACCTCCTGCTGGATGAAAGCGGTCTTACGGTAGAAGACAGGGAGGGCGGCAGGGTCTCGAAATACGGCATTGATAACACGGAGCTTTCAGCGAAGCTCATTAATATCACAGAGGAGATACAAGTGGACCTCAAAAACGCCGACCTGGATGCGCCATCACTGGGATTGAACATAAGAGACTTGAGAGCCAAGGCGCTCTATACGGGCGACAAGGCCGAGATCAGCGGCCTCGAGGTCATTCTGAACGGGGCCGAGATCAGGCTCGACGGCGAAGCGGGCGACCTGAAAGGGGACCCGAAGATCACCTACTCGGTGTCGGTCCGGAACTACAGTCTCGAGAACGTCGGCACTTTCAACCTTGAATCCGAGGGAGAGGGCGTGCTCAAAGACCCGAAAAATATCGATGCCCGGATAAATATTCAAATCCCCGAATCGGTCGTATTCGGGAAAAAACTCTCGGGCTCGCTCGACAAAATCTCCATCTCCGGCACAGTGGTGGATTTGGGCGAAGGGGATATAAAATCCGACCTCGGCGAGCTCGTACTGAGCGGTAAGGGAGACCTCGCACGGTTAATCGCCGGGGAGGGTAAAAACAGCTTCGACGTAAAGGTCTCTCTTAAAGACGTGAAGACGACGGAGATATTTTCACTCATCGAAGAGAAAACCGAGAAGAAGACAGAGGCGGTCAATACGAAGCTCGGGGCGATACTCAACGCAGACCTTAGCGCGGAAGGAAGCTGGGCTGAATGGGGGGATATGACCGTCAACGGAAAGATCGAGCGCCTCGACATACAGGGGAAGCAAGCGGGGGATTTGAAATTGTCGGGGACCGCGGGCTACTCACCCACCGGGGTGGGAGTGGACGTAAAAACCGTTTTCAAGAACGTCGACCTCGGGACAATCCTCAGCAAAAAGAATCTCCGCAGCAGGATAAATACAGACCTGGCTATAAATGGGCTTATCCCGCTGGAAGGGGACGTGCTTCAAAAATTGAACGCGTCCGTCAAGGGACATATAGGACCGTCCGGCATATTTAACCTGAATTTAAAAAAAGGGAACGTCGACGCATCATACGACAAAGAGAAACTGACCGTGAGGGCGTTGTCACTCGACGGGGACTCGTTCAATCTGAGCGTAAAAGACGGCAGCGCAAGCAGGAAAGGGGTGAGCCTCGGTTACGACCTCGAGGTCGGGGACCTGGGCCTAGTCTCTAGATTCGCCCCGGGTACGGAGCTCACCGGAACGCTCAAGGCCTCGGGGAGGGTGGAAGGGGACGTCAGAAACCCGAACATAAGTATCGACGCCGAAGCCGGAGACTTCAAGCTCAACGATATCTTCGCCGCGGAGTCCATAAAAATAGAAGGAGACGGATCGATAGACCTGGATAACCCCGACCTGCGCGCGGAGATCAGCACGGAGAACGCCAAATTCAAGGACAGGGATATAGAGAGTATCAAGGTCGCCACCGAGAGCGAAGGAAACGGAATCGACGTAAACGCGGTGATAACGGAGAACGAGCGGTTCGAATACGAGATCGCGACGACGCTGAGGGACCTCGGGAAGAGCGAGAAACATATAGAAATCAGCAAAATCAGGCTCGAGATGGAAGACACCGAGCTTGAGAACAGAGACCAGATACTTCTGACCTTCTCACCCGGCAAGCTGATAGTGGATTCGTTCAACCTCTACTATAAAGATTCTTCGGCGCTTGCGGACGCCAGCATTTATTACGACGGCAGCGTCGACGGGCGGGTAAGGCTCCGCAACCTGGATATGAACGACATAGTTAAGGCATTAAATCCGAAAGCCGAAGTCGAGGGGACCCTGTCGGCGGATGCGGATATAAAGGGAACGATGGCTCAGCCGCAGTTCAGTGTGAAGCTCAATACGAGCGACCTCGCCTATAAGGATTTCAAAGACGACATATCACTCGACCTCAACTACCTCGACCGTAATCTGAACGTGAAATTCCTCGTTACGAGCGGCTCGGCCGTGATATTGCAGGCGGACGGGAGAGCGGACGCGGACCTGGATCTCAATCGTTTCGGAGAGAGCATTAAGGAATCGAGGTTCTATCTAACCGTGAGCTCGAGCGGGGTAGATTTAAGCCCCTTAACTAGCGTAAGCAGTGAGATCGACAAATCGTCGGGGCTGCTCGTAATAGACGTAAAAGCCTCGGGCACACTCGACAACCCGTCCGCTACCGGACAAATCGTGCTTAAGGACGCCCTGTTTAAAATCAAATCCCTCAGGAACGAGTTTACCGTCACGAACGCGCTTATCGAGCTCGAGGGACAGAAAGGGACCCTCAGGCAGACCGAAATCGTATCCGGCAAGGGTAAAGGGACGTTCGAAGGGCACATCGACGTTCCTTCGATGACCTATGATTTGACCGGGAATCTGCAGAACTTCCTTCTAAGACCGAAGGGGATCACGGCCAATATAACGGGAAATCTCGGCCTCAAGGGCGAGGGAGCAAAGCTTGCGGTCGAAGGGAAAGTTACGGTAGCGAAGGCCAGGATCACGATACCCGAGGAGCAGGAAAAACAGATAGAGGACATCAAATTCACCGACGAGGACGAGGACGAATTCGTCGTCGGCAGCGGTGCTAAGACGGATTACTTTAAGGAGAGCGTCGCGTTAAATCTTTCTATCAGAATGAGACAGAACAACTGGGTGAAGGGACGCGGTGCGAACATCGAGCTTAAAGGGGACCTCGATATAAATAAGGCCTTCGGCCGGGGCGTTAGAATCGCGGGCACAATCAACACGGTCAGGGGCACTTACGAAACCCTGGGCAAGCTCTTCAGGATTCAGGAAGGGAACGTCAGTTTCTCAGGCACAGAGAACATCAACCCGTTCCTCGATGTAACTGCGTTATACAGGGTCTCGAGCGTCCGGATCTACGTGAACATAAGCGGTACGGCGGAAAAGCCTGTGTTAAAACTTTCAAGCGACCCCCCGATGTCGGAAACCGATATAGTTTCATATATCGTGTTCGGCGCTCCTTCCGACCAGATAGGCTCAGGGGACAGGGCGTCTATTCAGGGAGTAGCCACAGGCGTGGCAGGAGGCATAGCCGCAGCAGAGCTCGAGAAGCTCCTCGGGAGCAAGCTGTCGCTCGATGTCATAAGCGTCGGAGGCGGCACCGACGGACCGCAGGTAGAGGTGGGGAAATATCTTACACAGGACCTTTACATCGCCTACGAGAGGGAAACCTCGCAGTCCCTGACAGATTCTACAACCATCACGGAAAACAGGGTGCTCCTCGAATACACGGTCTTTAAAAACGTCACCATAAACGGCGACGTCGGAGGGGAGAACCCCGGCATCGACGTGTTCTATAACTTTAATTACTAATCCCGGCCTTACTGTTTATTGAAGGTTCTGATTCGACGCGGCCTCACCAGCGGGGACAGGTACGGGGGACGCATGGTGGATCACAAGACGCCAGGAAGAGCCGCGCAGCTCGAATACGTTCGTCGACTGAGCGTAGCCGAGCCGGGTTTGGTCCCCCGCCGCCTGGCTTATCTTCTCAATGCAGATAACCCACGCCATCTCGCCCGCGACATAAGCCTCCGCGTCAGTAATCTCGATATGCGCGGGCGGGCCCGCCTGAAATATATTCTTCCAGCTCTCTTTTATAGCATCCCATCCGTACAGCATCGGCCAGCCGGGATGAACACACTTGGCCCTGGGCTCGTTAAGCCACACTTCCTGCATCGAATCCGGATCCCCGTCGCGGAGCGCCTTATAGAATCTCGAATTCGCTTTTAAAACTTCTTCCTTGCGGTTTACTTCCATGAGTCACTCCCGTGTGATCAGGTTTCCGGGTCCGGCATCCCTAACCTGGCATACCTATTTAACGACTCTCGAAGCAATAAGAGACTCCCGGCCCTGTATATCCCTGAGGAGCGCGTCTATTTCCTCGATCACATTTGGGTCATTTTCAAGCTTCTTACGTTCGAGCAAGGTGTCCTTCGATCCCTCGCCTTCAAGTTTCCAGAGCGCCCAGGCAGCATGAGCACGCACGAGCGGCTCTCCGTCAGCGAGGTATTCCTCAATCGCGGAAACGAGGCTGCTGTCCCCGGAATTGCCCATGGCGATAAGGACGTTACGCAATAACCCCTTTCTTTTGGTCCGTCTGACAGGGCTCCCCTTGAACCGCGCGTCGAACTCGCCGGGGCCGAGCCCGGAGAACGAACTGAGCACGGGGTTGTAAAGACCTTCCCTCGGCTGAAAGGCCGGCTCGGCTGTCTCTTCCGCTTTTCTGTTCCAGGGACATACGTCCTGACATATATCGCAGCCGAATATGTTGTTGTCAACCCTGTCCCTTAATTCTTTCGGTATGCCGTCTTTCAGCTCTATGGTCAGATAGGAGATACAGAGCCTCGAATCGAGCACGTAAGGCTTAGTGATAGCGCTCGTCGGACAGGCGTCTATGCACCGGGTGCACGTGCCGCACCTGTCGGGGGCGGGGCTGTCGTAGTCGAGCTCCATGCTGGTGATAATCTCGCCGAGAAAAATCCATGAACCGATTCTCTGGTTAATAAGACATGTATTCTTCCCGGTCCAGCCTACGCCTCCGTACTTTCCGTAGACCCTTTCCAGGACCGGTCCGGTATCGACGTAACGGCGTGAGGCCGATCCGTGAGGGGCTTCCCCGGAGATGTAGTCCTCGAGCGCCCTGAGCCTATCGTCCATGACCGCGTGGTAGTCCTCCCCCCACGCATAACGCGCGATCCATCCCCTGCTCCTGCCGTCCACCTCAGTCGAGTAGGGATAACCCGTATTGTAATTGAGCCCGCACGTGATCACGGATTTCGCGCCGGGAACTATCCGGCCCGGGTCCTCCCTCTTTTCCGGGTTTCTCTCCATGTATTTCATCTCCCCGGCGTACCCCCTCGACAGCCACTCCTTATAGAACTGGCTTTCAGGGAAGCTTCCGGCGGGAGAGATACCGACCAGATCGAAGCCGATCTCGTACGCCTTCGCCTTTACGGAGTCAGTGGTTTCCTTGATCCCCATGGGATCTAATTTTATCATATAAGTCACGCCGGAAGGGAATTCGAAGAATGAGGAGAAGCGTACTGCGGCTACTCGGACCAGCCGCCGGGATATTTTTTAGCCACCAGGATGAGCGCCGCGATCTCGCTCACCGCCCCGCTGCCCGCGGAATAGGCCGCGAAATAAGATTCCGCTTTAACGCGGAGCGGGGCGTCCTGCGTGACCGCAGTGAAGATAACCTTTTTCATTACCGGGATGTCCTCATGGTCCCTGCATATGAATGCAACCTGATCGTCGGAGACCGCGTAATCGACTTTTATCCCGGAGTAGAACCGGGAATTTTCAGTAATCCCCTGGTGGAGGGTTATTCCCAGCCGCTCCGCAGCTGACGAAATCAGCTCGTCTTTGGACCTCGAAAACGCCACGAATTCCACGTCGTTATTCTTGAGCGCACGGATATTAAATCCGTTCGGGCCGTGCGCCCCGTGAACCGGCTCACCGTCCGGTACGAAACCGTCCGCGTTGACCAATACGAGCTTTATCCCGGCGAGCTTTTTAACGAGGTCTGTCCTGAGTTTTTGAAACATACGCACCTGACCCGCTTAATAATAACACGCCTTCAATTTTATGTTATCGGCTTCATAATACAAGTGGTGAGGGCAAGACACCCTATGTATAATCTTAAGTCAGATGATCCCTCTCCGAGATACGACCAGATCCCCCGGATTCCCTTATGTGAACATTATACTCATAGTACTGAACGTCCTGATATTCCTATACGGGTATTCAATCGGCGAATATGTGAATGTTTTTATATCCCGTTACGGACTCATACCGGCCAATGTATTTTCAGCTTCTCCCGATACGGATCTCACTGACCGTATCTACCCTTTCATGACCTCTATGTTCCTTCACGGCGGCTGGCTCCACCTTATCGGCAACATGCTCTTCCTCTACATATTCGGGGACAACGTCGAGGGAAGGATGGGACATTTCAGGTACCTCGTCTTTTATATCGTATGCGGACTCATCGCGGCACTCTTTCAATTCGTCACGAATATACATTCGATAATACCGATGGTCGGGGCGAGCGGGGCGATCTCGGGCGTGCTCGGAGCCTACATGACGTTCTATCCGAGGTCGAAAATCCTGACGCTCGTGCCGATTTTTTTCTTCATACAGTTCATACACATCCCTGCTGCGGTATTTATATTCGTCTGGTTCCTGATTCAATTCCTGAGCGGGCTAGGAACTCTGACCGCCCCCAAAGAAACGGGAGGAGTCGCATTCTGGGCACACATAGGGGGCTTCGTCGCGGGCCTCATGCTCGCGCGTTTCTTCGACAGGAAGCCTTATACCCGGGAAGCGCCGACGGGGAGGTATTATCATTAAGACAAAACAGTCATTCAATTTTCCATCGACTCACACATATTATATAACGTAAATATCCCTTGACAACAAGTAATAAATAGCGTATATTAGTTCTATGATGAAATATACCATAAAAGATTTCAACATAGATTTTCCAGATGATAACGCTTGTCTGGATTATGTATTTGATAAGAACTATGGCAAGGACTTTGAATGTCTTGAGTGCCATAAAACGGGATTCTACCGTGTATCAGATCGCAAATGTTATGCCTGTGCATGGTGTAGTTATCAGATACATCCGCTTGCTCATACAATCTTCCATAAATCGAGCACGAGCCTTAAAACTTGGTTTCATGCCATATTCCTAATGTCTACCTCAAAGAACGGCGTAGCGGCTAAAGAGATACAGCGTCAAACCGGAGTAACCTACAAAACCGCATGGCGTATGCAGAGACAAATCCGCATGCTTATGAAACCCGGCAATGACCCCCTGCGGGGTACGGTAGAGATTGACGACACCTATATCGGTGGTAAACGCCCCGGTAAGCGTGGACGTGGAGCCGAAGGCAAAACACCAGTATTCGGCATGGTAGAACGTCAGGGCGAAGTAAAAGCCAATGTGGTGGATAATCTCAAAATACGCACAGTAAAACCCATAATTTCAGAGAGCATAGAAAAGAAATCTGAGATATTCACTGACGAGTTTCTAAGTTATCAGAACATAAAGAATTATGACTACGACCACGATGTAGTTAAACACAGAATCAAACAATATGTAAAAGGGAATGTTCACACAAACACGATTGAAGGTTTCTGGTCGCAACTGAAACGCTCAATACATGGCACTTACCACTCGGTCAGTCCTCAGCATCTTCAGCTTTACGTTGACGAGTTCGCTTACCGCTATAATCACCGGAAGTCCGAGACTCCTCTTTTTTATCTTTTGATGAATCGAGTGGTTTAGAAGCTTTGTTCAACAAATCAAGAAAGAAATTTTTGTTGACTACTGATATGTCTTTCTTTTTTTTCTTCATTATTCAATCACATTATACAACATTTGCCAAAAGATTTGGTCCATCAAAACATATATGCATAGCATTTATAATATCACGACCCACAATTATGAAATTTCCTTGATCAAATTCAGCTACAGTCATCCCATTAAAGGTTCTACCATGAAAAGTAATATTAATTGTATAAAATCGTCTTTTTGCTTTTCCCGTAGCACCTGTTAATGTTCGACGCCTAATTTCTTGTAATTCCAATTCATTTATTACAGATAACGGAATCATACTTATGCTTGCGCCCGTATCAAGAAGTGCATATTTATTATATGTTTGCACGGGATTTGTTACTGAACTTATTACAATTGGTACAAATGGCGCAGAGGGAGATAATATATTATGATACGGATACATAATCAATCAACGTAATAGGGAGATAAAACTTCAATTTCACTTTCTATATCTTCTACTTTATCAATATACACCCTGACATTCCCATATTTTTTAAAAAACCTACCGATCAATTCAGATTCATTATCATCAGAATCTACTACTTTCTGCCCATACATTGCAACAAATTTCCCTCTATAGTTTTGCTTATCGAGTTCTGACATTTCATGAAAGGACTGTTCTTCTAATGCAAATGCTCTTTCACTAGCATCCATCGATATAACATTCTCGTAGTCTGTTCCAGTCGAATCAGTAAATTCATATTTTGCAATTCCTAGGGTTGTTTCATATCTATGTTTCCATTTCGGGAAACGGGTTTTATTAATTTTTTTCATATGAGCTGTAATTGGCATTTATTTTTCCTCCTTTAATAACCCTTTTAAAAATTGTTCGGGGATATTAATCATACCTACATCATGTTCATATTTCTTAATATTATTTGACAATAATATTGACATTACTTTAGCATGTTGAGGGCTCATTTTTATTCTTACAAGACTTTGATGTTTGTTGTTCATGTCGGTAGTTCCAAAATCCATTGCAACATCATAAATAGATAACAAAAATTGAACAGAATTTGCATATATTTCCAATGACATTCCATTTCGACCATTATCTTTTTGATCTTCTTTGGGCATTCCAGTAAACACTCCGCTGACTATAATATACCCGATGACTTTTTAACGCAAGCCTAACCCATCATAACCACAACATATTGTTGATTACGCCCTTTCACCCACAATATATCCCCCCACAAATCACTACTTACACAGATTGTTCTCTTACCCCTATTCTCAGATTATCTGAGGGAGGGAAAAAGGTTAAGGAGCGAATTTTCAACTATATTAAATCGAATGTCATGTAAGATTACTTGCCGTCATGGTATACTTACGTTATATAATGACACGAATATTAAATCGCGCTCTGCGGGGACTAGGCTATGGCCGGGACAAAAAGACGTAAAAGGAATATACTCGCCATTCTCGTGGGGGGCGGGCCTGCGCCGGGGATCAACGGCGTCATCAGCGCATCGACGATCGAAGCCGTTAACAGGGGCATCGAGGTGATAGGGATCAGGGAGGGCTTCAGATGGCTCGCAGAAGGCGATACGAGCCAGATCGAGAAGCTGACGATAAATAACACCTCGCGGATACACAACACCGGCGGCTCAATCATAGGCATATCGAGGGCTAACCCCACGTCTACAAAGGAAAGGATGAATAACACTATAAGAAGCCTCACGAAGCTCGGCGTGAGATACCTTATAACGATAGGCGGCGACGGTACGATGTTCCTCGCGAGTGAGGTCGAGAAGGCCGGCGGCGGCAGGATAAAGGTGGCGCACGTCCCGAAGACCATAGACAACAACATCCCGCTGCCGGGTTACATTCCCACGTTCGGTTACGAGACAGCCCGGCACATAGGCTCTCACCTCGTCCATTACCTCATGGAGGACGCAAGGACCACCAAAAGATGGTTCTTTGTCGTAACGATGGGGAGAAGGACAGGACACCTCGCCCTCGGCATCGGCAAAGCCGCGGGAGCTACATTGACATTGATCCCCGAGCAGTTCGGCGAGGGCAAGATATCACTCAGGAATATCACCTCTATTCTCGAAGGCTCCATAATAAAACGCCTTGCGTCAGGGAGGGAGGACGGGGTGGCCATTCTCGCCGAGGGGCTCACCGAAATGCTCGACGAGGAAGAGCTCGAGAGCCTGAAGGACCTGAGCAGGGACGAGTTCGGACGTATAAGGCTCTCCGAGGTCGATCTCGGCCCGCTGCTGAAGCATGAAACGATGAAGTCCCTAGCCGAAAAAGGGATTAACGCCAGAATAATCGACAAAACGATCGGTTATGAGCTCAGGTCGGCGCCGCCCATACCCTTCGACGCCAAATACACGCGCGACCTCGGTTACAGCGCCGTAAAATATCTTCTCAGCGGCGGCTCGGGAGCGGTAATATCGATACAGACCGGAAGAATGCACCCGATTTATTTCGAAGAAATCATAGACCCGGCGCTGAATCAGCCCAGAATAAGGTACGTCGATATAAACACCGAATCATACGAAGTAGCCCAGAAGTATATGATAAAGCTCAGGGAAGACGACCTCACCGACAGAAAGAAATTGAGGGCGCTCGCCAGGGCCGCGAACATGAAGCCCGGAGATTTTAGAAGATATTTTTCAGGCGCTGTATAAGGGCCGCATCATCTTAATAAAATCTTGACGCTGAGATTCGGAACCGTAAAGTCGCCGCAGAAATTAATTATAGTACAGTCGGAAATTCGGTATTATACAGCGTGATGTTTGATTTTTTTAAGAAGTGCACTTAAATTATGCATCTCAATCCATTGACATTCATATAAAATTATGATAAAAAAAAGCCAATGTTTTATAAGTACTTACTACCACTCGCCGGCACTATAACTCTCCTTCTGATCGGTTGCGGTGCCAAATCGCCCACCAGCAGCACGTCAGGTCCCGCCATTTCGGGAATCCGTCTCGAGGACACCAAAATCGACTCCGAGATTAAAATAGTCGATGAGGATGCGGGAGCCGGGACCGTCGAAGACACAAGGTCGAGCTTCTTCATTCTCAACCCTCAGGTGCAGGGATGGAGAACCTACTATTACATCGAGAACATATTCGATCAGTTCCCCGACGTGGCCCCCGACACGGAAAAAGAAATTCCGGTCGTTCTGAACGACAAGGTCATCCACTACATGGTCTATTTTCAGAACCAGGGGCGCAGGTCGTTCGGCATATGGCTCGAGCGCTCGGGCAAATTTATCCCCCTGATGAAAGAAATCCTTTCGCAGAGGGGTATGCCCACCGACCTCGTGTACCTCGCAATGATAGAAAGCGGGTTCAACGTCAAGGCTGAATCCCATGCCGCCGCCGTAGGGCCCTGGCAGTTCATAAAGCCTACGGCTCTCCGCTACGGCCTCAGGGTCGATTCGTGGGTGGACGAGAGAATGGACCCGAAGAAATCCACTATGGCAGCCGCGGATTACCTGAGCGACCTTTACGCGATGTTTCAGTCCTGGGAGCTTGCCGCAGCCGGCTATAACTGCGGGGAAGACCGGGTCCAGGCCGCCATAGACAAATATCAGATAAACGACTTCTGGCAGATATCCGAATTCACGCTGCCCACCGAAACTAAAAACTACGTTCCCAAGCTGATGGCCGCGCTTATAATCGCCAAGAGCCCTGAAAAATACGGATTCGTCGGTATCGATTACCACGAGCCCATGTTCTACGAGACCGTAAGGGTCCCTCCACAGAAAAGCCTGAACGATATCGCGAGGGTCATAGGGGTGAGCCACTATTCACTCGTTGAGCTGAATCCGGCGATTTTGCTCAATGCTACGCCGCCCGGGGGGCTTTACGAGATAAACGTGCCGCAGGGCTATGCATCCGTAGCTTCCAGCAGGAGCAAGGAGCTGTACGCTCTCGCGGACGTGAACCCGCAAATCATTCAGAGGAGCGTGGCGGGGACTCATAAAGTCAGGAGGGGCG
>Ga0187894_10000795_pt1 | contig 42717 bp, 45 predicted proteins | sample GBC1701081metaG_FD_136650 | JGI IMG/M metagenome (GOLD analysis project Ga0187894, IMG submission 136650) | White microbial mat communities from a lava cave in the Kipuka Kanohina Cave System on the Island of Hawaii, USA - GBC170108-1 metaG ... | reverse complement strand
TTTCCACAGCCGCAGGGCTTCGAGCTTGAATTCTTTGGTGAACGGTTGTCGATTCGCCATCGGACACCTCCTGGGGCTATTGTCCCCTTTTTGAGGTGTCCACGAAAGTGGGGCTAGCTCAGACACCTTCCTTATGGTGTCTGTCCCCGTCCGAAGAGGGACAGGCACCAGCCTCCGCCCAGGGCTACGGCCGGAGCCAGTCCCTTGGCGCAGAACGGGGACAGGCACTCGCCTGGGGGACTGGCTCCGCCGTCCGCGAGGGTGCCTGTCCCCACGTCACCACGGCGAGAACCTGTCTCCGATAGGCCGAATGGCCTATCCGCTGAACAATAAAGGCTTATTTCGTCATCCTGGTTGACTTCGACTGTCGGGAGTCTTATAGTGAAGGGCAAGTTTGGATCGTACTTCCGGGACTTATATGAAGGAAGGATAAGGGAGGACAGACCATGGTCACAATTTCAGCGATGGCGGAGCAGAAGATCAAGGAGTTGATCGTCGAGGAAAAGGACGCGATCGGCCTGCGGATCTACGTCAAGGGCGGCGGCTGCCACGGCTACCAGTACGGGATGGCGTTCGAGTCCAAGGTGGCCGACGACGATACGGTGATCGAAAAGGGTGGAGTCCAGGTCATCATGGATTCCCAGAGCGCGCCGCTGCTGCAAGGAGCGGAAGTGGATTACGTGGACAGCTTGCAGGGGTCCGGGTTCGCGATCAAAAATCCGCAGGCCAAGACGACCTGTGGCTGCGGCAGCTCGTTCAGCGCGTAATTCTCGACGCAATCTGATTTCAGCGGAGGGCCGGGGTCATCGACATGATCCCGGCCCTTTGTTCTTCGAGATTGGACATGGCCGAAACCCTCCTCACCAAACGGATCGAATTTTCCGCGGCGCACCGGTACCACAACGAGGCGTGGGACGTGGCGACCAACCGCCGGGTCTTCGGCGCCTGCAACAACGAGCCGGGCCACGGCCACAACTATCTGCTGGAGGTGACGGTCGCAGGCCCGGTGGACCGGCACACCGGCATGGTCGTCAATCTGTTCGATCTCAAGGTCGTCCTTCAAGACGTGTTGGAAGAGTTCGACCACAAGCATTTCAACGTCGACACCCCCTATTTCACGAAGACGATTCCCACGACTGAAAATATCGCGACCCTGCTGTGGGCCAAGCTGGCGGAATGTTCCGGCATCGGCCGGCTGGAGCGGATCCGGCTCTATGAAGAGGACGACCTGTGGGCCGACGTGACGGCGGAGGCGCAGGCGCGCCGCCGGGCCAGCCTGACGCGCCGGTACCAATTTTCTGCCGGCCTTGTCTACACTCTGGAGGTGACCGTCGAGGGCGAGATACATCCCGACACGGGGATGGTCACGGACCTGGGAGCCCTGGATCGGGCCGTGCAGGAGCTCATCGTCCGCCGGTTTGCCGACCGGAACCTGGGGCAGGATCCGGCCTTCTCCTCCCGCCCGCTGACGGGAGAAACCTTCGCGCGGCTGATCTGGTCGCTCCTGGTGAAGGCGATCCCGTCCGGGCGGCTGCAGAAGATCAGGCTGGCCGATATGCCGGATCAGGCGGTCGAATACTCGGAGTAACGGAAGTGATGGGTGATGAGTGATCAGTAATCAGTCATGAGGCGGTCCCATTCGTGACCGATCACTCATTACTCGTTACTCATCACCGTTCATTGAGCAGATGATCGTTGATCAGGGCCGCCAGTTCCGCCGCGTCAATCAACCCTTCCCGCGCCAGAAGCAGCTTCCCTTTCGAAAATAAATGGGTGGTCGGGTAGGTCTCGAAGGTGTGCGTCTTCTTGATCTCGCGGCACCGGCCGGGCACGTGCATCTTCGCCTTGCCGATCTTCACGTCGGGAAACGCAGTCGCCGTTTCTTCCAGGATGGGATCGTAGGCGTTGCAAGGCTCGCAGGAGGCGATGCCGTAGGCCACGACGGCTGCGGGCGCGTCGGTGAAGCCTTTGTAGTTCTCGTCGCTGACGTCGAGGACGCTCACGCGCGGTTTCCTCAAAATATAAACGGGGAGCCTGTGCAGGCTCCCCGTTTGTCCGACACCGGACTTAGCTCAGCTTCTTGAGCGCCGCCAGGATTTCCTTGTCGTCCCGCGCGACTTTGATTTCCTGCACCTTGGCGTAGGCGACCTTCCCGTGCTTGTCCACGATGACCGTCGCCCGCTTGCCGCAGTTGAGGGGCTCGAAATACAGCCCGTACTTCTTGACGACTTCCCGGTTGAAATCCGACAGCAGCCGGTGCTTCAGTCCCAGCGCATCGACCCAGGCCTTGTGCGAGAAGAAGCTGTCGGTGCTGATGCCGAACACCTCGGCATTGGCGCCCTGGAAGCTTGGAAAATCGTCGGTCAGGCACTTGTTCTCGCCCGTGCAGACCGGGCTCCAGTCCAGCGGATAGAACGCCAGCACGACGTTCTTCTTGCCCTTGTAATCGCTGAGCTTGACGTCCTTCTGGTCCTGGTCCTTGAGCGTAAAATCGGGAGCCGTGTCTCCCACTTTGACTTCCGGTTTCACATCCGACATTTCGGCCTCCTTCGTTGGTTAGGGATGTAGCACCGTTGCGGCCTGTGTGGTAACACGGCCCTGGAAAGCTTGTCAATCGGCCAAAAGGCCTAGACCGCCAAGTCGCTCATGCTCTCGCAATCAGTTGATTTCAAAGACCTCTCTCAGGTCTAGGCCTCTTGCCAGCTGATCTCCCGGAAAGGCAGCGACATGCCGGCAGGAGCGGCGGTTCTGTGCCGCTTCACGTTGAGCGTGAGGCCCAGCAGAGGGAGCGGCAGAGTCGTCCCGACCTTTGGCGAGCGGCCGATTCGCACCAACTCGTCCGCGATCCCGGCCAGGGTGTCGAGCGTCGGGCGGGCCGGCAATCCGACGGGCTGGAACACTTCCAATTCGTCCAGCCCGAATTTGCTCAGGCCGAGCGTGTGGAACCAGTCCAAGTGCGGATCCGGCGAATCGGCCAGTGTAACGGTCACGTGATCGGCCGCGCGAAACCGGTCCAATGGCCGGTCCGTCCAGTCGGAGGGATTGAGATAGGCATGGGTGACCGTGTCATAGGTGGTGCCCTGGATCAGCAGAGTCAGGCCTCTGGCCAGGCGGGCCGCAAAAAGCACGAGGTCGCAGGCCTGCTGCGGCGTCACGGATGGACGCAGGATCAGACCAGCATGGGGATGGCGCCAATCCAGCCGCTCCGACCAGGAATCGGCGTCGGCTTGCGGCAATGCCATCTGCAACCGGGCGCTCCACGGCCCGTGGGTCGCGATCATCGGCGCAGCGTCCCCCGACGCCTTGAGCTTCAGCGGGCCGCCGTACTCCAGGTCGAACCACATCTGAAGCTCGGACATCGACGGGGTGGACGAAGAGTAGCCGATGACAGAGCAGGGCTGCCCCGAACCGGATGGTTTCGGCGATTTACGACGGATTTTCATGGACGAAACGGGAGCGTCGTCAGGCTTTGTTCTTACGGGCCTTGCGGCGGTCTTCCGGATTGAGCAGGCGCTTGCGGATGCGGATGCTGGACGGCGTCACTTCGACCAGCTCGTCGGAGCCGATGTATTCGAGGGCAAACTCGAGCGTCATCTGGCGAGGCGGGGTCAACGTCAGAGCCTCGTCCGATCCGGACGCGCGCATGTTCGTCAGGTGCTTGGTCTTGCAGACGTTCACATCCAGATCCTCGTCGCGGCTGTTCTGGCCGACGACCATGCCCTGATAGACCTCGACGCCGGGGCTGAGAAACAGGACGCCGCGCTCCTGCATCATGAACAGGCCGTAGGCGTTGCTCGTCCCGTCTTCGTGGGCTACCAGCGAGCCGTGCGGCGCGGTGACGAGCGCCCGCTCGTCGTAGGGGCCGTATTCCTTGAAGACATGGTGCATGATGACGGTCCCGCGGGTTTTGGTCAGGAGGACGCCCTTGAGGCCGATCACGCCGCGCGTGGGGATATGGTATTCCAAATGCATTTCGCCGGCGCTCCCCTCGGCGTGCACCAGCTTCATGTGCCGCAGCTCGCCCCGCCGCGCGCCGATCTCCTCGATGACCGTGCCCTGGTAGTCCGCGGGCACGGAGATGGTCAGCTCTTCGTAGGGCTCCGTGGTGATGCCTCCGTCCCGGTGCAGAATCACCTCCGGCTGCGAGACTTGCAGTTCGTACCCTTCCCGCCGCATCTGCTCGATCAGCACGGCCAGATGCAGCTCGCCGCGGCCGGCGACCAGGAAACGGTCCGGGCTGTCGGTTTCCTCTGCGCGCAACGACACGTTGGTTTCCAGCTCCTTGAACAGACGCTCGCGCAGGTGGCGGGAGGTCAGGTACTTGCCTTCGCGCCCCGCGAAGGGGCTCGTGTTGACGGCAAAAGTCATCTGGACGGTCGGCTCGTCGATCTTGACCGGCGGCAACGCGATCGGATGCTCCGCGTCTGCGATCGTTTCGCCGATGCCGATCTCCGGCAGCCCGGCTACGGCGACGATCTCGCCGGCCTCCGCACGCTCCACGTCCATCCGCTCCAGTCCGGAGAAGACCGCCAGCTCGCTCACCTTGCCGGGCACCTGCGTGCCCTCGCGGGTGATCCGGACGACGTTCTGCCGCTTCGCGATCGAGCCCGATTGAATCTTGCCGATCCCCATCTTGCCCTTGTAGGAGTCGTGGGACAGCGCGAGCACCAGGATCTGCAGCGGGGCCTCGGCGTGGATCGTCGGAGCCGGCACGTGAGCCAGGATCGTGTCCAGCAGCGGGATAATATCCGTGCCGGGCTTGTTGACGTCCAGCGTCGCGGTGCCGTTGATGGCGGAGGTGTAGACGATGGGGAAGTCGAGTTGCTCGTTGGTCGCGCCCAGCGCGCCGAACAGATCGAAGGTCCGGTTCACCACGTCGTCCACCACGGCGTCCGACCGGTCAATCTTGTTGATCACGACGATGGCCTTGTGGCCGAGCGCCAGGGCCTTCCGCAGCACGAAGGTCGTCTGCGGCATCGGGCCTTCCTTGGCGTCCACGAGCAGCAGCACCCCGTCCACCATGCGCAGCGTCCGCTCCACCTCGCCGCCAAAATCTGCGTGGCCCGGCGTATCCACGATGTTGATCTTGACGTCCTGGTAGATGATGCTCGCGTTTTTCGCGCGGATGGTGATGCCGCGCTCGCGCTCCTGGTCCATGGAGTCCAGGATACGCTCGCCCATGTCGTTGATCTTCCGGTGGACGTGTGTTTGGCGGAGCAGGGCGTCCACCAGCGTGGTTTTCCCGTGGTCCACGTGGGCGATGATGGCGATATTGCGGATGTCCGCCCGCCGGTCGGCCGGCGACCGGAGCGTCTGCGGGGAGACTGTCGAGATCTGCTGATCCATGGAACCGTTCCGTGATCGGGCCAAAAAAAAGACGCCGCGAAAATCCGGCGTCGAAGGCAGTATACCGGAGCAGGCCGCGAAAAGACAAGCCATGGAGGCGCGCGAAGGCGCTCCTACCTGCTATAATTCACCTCGTCCGCGTTGCAGAGGAACGCATCATCCATGCCATTGAATGATCGCTTTCCGGAATTGACTCCGCCTGGCCCGAGCCGCCGGTCCACGTGGCGCACGCTGCTGACCATCGCCGGCACGCTGGTCCTGCTGGGCGCCGGCGCCGTCGGCCTTGTGATCTGGTGGGCGTCTCAGGACCTGCCGGAGCTGGATACGCTCTCCCAGTACCAGCCCAGCCAGGTGAGCCGCGTCTATTCGGACGACCGTCAGGTCGTCGGCCAGTTTTACGTGGAGCGGCGCCTCAAGACCCAGTTGGCCGATGTCCCGCAACAGCTCACCCAGGCGGTGATCGCCGTCGAGGACGCGCGATTTTTCGAGCACCCGGGCCTCGACATCATCGGCATCGCGCGGGCCGTCTGGACCAACCTGCGCCGTGGCGGCAAGGTCGAAGGCGCCAGCACCATCACCCAGCAGCTGGCCCGGTCGCTGTTTTTATCGACTGAGCGGACCTACAGCCGCAAGATCCGCGAGCTGATTCTGGCCTACAAGATGGAGCTGATCCTCAGCAAGGAGGAGATTCTCGAGCTCTATCTCAATCAGATTTATTTCGGGCAGGGGGCCTACGGCGTCGTGGCGGCGGCCCAGACTTATTTCGGCAAGGGCCTGCCCGAGCTGACCCTGGGGGAAGCCGCCCTGCTGGCCGGCCTGCCCAAATCGCCGAACAACTATTCCCCCTACAAGAATCTGGAGCGGGCCAAGAAGCGCCAGGAGCATGTACTCACCCGGATGGAGGAAGCCGGGTTCATCACGCTGGAGCAGCGCCTGGATGCCTTGACGAAGCCGCTCCTGCTGCGCCGGCCCGGCGCCGAGCAGATCGCGCCGTATTTCGTCGAATACGTCCGCCAGCATCTCATGGGCAAATACGGCGAAACGATGGTCTACAAGGGCGGACTGGAGATCTTCACCACGCTGAACGTCGAGATGCAAAAGGCGGCCGAACAGGCCTTGTACAGGGGATTGCGCGAGCTGGACAAGCGGCAGGGCTGGCGGGGGCCGATCGGCACGCAGGATATCACGACGCTCCCCCCGCCGGGCCCGCCGCCGTCGCAGGAGAAGCCGCTGCAGCCAGGCGAACTCGTGCAGGGCGTCGTCGTGAAAATCGGCCGCGAGGCCGTGCAGGTGCAGGTCGGCACCATCCTCGGGCAGCTGCTGTATGACGACATGGCCTGGGCCAAGCGGCGGCTCAAGGGCAAGGATCCGGTCAAGGACGCCGTGACGCTGCCCACCGTCAAGAATCTCTTGAAGCCGGGCGATGTGATCGAAGTCAGCCTCATGAAGGTGGAGAAGCACACGACGTACTTCCAACTCGAGCAGACGCCGGTTGTCGAAGGCGCGCTGGTGGCGGTCGACCCCCGCAACGGATCGATCAGGGCCATGGTCGGGGGCTACGACTTCGCGAGGAGCGAGTACAACCGCGTCATCACGGCGCGCCGCCAGCCCGGCTCGGCCTTCAAGCCGATCATCTACGCCACGGCGTTCAACGATGGCCTGAACCCCGCGACCGTGGTCCTGGATTCGCCGGTCATCTACGAGAACGAAGAAGAGCCGGAAAAGACGTGGAAGCCGGACAATTACGGCAAGCGGTTCCACGGGCCGGTCAGCCTGCGCGAGGCCCTGATCCATTCCCACAACGTGGCCACGGTCAAGCTGCTGGAGAAGATCGGCATCAAGCCGGTGGTCGAGTTCGCCAACACGTTGGGGATCACCAGCCCGCTGAACCAGGACCTGTCGCTGGCCCTGGGATCGTCTGGCATCACGCCGCTCGAGATGGTGTCGGCCTATGCGGTCTTCGCCAATCAGGGATACAAGCTCCAGCCCTATGCGGTCTCGACCGTCCAGGATGCGAACGGGCAGCCGCTCGAGCAGATCCTGTTCGAACCGCAGCAGGTGATCACCAAGGAAACGGCGTACCTGATCACCAACGTGCTGGAGGACGTGATCCAGAAGGGGACCGGCCAGCTGGCGAAGACGATCGAGCGGTCCGTGGCGGGCAAGACCGGCACCACCAACGATTTCACGGACGCCTGGTTCATCGGCTACACGCCCAATCTGGCGACGGCGGTCTGGGTCGGCTTCGACGACATCCGGACGCTGGGAGAAACGGAGTCGGGCGCGCACGCGGCCCTGCCGATCTGGCTGGAATTCATGCAGGCCGCGCTCCCGCTGCTGCCGCCCGCCCCCTTCGAGATTCCCGAGGATATCCGTTACGCGCGCGTGGATCCCCGCACGGGGCTGCTGGCGCCGGAGCAGAGCGATCAGGGGATCGTGGAGGTGTTTGCCAAGGGGACGGAGCCGACGGAGCAGGCTCCGGAGTTCGTCGACCCGGGGGACTTCTACCGGCTGGATCAGATTCCCGAAGCCTTGGCCGCGCCGCCTGCTGCCGGTCCGGCGATTCCTACGCCAGGACCCTCAGCGCCGGCACCTGCGCCGATAGCGACTCCGCCAGCTCAGCCGGCTGTCCCGCCGCCCGCGCCGCGCCCACGGTAAGAAACGGGTCTGACGCCTTACTTGGATTCCTGATACTCCTCGTGCCAGGCCATTTGGATGGCTTCGAGGATCTTCTCGTTGGATTTCTTGGGGTCGTCCCGGAATTCAGGCAGGGCCGTGATCCACGCGTGCATGTCGGTGAACCGCACGGTGAGCGGGTCGGTCTCGGGGTGAGTTTCCACCAGGCGAATCGCGATCTCTTCCGCATCTTGCCATTTCAGATCCATCAGCCGCTCCTATTTCATCACGTCTGAAATCTTCTTGTTGTGCAGCGCCTGCTTGAGCGAGTCGTCCATCAGGACTTCGGCCAGATGGTGCGTGGCTTGTTCCATCTCCGCAATCCTGGCGCGAATGGCGCGGTGATCGTCAGATTGTTTGGCCGCCTCCAGCGCTGAGAAGGCAGCGCGGATCGTGGCGATTTCCTCGGCGCGGATCAGGTGGCTGCCGCGCGCCAGCGCCTTGTCGGTGGCGGCGAGGATGGCGTCGGCCTCGGTGCGCGCCTCGATGAGCTGGCGCGCCTTGAGGTCGTCGGCCGCGAACTTGAACGAGTCGCCGATCATCTGCTCCACTTCCTCGTCCGTCAGCCCGTACGACGGCTTGACTTCGAGGGACTGGCTCTGTTTGGTCCGGATGTCCCTGGCCGTCACGTTGAGAATGCCGTTGGCGTCGATCAGGAACGTCACCTCGATGCGCGGCACGCCGGCGGGGAGCGGCGGCACCTTGAGGCGGAACCGGGCGAGACTGCGGTTGTCCTTCGCCAGCTCCCGCTCGCCCTGGAGAATGTGGATGTCCACGCCGGTCTGGCCGTCCGCGTAGGTCGTGAACATCTCCTTCGTGCTGGAGGGGATCGTCGTGTTGCGCCGGATGAGCGTGCTCATCACGCCGCCCATGGTTTCGATGCCCAGCGAGAGCGGGGTCACGTCCAGCAACAGCATGCCCTGCGTGCCGCCGCTCAGGATATCGGCCTGCACCGCCGCGCCGAGCGCGACGACTTCGTCGGGGTTCAGCTCGCTGTGCGGCGTCCTGCCGAACAATTCTTGTACCCGGCGCCGCACCAGCGGCATGCGCGTGGAGCCGCCCACGAGGATCACTTCGTCGATGTCCGGCGGCCGCAGGCTTGCGTCTTTCAACGCCTGGCGGCAGGGCGCCAACGTGCGCTCGACCAATGCTCCCGTGAGGGCCTCGAGCTCGTCGCGCGAGAAGTCCCTCCGGTACATCCCCTTGCCATCCGGCAGCTCGATGACGGCCGTGGCGCGCGGCTCGTCCGACAGGCGCATCTTTGTCCGCTCGGCTTCCAGCCGCACCGCCTGCATCGCGTCGTCGTATTTCTCCAGGTCGAGGCTGTGCTTTGCGCGGACGTCCTTCAGCATCACTTCGGCCACGGCATGGTCGAAGTCGTCGCCGCCCAGGTGCGTGTTGCCGTTGGTGGAGAGCACTTCGAAGATGCCGTCCTTCAGCTTGAGGATCGAAATGTCGAAGGTCCCGCCGCCCAGGTCGTAGACGGCGATGGTCCCCTGCGTGCGCTGCTGGAGCCCGTAGGCGAGCGAGGCGGCGGTCGGCTCGTTGATGATCCGGACCACGTCGAGGCCGGCGATCATGCCGGCGTCCTTGGTCGCTTGTCGCTGGCTGTCGTTGAAATAGGCCGGGACCGTGATCACCGCCTTGGAGATGTCTTCGTGGAGAAACGCCTCGGCGCGCTGCTTGAGCTCCTTGAGGATCATGGCCGAGATCTGCGGGGGCGAATAGGTTTTCTCGCCGACTTTGATGCGGATCACGCCGCCCTGCTCGGACAGGGTGTACGGAAAATACTTCAATTCATCGGTGACGTCGGCCAGCCCCTTGCCCATGAAGCGCTTGACGGAATAGACCGTGCGCGCCGGGTTGCGGACGAGGTGCTCCTTGGCGGGATCGCCCACGATCAGGCCGTTGTCGGTCATGGCGACGACGGACGGCACCATCGTGCGGTCATTGCGCCCGGCAATGACGCGGGGGATCCGGCCGTCCATGTAAGCGATCAGCGAATTGGTCGTGCCGAGGTCAATGCCGACGATCCGCATGGCCGCCTTCCAGGGTTGCGACGAGGTCGCCGAGGATGCTGCGCAGGTAGGTTCGGTTGGAGAGCAGTTCCCGCATCTCTTTCAGGACCGCGTCTTTCTGCGGGCGCAGGGCGTCCGGTTGCGGCGCGCGGTTCTGGATCGTGTCCCACTTGGTGAAGAGGCTTGACAGAACGGCGTCCATCGCCTGAAAGCGTTTCTCCAGGCCCGCACGATCCGCTTGCAGCTTCGTCCGGTGCTGTTCCATGCCGTTCCGGTCGTTCGCGGACGCGGCCGAGCGGTACTCTTCCACATCCTCCTGGAGCTCCAGAATTTCTTCAAACAGGTCGGCGGGCGGGGAGTTGCGGATGTCCTTGGCCGAGCCGGCTTCCAGCTTCAGGAGATATTCCGCCCGCTGGATCGGGTCCTTCAGCGTGTGATAGGCCGTGTTGAGCAGGGCTGAATTACCCAGGCTGATCTGCTTCTCCGTTTCCGTCTTGCCCTGGAAGAAATCCGGGTGGAACGAACGGCTGAGGTCGTAGTATTTGGCTTCCAACGCGGCGGTGTCGACTGTCAGCAGGCGCGGCAGGCCCAGGCAGGTGAAGTAATCCAGCTCCTTCGAGAGCGGCTGCACCTTGACGCACTGGCCGCAATAGTACTCGCCCGTGACCTCGGACTGGCAATGCCAGCACATGCTCCGGGCCATCTGGAGCTCGGTCCGCTTGCCGGTGGTAGGGGACGCGTCGCTCATGGTTCCTCGCACAACGGGCATGGCCCTAAACAAGCGAATAGCTAATAGCAGGTAGCAGCTTCTCGAATGCTCAGGCACGAACGCTTCATGCCCGGATTGGCTACTTGCTATTAGCTATCAGCTGCTTGCTATTAGGCGGAAAACGATTCTCCGCAGCCGCACGTCTTCTGCGCGTTCGGATTGACGAACTTGAATGAGCCGCCCATCAGGTCCTTCTGGAAGTCGAGCTGGGTGCCTTGGAGATAAATGGCGCTCTTGGCGTCCACGATCACCTTGACGCCGTCGAACTCGAAGACGGTGTCGTACTGGCCGATCTTCTCGTCGAAGTTGATCGTGTAGCTCAGCCCCGAGCAGCCGCCGCCCTTGACGCCCAGGCGCAGGCCGCCTTCGGTGAGGCCCTGCACGTTCATCAGGCGCTTGACTTCTTTCAGCGCCGTGTCGCTCAGCGTGATGGCCGGCGTGGCGGCCGTGGTCGTGTCGCGTGTCTCCATCGCGGGACTCCTTACGTGGTTTCCGTCTCGGCCTTCTTTTTGTAGTCGGCCAGGGCCGCCTTGATCGCGTCCTCGGCCAGCACCGAGCAGTGGATCTTGACCGGCGGCAGGTTCAGTTCCTGCACGATGTCGGTGTTCTTGATGGTCTGGGCTTCGTCGATCGTCTTGCCCTTGAGCCATTCGGTGGCCAGGCTCGAGCTGGCGATCGCGGAGCCGCAGCCGAAGGTCTTGAACTTGGCGTCCACGATCCGTTCGCCCTCGACCTTGATCTGGAGCTTCATCACGTCGCCGCACTCGGGCGCGCCGACCATGCCGGTGCCGACGCCTTTTTCGTCCTTCTTGAAGCTCCCCACGTTCCGGGGGTTGTTGTAATGGTCAACGACCTTGTCACTGTAAGCCATGGTGCTTCCTCCCTTTCAACTTCCTTGTCACGCGTCACGTTTCACGGTTTTTTCAGTGCGCCGCCCATTGCACTGTTTTCAGGTCGACGCCTTCTTTGGCCATCTCGTACAGCGGGGACATTTCCCGCAGCTTGGTCACAATCTCGATAATGCGCTTGATCGTATAGTCAACGTGCTCGTCCGTGTTGAACCGCCCCAGCCCGAACCGGATGGACGAGTGGGCAAGGTCCGATCCGACGCCCAGCGCCCGCAGCACGTAGGAGGGCTCCAGGGTGGCCGAGGTGCAGGCCGAGCCGGAGGACAGGGCGATTTCCTTCAACCCCATCAGCAGCGACTCGCCCTCGACGTAGGCGAAGGAAAGATTCAGATTGTGCGGCAGCCGCTGGGTCTGGTGCCCGTTCAGGTAGACCTCTTCCAGCGCGTTCACGATGCCGGCCTGCAGCCGGTCCCGCATGGCCGCCAGCCTCCGCCCCTCGGCCTCCATTTCCTGCTCGCAGAGCTCGCAGGCCCTGCCGAAGCCCACGATCAGCGGCACCGCGAGGGTGCCGGAGCGCATCCCGCGCTCGTGGCCGCCGCCGTCCATCTGCGCGGCGATCCGGACGCGCGGCGCCTTCTTCCGCACATACAGCGCGCCGACGCCCTTGGGGCCGTACATCTTATGGGCGCTGAACGACATGAGGTCGATGCCCATCTCCTGCACGTTCACCGGAATCTTGCCGACGCCCTGGGTCGCGTCGCAGTGGAACAGGATGCCCTTCTCCTTGGCGATCTTGCCGATCTCCTTGACCGGATTGATCGTCCCGATCTCGTTGTTGGCCAGCATGATCGAGATCAGCACGGTCTTGTCCGTGATCGCGTTCCGCACGTCTTCCGGGTTCACCATGCCGTGCTTGTCCACGGAGAGGTACGTCACCGTCGCCTTGCCCTTGGTCTCCAGCGCCTTCGCGGTGTCCAGCACGGCGCGGTGCTCGGTCGAGGACGTAATAATATGGTTGCCCTTCTCGTGATACATCTCGATCACGCCCTTGAGCGCCAGGTTGTCGGATTCCGTCGCGCCGCTGGTGAAGACGATTTCCTTCGCGTCGGCGTGAATCAGCTTCGCGATCTGCTTGCGGGCGGTCTCCACGGCCTCCTCGGCCTCCCAGCCGAAGGCGTGGTTCCGGCTCGCCGCGTTGCCGAACTTCTCGACGAAATACGGCAGCATCGCGTCCAGGACCCGCGGGTCCATGGGGGTGGTGGAATGGTTATCCAGAAAAATCGGCAGCTTCATCGGGACACTCCTTCTCCGCTTCCAGCCGTCGAGAGCGATTGCACGGTGATCAGAGGAGTACCGCCCATCATGTCGGCCACGGTCATGCTGTTCAATAATTGATAAATGCTGTCTTGGACCTTCAGGAGGGGGGTTCGGATGTTGCAATGGTTGAAGCAGGAACACGAGGTCGTTTTGTCTTCCTGTTCCTGGTAGCAATCGGTGATCCCCAAGGGGCCCTCAATGGCTTCCAGGACCTGCGCGATCGTGATCTCGCGGGCGTTGCGCGCCAGGAGATACCCGCCCTTGGGGCCGTTGTGGCTTTCGACGATGCCCTGCTTGACCAGCGTCTGCAGCACCTTGGCCAGGAGCTCGACCGGGATGTGATGCTCTTCCGCGATCTCCTTCGTGTTCACCACGCGGGCCTTCTGCAGATCGCCGTACTGCACCGAAGCGATGTATTGCACCGCCATCAGGCCGTAATCCGCTTTCTTCGAGAACTTCAACATGGGATCCCCCGGCTCGGTTTATAGGAGACTCTTTTGATCTCCGATCATTTCAGTCGGATACATGATATAATCACAGTCCTTCCCATGTCAACGAGTAATTACATTTGTAAAAACAATAGCTTATGAGAATAAATAAGGGATGAAAAACTGCTCGGCGCTGTGTTATGGTGAAACGAGTTGAGCTATAAAGAAAGGCGCAACGGCTGATTATGGGCGGAACCAACCCGTACATTGAAAAGGCGGACATCGAGCGGCCGACCAAGCCCTATACGGTGACGTTCATCTTTCCGGACAAGACGGAGAAGAAAATCCAGGTGGACCCGGGGAAAATCCCCTACGGTGAAACCGGCCAGCCGGGCAGCATCCTCGACATCGCCATGGGGAACGGCATCGAGCTGGAGCATGTCTGCGGCGGCGTCTGCGCCTGCTCGACCTGTCACGTGATCGTGAAGCAGGGGCTGGAGACCTGCAACGAAGGCACGGACGACGAGTTCGACCAGCTCGAAGAGGCCCCGGCCATCACGCTGCAATCCCGGCTCGGCTGCCAGTGCGTGCCGAACGGGACCAAGGACATCGTCGTCGAGATTCCCGCCGTGAACATCAATCTGGTCAGAGAAAGCCACTGATCAGCCTCCTATACATCCCCTAAACAGCGTGCTATAAGGCGACATGTTTCGTGACTCCGATGCTGCAGACCCCGCAAGGGGCGCGGGCAAAGGCGAGCCGACGGACAGAATCCGCGTGCGATTTGCTCCGAGCCCGACCGGCTACCTCCACATCGGCGGCGTGCGCACGGCGCTCTTCAACTGGCTGTTCGCGCGGCACCACCAGGGCACCTTCATCCTACGCATCGAAGACACGGACCAGGACCGCTCCACGGAGGAAGCCATCCAGGCCATCCTCGACGGCATGCAATGGGTGGGGCTGGACTGGGACGAAGGTCCCTTCCGCCAGACCGAGCGCATGGAGCTCTACCGGCAGCACGCGATGCGGCTCTTCGAGCAGGGCAAGGCCTATTGGTGCGTGTGCACGGCGGATGAGCTGGACGCGCGGCGGAAGGAAGCCCTGGCGAAGGGGCACAGCCAGAAGTACGACGGCCGGTGCCGCACGAAGGGCATCACCAAACCGTCCGGCGAGGCGGCGCTGCGGTTCAAGGCGCCGCAGGACGGAGAGACCGTCATTGACGATCTGGTCAAGGGCCGGGTCGTCTTCGACAACGCGGTGCTGGACGACCTGATCATTCTCCGCTCCAACGGCTATCCGACCTACAATTTTTCCGTCGTCGTGGACGATGCGCTCATGCACATCACCCACGTCATCCGGGGCGACGACCATCTCACGAACACGCCGCGGCAGATTCCCATGTTCCAGGCCCTGGGTCTGGCCGTGCCCAAGTTCGGGCACCTCCCGATGATTCTGGGCTCCGACAAGGCGCGGCTGTCCAAGCGGCACGGGGCCACCTCCGTGCTGGCCTACCGCGACATGGGCTACCTGCCGGAGGCGGTGGTCAACTATCTCGTGCGGCTCGGCTGGTCGCACGGCGATCAGGAGCTGTTCACGCGCCAGGAGCTGATCGAGAAATTCGATTTCAAGCACGTGCAATCGTCCTCGGCGGTCTTCAATCCGGAGAAGATGCTCTGGGTGAACGAGCAGTACCTCAAGCAGGGCGAGCCGGACCACGTGGCCCGGCTTCTGATTCCCTTCCTGGAGCAGGCCGGGTTGGAAAAAGAGGCGCGCGCGGTCTCGCCGGAGTGGCTGGCCAAGCTGGTGGTGATGGTGAGGGAGAGGACCAAGACGCTCGTGGACATGGTGATGTGGGTGACGCCGTACTTCGGGCAGGATGCCGCGATGGACGAGGACGCGGCGAAGAAATTTCTCGCGCCCGCCGTGGCGCCTGCGCTCGCCAAGCTGGTCGCGCGGTTCGAGGCCGAGCCGACGTTTCACAAGGAGCAATGGGAAACGATTTTCAAGCAGATCGTGGAAGAGCAGGGCATGACAATGGGCCAACTGGCCCAGCCGGTCCGGGTTGCGCTCACGGGGCGCACGGCCAGCCCCGGTCTCTTCGAGGTGATGGACGTGCTGGGCCGCGACCGCACGCTGGCGCGGCTGAAAAAAGGGGTCGCCCGGGCGAAGGCGTCGGCTTGACGCTCCCTGCACCGTAATACTAGACTGCACAACCGGTTGGGGGATCGTCTAGCGGCAGGACGCCAGACTCTGGATCTGGCTACCTAGGTTCGAATCCTAGTCCCCCAGCCACTTGCTTGGCGCGAGAGAGGCCACCGGTTTCTCAGCCAGCAAGCAATGGCGCGCCAGCCATACCGACGAGTCATGGCGATGAAACACCGGAAACGGTGTCGCTGTCGCGACGATTTATTGTGCGGTGTCGCGCGACGCGACGTATTCGACGAATGATCATTGTCGCGAAGCGACACCTTTTCATGGCGGCGGAACTTTGTGGCCTAGTGGTATAGCTGGCGCGCCAAGTATTCGTGCTGGGGGATCGTCTAGTGGTAGGACACGAGACTTTGGATCTCGTTACCTAGGTTCGAATCCTAGTCCCCCAGCCATTTATTGACGCGACAGGTACGGCATGCAAGCGGGCAGTGGCGCCGTCAGCCCTCCCTTCAGGCAGCGGCATTGGACGCCATAAAGCGGTGTCGCGCGGCGCGACGGATTATTGCCTTAATGTTGCCGGATAAAACCCTTTCGTGCTTCTTCTCCGTTGTCTTCAGGCTGTAAGGTTCGGCCCGATCGGCCGACTCAGCAGACAGGAGGAGGTCACAGCATGAACCGCACACGATGTCTCTTCACGGGTTTGATGATTCTGCTGGCCGCGGCCGCGGGGAGCGCCGGTCATGCCGCCGAGCAGGCGAAAGCCGTCTTTGCCGGCGGCTGTTTCTGGTGCATGGAGGAGGCGTTTGAGAAAGTCGACGGCGTGGTGTCCGTCACATCCGGCTACATGGGCGGCAGGCGGACGAACCCGACTTACGAGGAAGTGTCAGCCGGCGGCACGGGCCACGCCGAATCGGTGGAGGTCGTCTACGACCCGGCCAAGGTCAGCTACCAGAAGCTGCTGGACCATTTCTGGAAAAACGTGGACCCGCTCACGCCGAACGCGCAGTTCTGTGATCACGGCACGCAATACCGTTCGGCGATTTTTTACGGCAACGATCAGGAAAAGCGGCAGGCGGAGTCGTCCAGGCAGGCGATCGAGCAGTCCAAGCGGTTTCATGAGCCGATCGTGACCGAGATCGTGATGGCGGCGAAGTTTTATCCGGCCGAAGACTACCACCAGGATTTCTATAAAAAGAATCCCATCCGCTACAAGTTCTACAAGCACAACTGCGGCCGTGCCCAACGGCTGGAGATGCTCTGGGGGAAGTCGTAGGTTACTGACCGCTGTCACCCTCCGCCACGGGGCGCCGGGACTTTCCGCCAATCCGTCACCACGCCCTGCTCGAAATAGACCCGGAACTCCGCCGTGTTGCAGGGATATCTTCCGCCGGGGGGATAGAGCCACACTTCCACTTCCTTGTCCTCGCGCGCGACCGTCTTCTTGCACATGGGCTCGCCCAATGCCAGATAGACCTGGTCGTGGTCCATGCCACGGACAATGTTGTTGTGATCAATGGCCCGTTTGATGGAGTCGGAATAGGCGGGATACTTCTCCTTCATCAGCCGGTCCCGCTGGGCATCGCAGCCCGTCACGGCAACGAGCATCGCAAGCAGGATCGCGATCCCCATACTTCTTTTCTCTCTCGATCCCTTCATTCGTGCTGCTGCGCTTTTTCAATCTTGGCCCAGGTGTCGCGGAGGGGGACCGTGCGGTTGAAGGTGAGCAGGCCCCTCGTCGTGTCCGGGTCCACGCAAAAGTAGCCCTGCCGCTCGAACTGATAGCGGTCGCCGATCTTGCCTTTCAGCAGGCTCGGCTCCACCTTGCAGCCGGTCAGCCGTTCCAGTGAACGGGGATTGAGATAGAGCGTCCAATCGTGGTCCGGCGGAATTTTTGCCAGGTCCGTCTTGAGCAGGGCGTCGTAGAGCCGCACCTCGGCGTCGAGCGCGTGTTTGGCCGAGACCCAGTGGACGGTGCTCTTCACCTTGCGGTTGGCCTGCGGGCCTCCGCTGCGCGTCTCCGGATCGTAGGTGCAGCGGACTTCGATGACATCGCCGGTCTTCGGGTCCTTGACCAGGCCCTCGCACTTCACGATATAGGCGTAGCGGAGCCGGACCTCCTTGCCGGGCGTGAGGCGGAAATATTTCGGCGGCGGGACTTCGCGGAAATCGTCCTGCTCGATGTAGATCGTGCGGGAGAAGGGAACCTTCCGGCTTCCGGCGGCCGGATCTTCCGGATTGTTGACCGCGTCCAGCTCCTCGACCTGCCCCTCGGGGTAGTTGTCGATGACGACCTTGAGCGGCTTGAGCACCGCCATGACGCGCGCCGCGCGCCGGTTGAGATCCTCGCGGATGAAGTGCTCGAGCAGCGCCATTTCGATCGTGGCGTCCCGCTTGGCCACGCCGATCGCCTCGCAGAAGGCGCGGATCGCGTCCGGCGTGTAGCCCCGCCGCCGCAGGCCCTTGACGGTCGGCAGGCGCGGATCGTCCCAGCCGCCGACCAGCTTCTTTTCGACCAACTCGAGCAGCCGCCGCTTGCTCAGGACCGTGTTCGTGAGATTGAGCCGCGCGAACTCGATCTGCTGCGGGCGGTGCGGCGCCTCGGACTGTTCCACCACCCAATCGTAGAGCGGCCGGTGGTCTTCGAACTCCAGCGTGCAGAGGGAATGGGTGATGCCTTCCAGCGCGTCCGACAGAGGGTGGGCATAGTCGTAGGACGGATAGAGGCACCAGGCGTCGCCCGTTCGATAGTGGGTGGCCTTCCTGATCCGATAGAGCACCGGATCGCGCAGGTTGATGTTGGGCGAGGCCATGTCGATCTTGGCGCGCAGGACATGCGTGCCGTCCGCGAACTCGCCGGCCTTCATGCGCCGGAAGAGGTCCAGATTCTCGTTGACCGGCCGGTTCCGATGCGGGCTTTCCGTGCCGGGCTCCGTCAAGGTCCCGCGCCGCCGGCGGATCTCATCGGCGGACGAGCTGTCCACGTAGGCCTTGCCTTTGCCGATCAGGCGCTCGGCAAACCGGTACAGCTGCTCGAAGTAGTCCGAGGCGAAAAACATCTTGCCGTGCCAGTCGAAGCCGAGCCAGCGCACGTCGTCCTGGATCGCCTGGACGTATTCCGGGTCTTCCGTTTCGGGATTCGTGTCGTCGAACCGGAGGTGGCACACGCCGCGGTGCTCGCCGGCGATCCCGAAATTCAGGCAGATGGACTTGGCGTGCCCGATGTGGAGGTAGCCGTTCGGTTCCGGAGGAAACCGCGTGACGACCTGGGTGCGCTTGCCGGACGCGAGGTCCTGCGCGACGATGTCACGAATGAAATCGGATGGGGCCGCCGGTTCGGGCGTGGTCATAGCGAGGAGAACTTATCACAGACAGGGAAGGGGGAGAAATAGAAGGAGTATAATCTCGGCCATGCGGTCCCGAACGATCAGGCGATCAGGCCTGTTGCTGCTGATGTGGGTGAGCATCGTGGCGACCGGCTGCGAGCGGATGTATTTCCGCGAGGCGGCCGTTCCTCCGGCGCCCCCTTCCTATTCACTGCACACATGGCCCTACCGCGAGTACTGGACCGGCGTGGTCTTCAACGGCGAGAAGGTCGGCCTGACGCATCTGGCGCTGTTTCCCGCGGAAGGCGGGCAGGACAGATACGAGCTCCGTTCGGAGGCGTTGCTCGCGTTCCATTTTCTCGGGTTGAGCAAACAGGTCACGCTCAAGGCGCGGGATTGGGTGACGGACGATCTCCGCCTGGAGCGGTTCGCCTATGACTACGATCTCGACGGCAACAAGTTGAAGCTCACGGGCGTCGTGCAACAGGGGCAGCTCGTGGTGCAGCGGGAAACGGCCGGCCAGCTCACCCGCGACACGATCCCCTTGACCGAGGCCTTGTATCCCGCCAGCGCGATCGCCCTGTACCCGCCGCTGCACGGCCTCGACGTGGGGCGGCAGCACCGGTACCTCGTCTACGACGGCCAGCGCCGGGAACTGGCCGTCGTTGTGCAAACGGTCGAAACGTACCAGGAGAGCGACCTCTATGACGGGCAGGCCTACCGGATCGAAACCGAGCTCGGCGGCCAGCAGTCCACGCTGTGGATCAACGACCGGGCCGAGCCCGTGCTGGAGCGGGCGTGGCGCGGGCTCCTGTTCTCGACGCTCGAGACCGAGCGGCAGGCCAAGGGGTATCTGGCGCGGGCCAGCGTGAACAAGCGGGACGTGCTGGTGGAATTCAGCCGGGTGCGCGCCAACATGTCACTGCCCGACCCGCGTTCGGTGACCACGATGCAGGTGATTCTATATGAATTGCCGGACTCCTTCGCCGTGCCGTCCGATCGATGGCAGCAGTGCGCCCGCGATGAAAACGGCACGCGCTGTTCCATCCGGAGGACCGATTCGTCCGGGACGGGCGAGGGAACCGCCGAGCCGAGCGCCGGTCTTGAGTCATACCTGCAACCGACGGTCACCGTGGACAGCGCAGACGCCCGGGCCCGGGCGACCGCGCGCGCGATCGTCAAGGATGCGCTCGATCCGCTTGCGCGCATCGGGCGGCTCGTCCGGTGGATTCAACAGAACGTCGACCAGGCGCCGGTGGATGTGTTCTCTTCTTCCGACGTGCTGCAGGGGCGCAAAGCGGAGTGCCAGGGCCTGACGTGGCTCTATGCAGCCTTCGCGCGGAGCCTCGGAATTCCGACGCGCGTCGTGAACGGGCTGGTGTATTCGAAGGACCTGGACGGATTTCTCTACCACGCGTGGGCGGAGAGTTACGTCGGAGCCGGCTGGCAGCCGGTGGATCCGACGTTCGGCCAGATCGGCGTGGATGCCACGCACATCAAATTGATCGAAGGCGACAGGCTGGCCGATCTCCTGCCGCTCACGGACATCGTGGGGAAGATTCAGCTCAAGATTCTCTCGGTGGAGCCTTCCTGACTGGCTTTGAAAACGTGATGACATTGCAGAACTTCGCTTTAAAAACGTGATCACCCTATGCTACAGTTTGCCTCCTTTCATCGAAGATCGTGTGGCTGGTGATCGATGGTCCCATCGTCTAGCCTGGCCTAGGACGGAGCCCTCTCAAGGCTCAGACACGGGTTCGAATCCCGTTGGGACCACCAACTTGTTTTTGTTGAAGTTTTTGCCTCCGTGTTTGAGAACCATAGGGTAGGGACTCAAACATGGATTGGCACCTTCCCTCTAACCGGCCAGCATCCGCTTGGCTGACTCTTCGTAAAACGACACGGCTTGCTTCAGATGCGAGGGACGAATCTGCGTGTAGATCTGCGTCGTGTCAATGCGAGCGTGCCCGAGCAGCGCCCGCACCTGCTCCAGGTCGTGCTGTCGCTCCAGCACTTCCATCGCGACACCGTGCCGCAGATCGTGTGGCTTGAGCATGGGATATCCGATCAACCGTCCGTAGAGTTTGCACAAACGCCAGATATTTTTTCCCTTCATTGGCGCCCGGCTCTTCCCTACGTTTCGCTTACCCCACTGTGACCAGAAGATCGGTGTCTCGGGTCCGATTGATCCGATCTCCCGCATGACTACCTGCTCCACGTAGGTTTTTACGAAGAGCATCACACTCTCGGGCAGAGGAATATCCCGTGTCTTTCCACCTTTTTCGCGAACGCCTCGCAATCCCCAGCCTTTGTCAAAATGTCTGACTTGAAGGCTCGCAACTGACTCACGGCGCATTCCCGAATACCGCAGGATGAGGAAGATGGCGATATCACGGGGCCGCTTCCGTTGCTTGGCCGCTTCAATCAGCGCATCCATCAAGGCTGGGGTGGGGACTTGTCGCGGAGGTTCCGACCGGTGAGGCGGTCGGTCCATCCTCGCAACAGGATTGGCCGGGAGCACGCCACGCTTCACAAGCCAACTGCAGAAGCTCGAAAGCGTCGATTGGCGTGTCCGCATTGAACTCAACGAGAGATCGCATCCGGCCATATCATCCATCCACATCTGAATTGTCGGCAGCGTGAGGTCATTCACGCGCGCCAGCCGTCCGAAACGGGATCGGACGAACACTAAAAACCGCCCAAGCACCCAGCGATAGCACTGCACACCTCCTTCCGTTTTGCCCCGCTGTTTGCGTTGGTACTGACAGAACTGCTCGACGAGGTCCACTAACTGCTGTGTCATGGCATTGCCTTTCCGGCCCCTGCCACGACTACGACTTTGCCGGTCGCAAGTATGCGGAGGAACAACCCACCCGTCAAGCGGTCCCACAGGCGCGGTTTGGTCTTCGCTTACCGTCATCGTGACCCTGTCACTATGGTGTTCGCATGACAACGTTTGCCGATTATTGGGTCATTTTGGCCACGAACCTGCCCTTGACAGGGGTACCCCCTACCGGTATAATGCCAACCAACAGAGGGAGGCCTTATGAAGATTCCTGTCCTGGGAGAGAAGGCCCAAATCATCACGGCCGAACGGAAAGCGGAAGCCGGGCAGCGCCTCACCCGCATTGAGGGGCAGATCCGGGGGATCCGAAAGATGGTGGAAGAAGATCGCCGATGCGTTGATGTGTTGGTCCAACTCGCGTCCGCACAAGAGGCCCTGCGGGGTTTAACGAAACTCATCATGCGGAATTACCTCGAGAACTGTGCCACAGAAGCCATTCGCTCAAAGGCCAACGATGAAATTTACGATGAACTGATGGACGTCATCTTCAAGTTCGCAAAGTGAGGAACATAAGGAGGCTTGCCATGTTCGACCAGGAGCCGATGGAATGCGCGTTCCATGATACGACAGGAATTTGTGGCTCGACGTTAGTTGTCATAGTGGCGGTCGCGGCCATGGTGTTGGGTTTGGTCATTCCAGGAGTAGCCCTGTTATTTGGCGTGACCCTGCATAAGCTTTCCGCGCTTTGATGAACCAGCGTGGGGGCGCGTTGAGCAGGACAATCCGGAAGAAGAGGGGAGGTGAAGACTTATGTGTCCATGGGTTGAAACGATCGGCTTCTGCCCCTTTGAAACTGCCTCCCGGGTGTGGCAGTGGGTGCAGAGCTTGCTCAGCTGACCGAACGATAGCGGCTCATTCCTCTGGGATGAGCCGCTATTTTTATGTCCAAACGCATCCAAAGCTGATCCCTCCTTACCGACATCGCGAATTTTAGCTAGTAACCGGGGGAGTCTCACGACACCCCCGGACCCCCACCAGACGCCCGCGTGACCGCCGGCTGAAATCCTGAAGATCGGCCCTTGAGGTGGCGGGTCTTCGCCGCAGGACAGGGGCCACGCCCTCCAGGTTCCTTCCCTTCAGGCCCCCTTCCTTCCAGTCCTGGCCCCTGCAAGAGCTTCGTCCCGCGTCCTCGATTCCGCCCGCACCCCATGTGTCTGTGGGGGGTGGGGCTGAAAGTGTTTTTTTGTAAGGAAAGGAGGAGGGAAGGATGAAGCAAAGCAAGGAAGAGACTGGAGGAGGCGCGCAGCCGCGTTCCTACGATCCGCTCGTCACGCTGGCCAATCGTGTCGCCGTGCTGTGGCGCAAGGTCGCCTATCTCTGGTTCTACCAGCGGCAATACCACGAGCTCAGCGAGCGCGTGGACAGACTCGAACAACAAGTAAGCAAGATGCAAAAGGAGACCATTCATGAACATGCTTCGCGTTGATCATCGGCAACCAGGACTCACGCCCTGCAGCGAGTGCGGCAGGAAGGTCCAGAGCACCACACCGCACGTTGACCAGACCTCCGGCTCGCACGTGCAGCTCTGCGCGGTCTGCGCCTCCGCCTGGCTCCAGCGGCAACAGTTTTCCTCCGGCTGCTGTGGCGACTGATTATGACGCCCGTAGGATGCGATAGACCCACACGACGGCCGAGGCCGCCAGGGCGATGCCGATCGCCGCCGTCCCCCAGGCCAGCACGTCTGCGCCCAGCATCTGTCCCAATCGCTGAATCTGACTTGCCATGTTCTTCCCCCTTACGCTAAGAAGCGGGGAAGGGTCTGCAGCCCCTTCCCAACCCCTGTTACCGCACGATGCTCTTGACCTTGCGATAAGCAAAGATCGCGAGCACCACCCCGATGATCGCCGCGCCCCAAGCCAGGATATCGGTCTTCACCTGGCCCACGGTCGTGCTATCCACCGGGAAGATCGGCGTGGCCTGCGCCAGCACAAAATCCGGCGCAACCAACAGACCGACCGCCAACACCAGCCCTAACAGCCAATGCTTCATCTCCCTCACCCCCTTTCCGGCCCCCGGTTGGGGCCCTCAGGGTCTGCCGGTCAGGAACTTGATGATGAGCCCGACCGTCAACCCCGCCAGCCAGAACGCCGCCGTCCAATAGACGATCTGATCAATCGCCGCTTGGCCCATAGGTCACCCCTTGCCCGATCAGCCGCATGACGCCACTGTCCGGGATCTCCCGCACGCTGAGCCCGTAGCGGCCGGCAATCTGCGAGGCCGTGAGCAGCTCGCCGGACTCCAGCACATACCGCCACACCTGCCGGCCCTGCTGATCCTGATAGCCGGCGACACCGAGCACCCGGATTTTCACGACCGACGTCCCCGAGCTCGCTCCGGGATCCTGGACGGGAACACTCAGCGGAGGAGCTGGCGCGGGCTTCTCAGCCGTCCTGGCCGCCTGGACGAGCTGCTTTCCCGGCTCCGCGCCAGCCGTGACCCAGGGCCGGGCCACGAACAGCCCCAGCGCAACGGCGAGTCCGAGCAAGCCCATCGCCACTTTCGGGTTCTTCCACACCCGCGCCGGCTGCCGTTGCTCCTCGACACCGGCCTGGGCGTAGGAGGCGTAGTACTGATAGATCGCCGGGTCGTAGCGGCCGATCAGGGTCCGGATGATTTCCTGTTCCTCCGGATTGCCCCGGATGAAGCCCTGATAGCGGTTCCTGAACCCGAGCCGGTCCAACCGGCGGAACTTCGTTGTGACCTCGACCAGACGCGTCACCGCGGCCGTCATCTGCCGGTAGTCCTGACAGGTCATGAGCACATCCACGCCGTAGTGCCGGTGGGTTTCCAGCCAGCGCAGGAGCGACGAGTTCACCCGCTGCAAGGCCCGGAAGACCGTCTGCGCTTCGTCGATGAAGACGGCTGAGTTCGGCTCCACATACTCATGTAGGGCCATGACCTTGGACTCATCCGGCCAGAGCAGGGTGATCTGCTTCTCGAGATCCTCAAGCGGCAGGCCGGTAAAGGCGGCCAGACGGTCTAGGTGAAAGCCCCGGACATAGACGTAGAGCCGGCGGCCGTTTCGTACCCACGGCAGCAGCCGCTCCGCGATCGCGTGGTAGGTCTTCCCCGACCCCGGGACCCCTTCGTAGAGCTCAATCATGCAATCTCTCCCAGACCCCGTACTTGAGCTTCGGATTGCGTACCCAGCGCCAACACTTCACAGGGCTACTCCGCACCGGATAGCGATGCCGCTCACAGGTGTAGACTTTCAGGCTCACCCCCCAGTTCGTCCAGATCCCCACCGCCGCGCGCCGGCACCCCGGGCACTCGCATCGCTTCTTTCGCATGCCCCCTCCTATGACCCCCACCGGACAAAGGGAATCGTCTGCAACACAAACCGCGTCAGCATGGCCGTCGCGATAATCGCGAGCGCCGGGGCCAGCCCCGTGGCCCCCAGGACCCACGCATAGGCATCGGGGATGAGCGGGGCCGAGAGGGCCGACACGTCCAGCGACGAGAGCATCGCATCGGCCGGGGACAGTACACTGTCCCAGATGCTCAAGCCCAGGTCGTGCAGCCCGTAGTAGAAGTCCTGCAGCCAGCAGTAGATCGCGGAGAGGATCGAGCTCATTTATCGGCCCCCCACAAAGACGATCCGGTAGGCCGCCAGCGAGGCCCCCGCGAGGATCAGCGTCTTGAGCGCCAGGAATACCCAGGCCCAGGCGTTGAAGTCCACCTGAAAGCTGCCGAGCAGCGACGAGGAGAAGGACACTACCGGCAGGGTGGAGGGCCAGGCGAGGGTTTTCAGCGTATTCAAGGCCGCAAGCAGCGGCGCGTTGTTCCACTTCGCCTGGTGCTCCTGGAGCACGGAGCCGAAGGTCCGTTGATCGTGGCCGGCCGACGAACATTGCGTCGTTGCCGTTTGTTGCTCCGTCGTGGAGCCGTTAGGATTCGCGGTCGTCGTGGTCGTGGAGGTCTGCGTCGCCGTCTGGGTGCTGGTGGCCCCGGCAGGCGGCGGCACGTCTTTGGAGACAACCGTATCCGTGGGCAGCACCTGGGTCTCAGGCACGACCGTGGTCGGGATCTCGGTCGGGCTCGCCGTGGTGGTGGTGATTTGACCGGCCGGAGTAGGGTCCACTCCCGTTCCCAACGGACGCGAATGTTGATCCAGCGAAGACGGGTCACTGTCGGGGAGCGTTTGGAGCCAACTCTGAATCTGTTGCTCCGTCGGTTCTGGAGGGGTTGGAGCGATCGCCGGTCGCTGATGTCCATAGACCCGCCGGCCGCCCCGCGTCGATCCTATCCTCGAAAAATTCGAACAGTCATACTCATCGACATACTCCACCGTGATTTCATACAGCATCACATACGGAGGCGAAGGCGGGAACACCGGCGGTGAACAGTTGGGTCTTTTCGGTATCTCCAGCACCACGAGCCCATCGTACGTGTTCGCGTTCGCCGAATAATTTGTCCCGTTGTATGGCACAGAACAACTGGCCGGTGGCCCCGTCGTGCACGCCTGTGACGCTTGCGCATTCATGCCTGATGGCAAGTCCGCAATGTGGCCCGGAGTCGAGGATGCTTGCGCCGCACGAGATTTAACCTGGGCGAGATCACTGGGAGAGTAGAAGGTTTCGTACAAAAACAGCCCGGCCTGCACCGCAATCGCCGCCCACCCGAGCGGCCCCGTGACCACCCGCATGGCCGTCGCGACCGGACTCGCCGCCTTGGCTGCCGCGGCAATTGTCGCCGCATTGGCGATCTTGTTCGCGTGTTGATGAGCGATCCGCTCCGCTTGCCGGATCAACCGGTCATATTTCGTGCTTGAGGAGACCAGCGCGAGCGCAGGGCTGGCGATCAGCATCCCGCTGACCACGGAGACCAGCCCTGCGTACGCCGCAATGGCTACAGCCGCCCGGATAGGGCGCCGAAGATGAACGCCATGAGCCACAGCATCACCAATTGCAATTCTTGGTCGATCGTCACTTCGCGTTGACTGGATGCAATGCCACCAAGTCCACGTAGAGCGTGCCCTTGAACTCCCGGAGATTCAGGGTCGCCGTGCAGGGCTTGCCGACGTGGTCCGTCACGGCCTTGACCAGCGCCAGCGAGTCCTGCGGAATGCTCGCCTCCAACGATCCTGGGTCTTCCCCCTGGACGAACAGGAAGGCCCGGCGGTAGGTCTTGCCGTCCTTCCGGCTCACGTTCTCCGTCAACCCGTTGACCATGACACTTGCCGTTGCTCTCATCGTTTCCTCCTTGTGAGTTGTGATTGATAGGAACCTGGAACGGTGTTCCGTTCCTGCCAGACCAGAAAATGATTGCCGGGCTGTTTCACCCCGACATATTCCCGGCCGCAGCACTTGCACCGAATGACCAACAACATCCCCTCGAACTTGGGCTTGACCCAGTGCCCGCAGCGCCGGCAGTACCTCATGAGGCCCCCTGCAGGACGTAAGGCCGGCCCGGATCAGGGCGTTCGAGCAGCTCGTAATGCCGCCCCTTCCACCGGTCCTTGCCCGAGGCGATGACCAGCTCCAGCCACTCCCTGCCGGCCCCCGGTGCCACGTCCAGGACCGCCAGCATCGGGGCCAACGACTGGGCGGCCCACTGTTTGACGTCGTCGAGCTTCTTCCGGGTCTGCTGGACCAGTAGGCGCGCCTTGGCAAAGCCCTCCGTCAGCTCCGTCCACCAGGGGAGCACGGCCGCCGCCCACCGCTCTTTCGGCTCCGCCTCCCGGTTGGTGTCCCGAAAATCCACGGCCGAGCGCAGCACCCCGACAACGAATTGCCGGTAGAACTCCTCGCCCATCGTGGCCAGCGCGAGCCCGCAGGCATGGGCCCGCTCTTCCTTCAGCTCCAACTCCCACCGCACCCACGGAGTCGGATGCTCGATGCCTTTGGAGCGTTGCTCCAGGGCCTTGTCGTAGATGCGGATGAGCGTGTTGGATTGACGGGAACCGAGATAGAGCGTGTGACCGGTGGTCAGGCCGCTGTCATCGTCGCCCTCGACCACCTTCCGCCACTTCTTGGACCGTTTGACCGCCTGGCCTGCCTGCACGGCGCTTTCGACCTGCTCGACACTGACCACCCCCTTTCGATCATCCAGCGCGTTGTCGATCCGCCCGAAGGTGCCGCGCTGACTCACCACCCATCGGGCCAGGGCCTGCAGCTTCTCGAAGGCCCACCGTGAGACGATCCCGCCGGAGCAGTCCACATGGACTTCCTGCGGGTTGTTTTTCTTGCCGGTTCCGATCCGAATCAGGCCCCCGTTGTCGGCCGTTTGGAGATAACCGACCGAGTACCCCAGGAAGCCCGAGGGAGACTTGATGAAGTCCCCGCCGAGCTGCTCCATGACGTATTGAACAGGAGCAGCGGGGAGGGTGAACCGGAACCAATCCACGGTCAGGCCGAAGCCACTCATTGGATGCTCTCCTTTCCGGGGCTCTCAGGGTGTCCCCTCAGAGCCCCTGGAATTAGCGCCCCCGTATTACTCACCGGGGGCGTTTTGCCCTCGCGCGTGCGGCTGTCGCCGCACCGCGCAAGGGCCGTCCTCCGTTCCGTGATTGCTTCTCGTCTCGCAGTTGCATGGCTTGCCGAACCTTGGCTAGATCGAATCGCAACATCCGACAAATCCGCTCCACCGGGATTTCTTTCTTCCAGTAAGCTCGTCTAACCGAGATCTCGCTGATGCCGAGTTCCTGTGCTAGTTCCTTCACTGACAAGAGAGTCGCCTTCACCATCTCCTCCTTCTTGGTTAGTCGGCCCTCATGTCGTGGCAGACGTTACCGACACGGGCAGCCGAACGGAAATATGCAGTTCTATTCAGTTGTGATCAGTTTTGATCAGTTGTGATCATGCAGGGTGTGCGGTTGCCAAAGTGGAGTCGAAATCCGTAGGGATGGGATCGCAGTAGCAAGTTTGGTGCGAAGAAGCGATCCGCCATAATTAGTTAGAATTACTAATTATATGAAACAAGGCTGCTGCGGGGGGAGGCTACGGTGCACAGAAAGGTACGTGGAGAGGACAAAAAGATACTAGGCAGGTAGATGTTTATAGAGCCCCGATTTGCCAGCCTTGTAGCCTTCCTCATAGCTTTCGTTAGGGAAATTCGCTAAACTTCTGCGCTGCGAAGCTAGATCAAGGAAGAGTTACTGGCACATTTTCAACCTGCAGAAAGGTAATTCCCTGACACTACCCCTTTCATTTCTCGGCCCAGCCATTGAACTCATTGGCAATAATGCAAGCGTTCTGCCGGCAACAGGCGGCGCGTTTGAGGAAATGGCACGGCCTGACGTAGAAGAAGCAGACGATCGCTTCTTTGGTTCAGACAAAGATGCCAAAGAAGGATTCCAGGATTTTGCAGAAACTCCCGTACCGGACTGGCGTGAATTGTATCGCCCAACGCCGCCAGTCTTTCGTACTGAGAAACACCTCTTTCGATATTTCTGTGATGGTTCTATCAAAACATACTTTCTTGGCACGATCATAGAGGGCGACCATTCATACCCTCTCGAATTAACACAGGTCGGGTCTGCTATCGTTCGCAGGAAAGACGATGGCCTGTTGGAAGTCTCAAAGTTTGAGCGCCATCTTTTGCTACTCGTTCCGTACAAGGACGGACGAGGGATATCGGAGTCCCTCCTAACTGAATTAAGAAAGCACGAAAAGCCGCCATCGTTCCGAGTCGTCGATGTTGCAGTCCCTGACCCTCTAAGCGACCGACGCCAAGACGCGCGAGATAAATCGGGCGCCAAAGCTCGTTTTGAAATGCATATGTTGGAAAAGCGGTTGATCGAAGAATTTGCTCCCTCTCGGCTCGCTGACGAGTGGACAATCATTGACGGTGGCATCCGCAAAGGGGCATTCATCGAGATCCCCAGGACAATCGGCGTTGCCAAGTCTTTCGATCGCACGCCGACCTTCACTCTTCGGAAGGGCAACAAGGGAACGTTACGAAAGGATATAAGCGGCTTACTGGCTGGATTGAAGTATGCCCATCGAACAGTTTCCTTCTTTGCACACGGCGGCAGGGTTGCTTTCTGGTATCTTCGGTTACGTGAGCAGGGCGAAGTGGATTACCCATTGATGGGCGTCGTTAAGGTGGAGATTCCGACGCCACGCGAAGGTCAGCCAATATCTGCAGAGTTGGCTGATACCCTTAGCTCTGCACTTGTTGGTGAACGAAACGTCACGCCGCACGGTCTTGATCGACGCTGGCATGCTCATCTCTACCCAATCTTCCAGGCCGAGCGTGTTATCAAATCAAATTTCTTCAGTGAAACAGTCCTTCTAGCGTCAATTCGTTGGCCAAAACGAAAATACGAAGGTGGAAACCCATGAACGAACATCGAGAAGCTCCCAAAGGCCGCGTCATTGGAAAGACATCTGCCACAGAACGAGATGCCAACTCCAGCGATAAATTCAACTTCTGGTTGGCTCCCGATCAAATCCTGAATCCGTTCGATATCGTCGAGGTTGAGCATTTGGGCGAAGCTCAGGATAAGGACGGCAAGATTACCGGAAAGCCCTCGCGTTCCTACGGCCTTGTCACGACCATCGAGCACAAAACGGACTCGCCGAATCATCTCGCGAACTTCGTTTCAGCGAACTTTGGTGATGTGAATGAGAACAACATAAACACACCGCGCGTTGGCACAAACGTCGCAAAAGTGAATGTCCTCTCTAACAACGGCGAGATCTACATGCCGTTACAAAACGATCGAGCAGTATTCTTTGCTTCTGCGGAAGGTATCGCAGAAGCGTTGGGCATTGATGCTATGGCTGCGAAGAACCGGATTCCCGCAGGGCTCATCAAGATGAGCAATGGTGCCTCCACAGTAGCTTATCTTGACCAGGAATTTATCCTCGGTCCCGAAGGTGCGCATATCAACATGTCAGGGATTAGCGGTCTTGCAACGAAGACTTCTTACGCGATGTTCATGCTCCAAGCTGTACTGCAGAAAGCAGCAAAAACCAAGGATGAAAACCAGACTCCTTTCAGCGAAAAGATTGCAGTTATCCTTCTTAATGTAAAGCAGGGTGACTTACTCCAGATTGATCAGGACGGCGAGAAGCCCAATGTTGAGCAGATGGAAATGTGGGAAGCAATGGGGATGGAGCCGCGCCCATTCAAGAACGTTCATTACATCCTGCCTCGCGGGAACAGTCCTGGCGTTCCCAACAGTTTCTTGGAGCCAGCCAATGGCTATCAAATGTTTGCCTACGCCCTGCAAGATGCTGCTGACAAGCTTGACTTACTGCTCTCTGACATTTCAGACCAGTCAGGGGCAATGGATGCTCTCGTCGGCGATGTCATACAGGGTATCGTCAATCGAGATGCCGCCTTTCGGAACTGTAACAGTTGGGATAACCTTGTTAACGGCGAACCGCTCGTAAAGAATGGCAAAACCGAGAAGTGGGGAGACCATTACGTTTCTACCATCGGCAAGTTTCGCCGACACATGCGTCGCATAGTAAAGACACGCACGACCGGTCTCTTTACTAACTCTCGTGCACGAAACGAACTTAACTTAGCTGAGCAAATTCGTGAGATCGAAGGTGGCCACGCTTATGTGGTCGACATTGCACGGCTGAACGATGAGGAACAGAAGCTCGTCTTCGGCGATGTGCTTCGCACGGTTTATGAGCTCAAGGCTGAAGACCCTGAAAACCGAGTCAGCAAGAAACCTATACCGGAGAAAGTCATCTTCTTTGTGGATGAATTGAACAAGTATGCACCAGCTGGCTCGCGCGGCTCGCCAATCCTCGAGCAGGTCCTCGACATTGCTGAACGCGGTCGTTCGCTCGGCGTTGTCCTGTTTTCAGCACAACAGTTCATGTCCGCAGTACACCCACGCGTCACAGGCAACTGCGCTACCAAAATTCTAGGCCGCACTGGTGCCAGTGAAATTGCTGCGCCGGAATATAGATTTTTGGACGACGACCTGAAGATGAACTTGACTCGGCTCGGCAAAGGCGAGTTGATCGTCACACATGCCGTATATCGTCAACCTGTCAAAATAGTCTTCCCGCGTCCGGCTTACAAGCAGCGCCAGCCCGGAACGTGAACTATGCCAGATATAGAAAATCCGATCCGATCGGCCGCAAAGGCATTGGCCAAAACTACGCTAATGGCAGCGAAGGCTGCACAAAATGAAGCGGCCTTCCGCATACCGTTCCAGGCAGCTATCTCTGAGGCTGCAAAGATAATCGGTGCACCGATTCAACCGCGAGATGAACTTAGTCTCATCGAAGGCCGCGCGGACACCGTTTATAACCGGCTTGTGATTGAGTACGAACGGCCCGGATTTCTGAGACCATACAACCACGGCAACAACCGTCACGCGACACAGCAGGTAAAGGACTACATCAGCGGTCTTCATCGGCGTGAACGCCATAGAATGGAACGCTATGCAGGCGTTGTCTGCGATGGATGTTTCTTCATCTTTCTTCGTTATCGAGAAGACCAGTGGCATGCCGAAGCACCCGTCCCAGTGGACATGTATTCGTGCGAACGGTTTCTTCACTACCTCGCCGCCCTTCAGACTGAGCTTGCTACAACGCCAGAGAATCTTCTCCGAGACTTTGGTGAGAACACAACCGCCGCGCGACGTTGCGTTAGCGCTTTCTATCAGGTCTTGACAACATCGAAGAATGGCAAGATCGGAGCGCTATATCGTCAGTGGGCACTAACCTTTAGCGAAATTTGTGGGTACGAGCCCGATTCTCCGAAGTTAGATATTGAGGAACTGGCACGTTTGTACGCCGTTCGAGCCGCACCTCGCGACAAGCTCCACCCCTTCAAGCTTTTCTTTGCTATCCATACCTACTACGCTACCTTCATAAAACTGCTGGCCGTTCAGATCGTCAATTTTTACGCCCGCACAAAAGTCACCCGAATAGTCCATCATGAACCAGTCACGCTTCAGCAGGCAGTTAGCTTGGATTCTGGTGGATTGCAGAGTTACTTGAGGACAATGGAAGAGGGAGGGATTTTTCGACACCTTGGCATCCGCAACTTCCTTGAAGGTGATTTCTTTGGATGGTATCTGGAAGATTGGACGACAGAGATCGATGAAGTTTTACGCGATGTGGTTCAACGACTCGTCGCTTACTCGTTCGTTACTCTCGATACGGACCCTGACGGTACACGCGACCTGCTGAAGAAGCTTTACCAAAACCTTGTACCCCAGGAGTTGAGGCACGACCTTGGTGAATATTACACGCCTGACTGGCTCGCCACGCAACTTCTAAACCAACTACATGGTGGTCCACCCGATCGCGCTCCCCGGTTGGCTGACGAGCGCTTGCTCGACCCGGCATGCGGATCAGCAACATTTCTCGTCCTGCACATCCGGGACATTCGCCTCTACGCGCGCGATGTTTTACTGCCACAGAAAAAGATTACTCGGCGGCAGTTGCTCGAGAAAATTCTCTCCAACGTTGTTGGCTATGATCTCAACCCACTGGCAGTCATCAGTGCCAGGACAAATTACCTCCTTGCCCTCGGTGATTTACTCGACGAGATTGTAGGCGAAATTGATATCCCTATTTATCTTGCTGATTCTGTGCTGACGCCGGCGGCAGGAGAGACACTTTACAAAGAGGGCAAAATTCTTTTCACCACGTCCGTAGGCGAATTTAGTCTCCCGCGTTCGCTCGTCCAGGCCGCGTATATTGACTCTGTGGCGAACCTCTTAGAGGAACACGTTAAGAACGATTCGTCGGCCCAAACGTTTCGTGCTGCTCTCTGCCACAAATTTCCCCTCGATCCCAAAAAGGACAGCAACGACATTGTCATTGTTGAGGAACTCTATGGCCAGCTTCGCGAACTAGAGCGACAGAAAATTAACGGCATTTGGGCGCGAATTATTAAGAACGCTTTTGCACCACTATTTCAGCCGGTATTTGACCGGATCGCCGGTAATCCTCCTTGGATAAACTGGGCAAACCTGCCAGACGAGTATCGACAGCGTACGGCGTTCCTATGGCAAGAATACGGCCTTTTTCAACACAGGGGACTCCGGGCGAGAACCGGAGCTGCAATGGACGACCTTTCAGTCCTGATGCTTTATGTTTCAGCAGACAGATACTTGAAGCGTGGTGGCAAGCTTGGATTTGTTATTACGCAGTCTGTATTTAAAACGGAGGGAGGGGGAGAGGGGTTCAGGCGATTGCGCCTTGGCGAAGGGGACTATCTTCGGATCATTCAAGTCGACGACTTCAGCCAAGTGCAATGCTTCGAAGGAGCAACAAATCGAACTGCTGTAGTTATCCTTCAGAAAGGACAATCGACGCGGTTTCCCATACCCTATAACTTTTGGAGCAAGACAAGCCGGGAAAGAATTCAGACGGACGCTGATCATGAAGAGGCAATGGCCCACCTTAAATATTCCTCATGGGTCGCCCGTCCTGTCAATCTTTCAAAGATGACTTCACCCTGGCTTACCGGCAGGCGCAAAGCGATTTCTCACCTCGAAAGTGTGATTGGCACCTCAGACTATGCAGCTCGTTACGGATCGCATACACATTTAAGCGGTGTTTATTGGCTGCAGATTGTTGCCAAGCGGAATAACGCGGAAATCGTTATAAACAATTTGCACGATTGCGGCAAAAACAAAGTAAAGAACGTAAGCATGAGTATTGAGCCCGACCTTGTCTTTCCGTTGCTCCGTGGCCGTGACATCATTCGATGGCATGCCACCCCTAACTGCCATATCTTGATACCGCAAGACCCCGATGACCCGGCGAAGGGATATCCGGTGACTGAGATGCAGGCCAACTTTCCTAAGACGTACAATTACCTTAAGCAGTTCGAAGAGCAACTGCGTGAACGGAGCGGATTCAAGCAGTTCTTTGATCCGAGCAGCGCGCCATTCTACTCCATTTACAATGTGGGCCCCTACACATTTGCTCAGCATAAAGTCTGCTGGCGGGAAGTTGCGCCCGACATAAATGCTGCGGTTTGTTCAACTTTGGATGGAACAGTTATTACGTTCGACCATACTCTGGTTGGAGTCACTTGCCGATCGGAAAAAGAGGCCGACTTTATCTGTGCTTTACTGAATTCTGTCCCCGCGAATTTCGTTGTCAGAAGCTACATAACTCTTCATCCAAGCCCCGCAATCTTGCAACATATCCGTATCAAGCGTTTTAAAGCCGAAGATGAAGTCGATCTTCGTCTTGCGGCTAACAGTCGTGCCTTGCACAAGGCCACTGCCGCCGGTGACGCTGCTAAGGTACAAGAGTTAGAAGCCGAGAATCTCAAGCTTGCTGCTGCGTACTGGGGATTGGGCAAGTCAGAGGTTGCCGAAATCAAAGCCTCTCTGGAGGAACTGGGATGAAGCTTCATAACGACAATAAAGACTGTGAACAACGGAAGATATATCCACATTTCACGTCGAAGGCGTTGTCTGGCGACTCACGCCGCAGAGTCGCACTCCTGATCAATCCGCCTGTTTACGATACCCAATACTGGGCAGAATGGTCGCAGCCTTATGGTCTCCTCCGTATCGCTTCTTGGCTTAACAAGCTTGGATACAAGAAGCTGTGGCTCTTTGATTTCATGGAAACCGGCGAGGATCGAAAAGTTGGATTCCGTAGGATCAACACCGATGAGGATTACAGCATTCTAAACGAGCCGGACAAGCGAATCGAACCAATTCGAGTTGAAAAGGGTGGTGATCGCATCGAGCTCTACAAGTTCCACTTTGGAAAATCCTGGGATGAGTTTGAACAGTGGCTTAAAGTACGAGGTTTGATGAAGCACCCTCCACATGACATATTCATTTCGTCCACAATGACCTATTGGTGGGAATCATCCCGCGACCTCGTCAAGCGATGCCGACGATACTTTGGGAAGAAAAGCCACGTTGCTATGGGCGGGATCTACCCCACGCTCTGTCCAGACCACTGCGCTGAGTATGTTCGCCCAGATAGCATTGTAGCCGGAGAAGTAGAAGAAGCAAATAACCTCTGGACTGATCTATCGCTGTACAAGACAAAACCACAATACGCCATCATCACGCCAAGCCGGGGATGTCCGTTTGATTGTTCCTATTGCGCCCAGAAGACCATCAATGGAGGCCAACAACGGGTTCGGTTCCGTCCTCCCGAGGACATCGTAGATGAGATTCACGACAAGCGAGACAGGTATGGAATCCGAGAATTCGCCTTCTACGCCGATTTCCTTTTATACGGATTCCGTGATTATCTCATGAAGGTACTTGAGGCTCTGGCAAAAGACAAAACCAAGTATCACTTGTATGCGCCCGAGGGCTTGGATACAAAATTTCTCTGTCAAGATGAACGCCTACTTCCTCTCATGAAGGAAGCAGGATTCGAGAAAATTTATCTTCCAGTGGAAAGCATCGATGATACCCATCTGGAGATGATGAACCGTCGTCATGTTCGATTAGAACATTTTGTACGATCGGTCCAGCTTTGTGAAAAGGCCGGGTTTCGTCTACGCAATCTTGAAGTCAACTCCTTTGTGTTATATGGCCTACCTGGAGAAAAAATTGACAGCGTAGTTAAGACCGTCATGTTCGTTTCGGAAATACTAGGCTCGATAGTTCCGATGCTCTTTACGCCTGTCCCTACTACAGAAATGTATAAGCAAGACCGGGATTACTTAATCCAAGTCATGGGTGGGAACGAATGTGACCTCCACAAGATTAATGGCAAGCTGTATCCCTTTCTCGCAATGAACGAAGGCTCAGTTAAAGACTACGTTGATCTCCAGCGCCTGATGTTCATGCTCAATGCTCATTACCGCAGCAAATCTTTTCAGATGTTCGGTGACACTAGAGTAAGTCAGGCCTTTCTCTACAACCTTCGCAACGGCTTTGAAGGCTTCGTCAAATCGGTTCGGGATAACGATTCAGTAGTTCCACGCCGTAACGAATTACGGAGCGCCCTAGAGAAGGCTGATAGCGTTAGCCTTATACCTCTTGAGACCCTGAGCAGATCCCTTGCTGAAAACTGAAGGGCTTTGTTGCTGAAAAGCGGAAAGTAATTTGTTCTTCTTTAGTTCTTAATCTTACAATCCCAATTGGGCCAGTTGTCGCCTTTGTGTCGATTATTCTCCCATTGGAGCGGTTGAAGGTTAGCAAGATCGTCGGTCCCTCCCTTTGCAACAGGCTTTATGTGATCAATCTCCCATCCCCATTGGGAACTGGTATCGCCATATCCGCTTCGCTGCATTGATGCGTTGCACGCGTCTTTTCGGAACGAGTCATAGCCTGGCTCTGATGTTCCCTTTTTCCAAACTGCTTCGATCGTCGCCTCGTCAAAGCTGCCACCCGTGGTCTTCGTGTTCGGATTGCGTGCCATAGAGACTTCTTTCGGCAGACCTCGATTATCCTTTTGGCGGATACGGATCCTTCCCATACGTCCGCTCATTCTGAATCTTGCCGTCCTGATTGTGGATAACGACCTGGCCAAGTCCGCCAGAGGTTGCCAATTCCCTGGCTCGCTCGATCGCGTCCTGTTTGTTCTCATGAACGCTATCCGCCCGATCGGCTCTCTCCCGTTTGACCTTCCAATCTCCGTCTCCAGCAGGCGTCACATGATAAACTTTCCTTCCCATCTCGAAATTCCTCCTTTTGATATGTTTTATTGTTAGCCAACTCGTTCAAGAGTCGGAAGCGCCTTTAGATCTCCAAATCCCAGTACTTTCTTGCATAGGCATTCATTCAGAATAGTCGCTCGTCCACTCCGCACTGTACCATCCATGATGTTGTAGTTCAGCCGAGCGATGTCGCCGCCGGCGCCCATGAAGCCGGTCACCAATTGAAGGAATTGCGTTACACCCATACCAGAAATGGTTGTCGTCATACTGACGACCGATGGGGCGTTAGTGTCGATCCCTTCCACATATCCCTCGCGCTCCAAAGACCTCCGGTCATGCGCGGGCATACTCTCAGCAGCAATTCTTTCTCCACGCAGGAACTGGCTGCACCATAGGCAGGGCAAACCCGGCCGGAGAACGTCCATAGTTCCTCTCGCATCGGAGATCCTGTTCTCTATGGCATCAATCCGCACGCCAAGATTGATGGTTGGAATTAAATATTGATACGCAATCTGGTTTACGATTGCTCGGCTCCAATGGTTATCCGTACACAGGAAAATGATGTCGCGATCAAAAAGTTTACGGGCGACATCGTGAATAACGATGTCCTTTGGCTCGGCTTGAATACTTGCCTGCGGATTGATCTTCATCAAATTCGAAGCGACTAGGTCAACCTTCTTCGGCTTCTTCCCCCTATACCACCAACGCTGACGGGATGCCGAGGCGAAAGTGCCATACACCCGTGTAATGTTTGACGGCTCAAATTCATCACGATCAATCAGCACCAAGTCTCTTACTCCCAAGCGTACGAGCTGCTCGGCCGCCGGCGATCCCGTGCCCCCAACACCGACGAGTCCAACCTTGGCTCTCGCAATCATGCTCTGGCCGTATTTCCCGAATGCCCGGAGCTGGCGGTCGAAAATCTCCTGATCGAACTCATTCCCATCGAGAGAGGCATCATCTAATCGAATTCGCTTCAAGGATGGCCCGATTACAATAATCTCAGAGAGGGGCACGGGATTCCTAGACTTTGGAATCCACACACGCCCCCGTACCCCGCCAGGGTAAAAGAGTAGACTCGCTGTCGGCGCATTGGCTGGTATAAAGCGCCGTAGAACTTCGAATATCCGCCTTTCTCCATGATCGTCAGAGCCGGAATATGGAATGTTATCCGGATGGCTGTGGCAGAGAACCGCACCCAACCTGTTGCTCTCACAGAGAGCAATCAAGCCGTTGATTGCCTGTGTTGAAATTTCAAGCCGGAGCTCGTGCTGGAAGGAGAATTGGCCCTTGGGTATCGCAATGGGACGGCGGACGAGAACGTCGTCGCAGTCTCCGTGCTTAGCGACTCCAGCCAGGGCGAACGCTCCCGCCTCCAAAGGAAGGTCAGCAAACACAAGATCCTGAAGTTCCTTCAGGGTCTGTTCCGTGATCTTAAGCCTATACTGCATCATCGCTTATACGCCCTTCGCGAGCCGGTTGTTGACGAATTCGAGGTAAGTTCGGAGGTTATCGACACCGGGGTTCCAGTTCTGGGGATGCCAGGAAAAACGGCGCCATGACGTTCCCTGCACCGATTCGATTAAATCAGCGTTTTGCGGGATTCTCCCATCCTTGAGCTTAAGATCCTCACTTGTCCAAAACATGTCCGGGCGCCCGTTCGGGTACGACATTGGTATTTTGAGGAGGAGTTCTGTAGCTCGCCTGGTGTAACCTGATGGAACCACATACTCATGAAAGATTACGTATGCCCAGCCATCGGCCTCGATCGCATCGATGGAGTAGCCCTCCTTCCGGAGGGCCTTGACCTCTTCCACGAGCTGCTCGGGTAACATGGTCAGGCTCCGAAGGTTCCCGGCGGGACCACGCGATACCGCTGGCCATTTTTGATCTCCACGGGTACCGTGACTTGCTGATCGTCCACGGGAAGCTGGCCTTCGGGATCAGGGTCTTTCACAATAAGCCAAATCTCGTAATCGGCTGGGGCCTTTACCAGATCCCGGAATTCCTGTGGAGAGAGCGTTGACTGTTCCAAGTGATACGGATGCTGGTTGACAATTATGGTCACCTTATCGTTTTTCATTGCTCGTTCTCCTCTCGTCACAAAGCTATCCTCATGGCTCACACCATGAGCCACGCTTCCTACATTAACCATTACTCTCAATCTGCGAAAATTCCCCGAATCGCAGCAAATTATTCCTTCGTCATTTACTTCGATAAATCAAACGCTTATACATGGTAGGCAGCTACATGCTTGGGGATGGGTAATTTCAAAGTTCTGGAGTAGATGATATTGAGGCCCTAACAGGGAATGAACAGCCCCGCTCTTTCCTATTTCGAGGGTTGGACTGAGAAGCAGTACCAAGACCTCGCTTCGCGCCTGGCCCGACACGTGGCGAAATGGCTTGGTCACCTCGGACTTTTATCTGGTCAAACGAAAATTCCCGGAAGCAGGACGATAGAAGACATCGTTACCGATTCTCTCAACGACATCGTGACAGAACAGCGCCCTTGGAACCCTCAACGCTATCCCGATATGGAAGCATTCATTAAGATGGTCATCGTTAGCGAGATTCGCAACCTTTATAAAACCAAGGAACGTTTTCTTGTCGTCCCTCTCTTGCGAGAGGGGCGAGAGGCTGACGATCAATTGGAAGACGTAACGAAAGGGCAAGGTGTATTAGAGGAGAGTCTTGTTTCCGATGATCCCATGCCCGATCAGATATTGGAAAAGAACGAACTGCGTGCCCGTGCTGTAAACGTGATTCGTTACCTTCGCATGGAAATTGAAGCCTCAGTGCGGAAACAAGAAGATCGCGATGACATAGAGTATATCCTTATGGCGCTCGAGGATGAGAATTACACTCCTGAAGAGATCGAAAAAGCGACGGGGATACCACGACGTAGGGTTTACAAACTTCTCGAAAGGATACGGGCTCTCGCGCCCCGGGCACTTAACCGGCTTGCTGCAGGAACAGAAGGAGAAGCTCCATGACAGTCGATGATCAGCCAGAAAAGGACGAAAAAGTATTAAAGAAACTGGCTACGCTCTTCGTTGAGATACCAGATTCGGGTGATCTGGAAGAGAGAGAGACCGAACTTCAGGCTCATAGTGTCGATATTGTTCGACTTGGCCAAAAGATCAAAAAGATAGTGGATGCTGCGGCCGAAAAGGATCGCCTTGCGTGGCTTGAAGCATATCGTAAAGAAACGGAAAAAGGAATCACGAGATTCCCTCGACCGAAGACGGAACTACCAAAGGCTAGGGTAGAAAAGCTTCGACTTCTTGAATCACTGCAATCAACGTTTGCCGATAAGGGTCTACCGATGGCAGTGGGTTTTAAAAAGCTAGAAGAACTGAGCGATGAAGATTTGTCACGAATAATCGAGATCCTCCAAGAGGAGGATGAAGACTCCTCGAGATCTTGATAGCCTATATTTGCCGCTGTGTATGAGTCGCGAAGTCAATAGCGGAATCATTAAAGCTCGAGCTGTTCTGGAAGAACTTCGCGTCAAGCATCCCTCAGAGCTGCTCATCGAGGCAATCGCGTGGCGATACGGCGTGCGGGTCTACACCAGCCCTTTGGATGGGGCCGAAGGCTGTATGATCCGAAAGGGGCACCGTGGAACCATTCTGATTCGCGAAGGTCTTGATCCCGGAAAATACCGCTTCAACGTCGCACATGAGCTCGGGCACTTCTTGCTCCACCCGATGCTATCGCTCAAAGCATGCACAGAGACTGATTTTTTATTCTGGAGAATTCGTCACGATAATGAACGTGAGGCGGATGATTTCGCTGTGAACCTTCTCTTGCCTGAAGGAATGTTCGTCAAGAGAATTGAAGGAGGTAAACCTAGCTTCGATACCATCAGTCAAGTAGCTACAGACTTCGAAACATCCCTGACATTTACAGCGAGCCGGTATGTCGAACTCTCCCGGTTCCCATGCGCGCTCGTTGTCTCCTCAGGAGACTCTGTGGAGTGGTTCAAGATTTCTGAAGGTTTTCCCGGTTGGTTGGAGAAGGGGCAGCGTATTGATCCAGATTCACATGCCTACGATGCTTTACACGGTAAGGTTATGTCCACAGGAATCCAACCTGTCCAAGCAACCGCATGGTTCCCTCAACGTCAATGGCGTGACATTATCATCCGTGAGCACTCGATCCGACTCGGCTCATACGAAAAAGTGCTTTCTCTCATTTGGATTCCCGACTAGAAAGGCTCAGTGATGCAAAAAGAGAGAAACAAAATCTCCAGGAAGGAACGCGCACTAGATACGGACGAACCAAAGACTATCGTTTCTTCTTTCTCATCCCCTTTTTCTTGCGATCACGCTCAAGCCACTTTCAATGCTCAGGGGTTGATGCCGGCCGGGAGCTATGCGTTTTCTTGTGTTCTTCAATCTCTTGGACGAAGTCGATTGGTTCGTTCGAAGGCACTCTAAATGTCCACCACGTCTGGCCGTTGTAATTGGTGATTGCGAAGTCGCCATGCGTGATGACATCCATGCCGATAAGAACATCTCCGCCGCCGATCGTTCCTTCCGAAACGCGAATGCCGATGATCAAGACGTTGTTCGGGAGAAAAAGGTTGACCAGATAGGTGTCCGTTTCATATTCATGAACCTTATCACCCGCACCGACTGCTTGGACTTGAATCCGTCCACTTGCTTGAAGGTTCAGCTCCTGTACAACTTTCCGTGAGATGACGGTGTTTGTCGCTCCCGTATCCCAAATGGCAATGTACGATTGTTTTACGGGTTCGGGTGGACCTGCTGCAGGATTGTACGCCTCACTGACAAAGACCTGATTTGCCAACTCACGAACAATACCTTGGGCTTTGGTCGTAAACCCGAACGTTGGGTATTGTTGAAATCTCACAGCGGTAGAGGCCGGTGCAGGCGATAACTGGACTTTTAGCGGAACGCTACGCGGGAGTGATACCGCTGGACGTGTGAGTTCTTCACAGGCAGGCATTCTTGCAGCAAGAACTTCCCAAGGCCGTATTTCTTTTTCATCTCCAAGTACGCCGTCAGCTCATCGTCAAATACGCCAACCACTTCTTCTCCGACGATGGCAATGAACTTGCCGGGGTAGCGTTCGACAAGCTCCCTTTCATGTGTCTTGTAATAGTGAAATTCCCGTTCAAGCATGGCCGACATCTCCTTAAAGCTCGCACATATTGTATAGCCTCTATCGGTATCCTGGTCAAGCATCTTGAAGCCAGTCCTCATCTCGAACTAGGAGCGATCATTCAGGCAGGATGTGCAAGGCGTATGTTTTAATCCTACCGATCTTTCATCACCACAAATCTCCCAACTACTGAGAAAATAAGGCAAAGTCGCAGCCGTATTTAAACACGGGTTCGAATCCCGTTGGGACCACCATACCGCACTTCGTGTGAGCCGTTTGCCACCTTAATTTGTTATCGTTCGATGGGTGGCAAACGGAGAGTTTGATTTTTCTGAGGTTTCAGCAGTC
>Ga0187894_10000794_pt1 | contig 42770 bp, 34 predicted proteins | sample GBC1701081metaG_FD_136650 | JGI IMG/M metagenome (GOLD analysis project Ga0187894, IMG submission 136650) | White microbial mat communities from a lava cave in the Kipuka Kanohina Cave System on the Island of Hawaii, USA - GBC170108-1 metaG ... | reverse complement strand
TGGAACCGTTGCGCACGAGCGGGGCGCGGGTCGCGCAATTGATCGGCGACGGCTGGCTGCTGGCTGAAGCAAACGCTGGCGCTCCGGGCTAAAGTGCCATTCCGCAACGTAAATGGTATGAGGAGGAAAATAACGCTTGCCCGGACCGGGGGCCTTCGGGAGCCTCGGCCCCCTTTCGCGGCGTTCTTCCATCCAGCCGGTGCTGCCGCGGCGCTCCCACCGGCCTCCAGTCAGTCCAACCTCAACCATCGGACCCTCCGGGGTCCACCACCGGCAGACGTGCCACAAGGAGCGGGCGGCCCGGCTGCGGTTCACCGTCCCATGAGTTCGTTAATGCAAGAACTGCTCGCCCAGAGCTCCTTCGACAAGCTGAAGGAAGGCACCGTGGTGCCGGGCACCATCACTGAAATCCGCGCCAACGAAGTCGTCGTCGACATCGGCGGCAAAGCCGAGGGCATCATCCCCGCCAACGAGTTTTTCGACCTCGGCGAGCTGCAGGTCGGCGCCGCCATCGAGGTGCTCCTCGAGAAGCTCGAGGACAAGGAGGGCAATCCCATCCTCTCCTACGAGCAGGCCCAGCAGAAGAAAAACTGGGAGAACATCCTCCAGAAGTGCCAGGAGGGCGCCGTCGTCTCCGGCCGCGTGAAGACCAAGGTCAAGGGCGGCCTCGTCGTCAGCATCGGCGTGGACTCGTTCCTGCCGGCCTCGCACATCGACATCCAGCCCCCCAAGAACCTCGACCAATACGTCGGCCAGACCTACGACTTCAAGGTTCTCAAGATCAACCACGAGCGGAAGAACATCGTCCTCTCCCGCCGCGAACTCATCGAGGAGCAGCGCCAGCAGAAGCGCCGCAACCTTCTCGAGCAGCTCCAGCCCGGCCAGATGCGCAAGGGCGTGGTCAAGAACATCACCGACTTCGGCGCGTTCATCGACCTCGACGGCATGGACGGCCTCCTCCACATCACCGACATGTCCTGGGGCCGCATCGGCCACCCCTCCGAACTGCTCAAGCAGGGCGAGGAGATCGAGGTCATGGTCATCGACATCAACCGCGAGAAGGAGCGCGTCTCCCTCGGCCTCAAGCAGGCCAAGGACAACCCGTGGGACAACATCGACCACAAGTTCCCCGTCGGCGCCAAGGTCCGCGGCAAGGTCGTCAACCTCGTCCCCTACGGCGCGTTCCTCGAGCTCGAGCCCGGCGTCGAGGGCCTCGTCCACATCACCGAGATGTCCTGGACCAAACGCATCACCAAGCCCTCCGAGCTGCTCAAGGTCGGCCAGGAGCTCGATGCGGTCGTCCTCGGCATCCAGAAGGAGGAGCAGAAGATCTCCCTCGGCCTCCGCCAGCTCGAGCCCAACCCGTGGGACATGGTCCGCCACAACTACCCGGTGGGCGCCCGCGTCAGCGGCAAGGTGCGCAACATGACCACCTACGGCGCCTTCATCGAGCTCGAGGAAGGCATCGACGGCATGGTGCATGTCTCCGACATGTCCTGGACCCGCAAGATCAACCACCCCTCCGAGCTCCTCAAGAAGGGCGACGAGGTGGACGCGATCGTGCTCGACGTGGACGCGCAGCAGCAGCGCATCAGCCTCGGCATGAAGCAGCTCGCCACCGACCCGTGGACCGACATCGACAGCTTCTTCCGCATCGGCGACATCGTGCAGGGCCGGGTGTCCAAGATCACCAACTTCGGCGCCTTCGTGGAGCTGAAGGACGGCATCGACGGCCTCGTGCACATCTCGCAGATCCAGGAAGAGCGCGTCGAGAAGATCAAGGACGTGCTCAAGCCCGCCCAGGAGGTCACCGCCCGCGTCATCAAGATCGACCGCGACGGCCGCCGCATCGGCCTCTCGATCAAAGCCGCCAACTACTCGACCGAGCAACTGGCCCAGGAGACCGCCTCCTACGACCAGCTCACCAAGGCGAGCAGCGGCACCGACCTCACCAGCCTCGGCGACATCTTCGACGAGGCCTCGAAGAAGGAGTAACTCCTTCTCGAGCTGCGAAGCACTTCAGGGCGTCCCGCGCGAGCGGGGCGCCCTTTTCTTTTGCCACTGATCGGAAAGGTGGAGCGCCTTGCCCTCAAGGCGCTTCAGGGTGCCGGCTCGCCGGGCAGCGCGTTGAGGGCAACGCGCTCCACCACAAATCTCCTAGGGCTGCTCACGGCCGGTCGTTGCGGCGGTAGGCGCGCAGCTCCAGGTCGAACACGGTCGGGTAGAGATGCTCCACGTCTTCCAGCCGCATGAAGACGGTCGGGGCGAGGGCGGAGAAGCCGTTTTTGGTCAGCACCATGTCGTCGGCGATGTAGCTCATCATGTGCAGCATGCCGAAACCCTCGGGCCGCGCGTCGAACTGCACCGTGCGGCGCTCGATGGTCCCTTCCGGCAGCGTCGTGCTCTCAAGGCGGCCGGAAGGTGCTGCCGCCTGTGCTGCCACTCGCGGCAATGGCCAGCCGGCCAGCAAGGCCGTGCTCAGGCCCGCGTGGCGGATGATGATGGCAGTTCTGCTTGTGATGCCTGCTGGGAAGGCATCTGGTCGGTGCATAGGGTGCGTCAGGTTGAAGGGAAAGGGGAGGCCGACGCCATGCCAAAGTCACCTCCCTTCGGTTCCGCTGCCGCGGCTTGGGTCGGAATGCCTCGCAAGGCTTCCTCCCACACCCTGCGCTCGCCGGGCACCCCGTGGGCATCGAGCCTGGCGGCAATCTCGCTGGCCGACGGCTCGCGGACCGAGTGCTTCGGGTCCGCCGGCCATTCCGGCCGGGCCCGGCGGACGAGCGCCCACGCAGCCCAAGCGCGCCAGCGGCGCTGTTCGCGCCGCGGCTCGTTCATACGATCGGCCAGATGCTGGTAATGCACGCGCGGGTTGCCGATGAAGACATCAGGTGGAGTGTGCTGGACGAACCAGGCGATGGCGGCATAAGGCAATGGGCTGTCGCGAAGCTCCGGTTCATCACCGCACAGACCGGCGCCGAGCGCGCGATCCACCGAGAGCAGGGCGCGCGCAGCGAGGCCGCGCTGCCACAAATGTTGCCCATAGGTCAGGGCGCTGAGGTAGAAGGCGCCACCCCGGGCGCTGCCATGGGCCGTCAGCGCTCCGGCATCCATCCGTCCCGGGGCTGGCGGCAGGTGCGGGCAGGGCGGAGGCGGCCAGGACATGGCCGAGGCTCGCGACCGGCCGCTGGCGGCTCAAGTTAATCTTGGCGGACACCTTGTTCCCCGCGCATAACAGGGGCCTGCAAACGCCCCCGACAGCGCAGATCAACGAGGTGCAAGGCTGGCGCCGCGCCGTGCTGTGGCTGCTGGCGGCGCTGCTGAGGATCTGGGGCCGCACGCTGCGGTTCGAGGGCGATGCGGCGACGTTCGAGCGGCTGGCGAAGAGCGACGAGCCGGTCGCGCTCGTGCTGTGGCACAACCGGCTGTTCGTGTCGGCGGAATATTTCCGCCGGTTCCGGACGCGGCGGCCCGTGGCCGGACTGGTCAGCGCAAGCCAGGACGGCGCCTGGCTGGCTGCGTTCTACCGGATGGTCGGCATCGAGCCGGTGCGCGGCTCCAGCAGCAACCGCGGCCGCGAGGCCGCGAAGGCGCTGATCGCGAAGATGCGCGCGGGATACGATCTCGGCATCACGCCGGACGGGCCGCGCGGCCCGCTCTACGGGGTCGGGCCGGGTGTGCTCGTGGTTACGCGCCGGGTGGGAGCGCCGTTGGTGCTGCTCGGCATTGAATACACCCGGGCGTGGCGCCTGCGCAGTTGGGACCGGTTCCATGTCCCCTGGCCGTTCTCGCGCGTGCGGTGGCGCTGCGCCGTCCTGCCCGCCAAGGGGCCGGACGCCGCCAAGCTCGACGCCGACGCCGTGCGCGCGGCGCTGCTGGAGATCAATCCCGACCTGCCGGAACGATGAGCAGCCTCAGAACGACGGCGCGACGATGACGCTCTGGCCGGGCTCGACCACGTAGTCGTTGCCGGAGCACCAGGTGGTGTCGTTGATGAGCACCTTGAAGGAGACGGGTTCCTTGGCGTTCTTGAGCGAGGCGGTCCAGAGGTCGGCGGCGACGCAGTCCATGGCGATGCCGCGATCCCAGCCGAGGCCGGGGGCGCTGCCGCGCAGATAGAGGTGGTTGCCGAAGCCGATGTCCGCGCGGGCGGAGATGAAGGTGGCCGGCGACTCGACGAGCGAGGCGGATTTCTTCTTGGCGGGCGCAGCCTTCTTGGGCGCGGCCTTGGCCGTGGTTTTGGTGGCGGTCTTTGCTGTGGTCTTTTTCATGTAGGAGAAAGGTGTGTGGTGAGTGGCGGAAGGAGGACTTTTCGTCAGTGCCGCGGACCGGCAACAGCAAATTCGGAGCCAACGTGACGGAAAGGTTAAATGGCTCGCAGGGAGAGGGAAGCGCCGGAGGAAATTTTTGTTTTACTCCGGCCGGAGCGTCCCTCAAACAGGCCACTCGCTTACGGGGCAGTAGCTCAGTTGATAGAGCGCGTCGTTCGCAACGACGAGGTCGTGGGTTTGATCCCCATCTGCTCCACCAGCCTTCGCCAAGCGGAGCGAAGGCGAAGGCTGCCCTCCGAAGCCTTGGCGTAGGAGGGCATTACACCCGCGATGATACCTGAGTGGCTGCGGCTGGCAGGCCAGCCAAGGGTTTCGCCAAGCGGAGCGAAGGCGAAGGCTGCCCTCCGAAGCCTTGGCGTAGGAGGGCATTGGATATGCAAAGCAGTTCGAGCGGCTGCGGCGGTGGCCGGCCGGACTGAAGTCCTCACAGCACGCCCGCCTCGCGGAAGCTGTAATAGCCCGCGCCGCGGGGGTCGGCGCCGGGGGTGCCGATGATGACATGGTCGAGCAGCTCGATGTCCACGGCGCGGGCGGCGTCGCGCAACTGGCGGGTCACCTGCACGTCGGCGGCGCTGGGGGCGGGGTCGCCACTCGGGTGGTTGTGGGCGCAGACCACGGAGGTGGCGCCGTGCCGGATGGCCTCGCGGAAGACTTCTCGCGGATGCGCCAGGCTGCTGGTGGCGGTGCCCGAGGTGACCTCGACGCGCCGGATGAGCCGGTTTTTGCGATTCAGGCACAGCACCCAGAATTTCTCGACCGCGAGCCCGGCGACGAGCGGGACGAAGTGCGCATGGACCAGCGACGGCTTGTTCAGCACGGGGTCGGCGTCCGTGGCGGCGGCCGAGAGGATGCGCCGGACGACCTCCATCAGCACGACCAGCTGCGCGGCCTTCACCGGCCCGATGCCCTTCTGCCGTCGGAAGTCCGATTCGGACCACTTGGCCAGCGCGGCGAGCGAACCGGCGGAGGCGAGCATTTGCTGCGCCATGGTGATGACGCTCAGGCCGCGGCGACCGCTGCGCAGCACGAGCGCGAGCAACTCGGTGTCACTGAGCGCGCCGGCGCCGTGCTGCGCCATGCGCTCTTGCGGGCGGTCGCCGACCGCCATGTCCCTGATGCGGAGGGTCTGGTAGGTTTCGTCGCTCATGGACCCCGGCGCTTGCGCCCGCTGGCCCGCGAGCTCGGCGCACTAGAAGTGCTTCACGTAGCCGTTGCGCCGCAATCGCTCCAGCCAGCGCTCCTGCGCCTGCCGGGCGTTCTGCTGCACGAGCTGGCGCTCGATCTGGTCGCGCACCTCGTCGATCGGGAGGATGCCAGCGTGCTTGCGATCCTCGGCCAGGAGGACGAAGGCGCCCTCCGGAGTGATGATGGGCCGCGTGAATCGGCCCTTTTCAAGGGCGAAGAGCGGTTCGCTGAACTCCTTGCGGAGGTCGGTGCGCCGCTGCCAGCCCCAGTCGCCGCCCTTGGTGCGACGCGAGTCCTGGCTGTAGAGGCGGGCGACGTCGGCGAAGCCGGTGCCGGCATCGAGCTGGCGCATGACCTCGGCGATGCGCGCCGGGTAGTCCGCGTCGGACTCGTCGGCATTCCGCGTGAGCTGGATGAGGCGCAGGTAGGCGGCGTCCTCCTGATGGAAGCGGTCCTTGTTCTCGTTGTAGAAGGTCTCGATCTGGACGGGGCTGACGGTGCTGGCGGACTTGCGCTGCTGCTGGCGCATGAAGTTGTAGATGATGTCCTCCTCCTGCTCGCGGCGGAATTCCCTCTGCGACAGGCTGCGAGAGCGGAGATAGGCGAGGTATTTGCTGCGGTCGCCGTCGAACTCGCTGATGATCGTCTCCGAGATCTGGTTGTCCACGACGCTCGCGGGCACGCGCCGCTTCTCGTCCTTGTAGAACTCCTTCACGATGAGCACGCGGTCGATGAGATCCTGGAGCACGTCCTCCTGAAGCTGCTGGAGGCGAGCCTCGAATTCCTGCTTGGTGCGAACATCCTTTTCGAGGGCCGGGATGAGCGGGATGATCTGCCGCCGGAGGTCGTCCACGGTGATGATCTTGTCTTCGACGATGGCGGCGATGCCGTTGGCGAAGCGCAGGTTCAGGTTCTCCGCAACCTCCTGCTCTTTGGAGGGCTGGGCAGGGGGCTCCTGGGCCGTGGCCGTGCAGAGAATCAAGCTGGCGGCCAGAACAGGCAGCAATTGGGTGTGGCGCGATCCGGGCTGACTCATGGGCTGGGCAGATTTTGCAAAAACACGAGGATTTCCTTCAACCTTGCTAGAGGGGTGGGGGCGGTCAAGCGGGGAAAGCGGTGGCTCGACTGGATGAAGTCGTCGTGCCGGCCGGTGTTACGGAGGCACTTGAGGCGCGGGCCTTCGGTTTCGACGGAAAGAAGCCCTTTTTGTTCCGCCCGCACCCGGATTTCGGTGACGAGCAGGAGCGCCCGGACGGCTTCGCCGATCTTACCGAAGCGATCCTTTAACTCTTCCGCGATCTCCTTCACCTGACCGGGGTTCTCGGCCAGTGCCAGCCGCCGGTAAAAGTCTATCCGGAGCCGGGTTTCGCCAATGTAGGCCGAGGGCAGCCGGGCTTGGATTTTCTGGATTTCCCCGGCGGCGCGTTCGGCCTGCCGGAGCGCGGTGTAGCTGTCCACCACCTCCGGGCTGCGTTCGCTGCCGGCATCCTCGCCGACAAAGACGAAGTCCAGCTTCACGGCCGCGCGCACCGTCGCGGCATGCTTGTCACCCTTCAGCCGGGCCACGCTCTGGCGGAGCAACTGGCAGTAAAGCTCGAAGCCCACGCCGACGATGTGCCCGCTCTGCTCGGCGCCGAGCAGGTTGCCCGCGCCGCGCAGCTCGAGGTCGCGCATGGCGATGCGGAAGCCGGCGCCGAGCTGGTTGTGCTGCCGGATGGCGCTCAGGCGCTGCCGCGCGAGGTCCACCACGCGCGCGTGCCGGTGCAGCAGCAGGTAGGCATGGGCCTGGTGCTTGAAGCGACCGACGCGGCCGCGCAACTGGTAGAGCTGCGACAACCCGAACCGGTCCGCTCCCTCGATGATGATCGTGTTGCAATTCGGGATATCCAGTCCGCTCTCAATGATGGTCGTGCAGACCAGCACCTGGTATTGGCCGGCCACGAAATCGGTCATGAGCCGCTCCAGCTCGCCGTCGTCCATCTTGCCGTGGCCGATGCCGATCTTCAAGTCCGGCAGCAGCTCGCGCAGCCGGGCGGCGACGAGGTCGATGCTCAGCACGCGGTTGTGCAGGTAGAAGACCTGGCCGCCGCGCCGCACCTCGTGCCGGATGGCCTCGACCACGAGTTTCTCGTCGTAGCTCTTGACGACGGTCTGGATGGGCAGCCGGTTGACCGGGGCGGTCTCGATGGTGCTGAGGTCGCGCGCGCCGGTGAGGGCGAGGTAGAGCGTGCGCGGGATGGGCGTGGCGCTCATCGAGAGCACGTCCACGTGCGCCCGCCAGCGTTTGAAGACCTCCTTGTGCTTCACGCCGAAGCGCTGCTCCTCGTCGATCACCACCAGCCCGAGATCCTTGAACTTCACGTCCGCCTGCACCAGCCGGTGCGTGCCGATGAGGATGTCGATCCTGCCCGCGGCCAGCGCGGCGAGGGTGGCCTGCTGCTCCTTGCGGGTGCGGAAGCGGCTGATCATTTCCACCGCCACGGGATAACCCGCCATGCGCTCGCGGAACGTGTTCAGATGCTGCTGGGCCAGCACCGTGGTCGGCACGAGCACGGCGACCTGCTTGCGGCCCATCACGGCCTTGAACGCGGCGCGCACCGCCACCTCGGTCTTGCCGAAGCCGACATCACCGCACACGAGCCGGTCCATCGGGCGCGTGCGCTCCATGTCGGCCTTGGTGTCGGTGATGGCCTTGGTCTGGTCGGGAGTCTCGGTGAAGGGGAACGCCGCCTCGAACTCCTTCTGCCAGACGGCGTCGGCGGCGAAGGCGTGGCCCGGCTGAGCCTCGCGCTGCGCCTGGATGCGCAACAGGTCTGCGGCGAGATCCAAGGTGGCGCGTTCGGCCGCGGCGCGGACCTTTTCCCAGCGGCCGGAGCCGACCCGCCCGAGCTGCGGCCGCGCACGGGACAGGCCGACGTAGCGGCTGATGAGGTGCGATTCCTGCAACGGCACGTGCAGCGTCACCTTGTCGTCGAACTCCAGCGAGATGACCTCGCGCAGGCCGTCGGCGGTCTCGAGCTTGGTGATGCCGCGATAGACCGCCACGCCGTGCTGCAGGTGGACGACGAAATCGCCCTCGGCCAGCTCCGCGAAATCGAGCAGCTGGTCCACCGCCGTGGACGAGGCGACCGCCCGCTTGGAGATTGCGCGGCGCTGGCGCTTGCGGCCGAATACCTCAGTCTCGGTGACAACAACCAGGCCGCGGCCATCGGCGGAGCCGTCGCGCCGGGTGACGCGGAATCCCTCGTTCAGCGTGCCGCGGACAAAGCGCGGCTTGAGCTTCTTGAGCCCGGCGTCCTCCTCCAGCAGTTCCCGCGTGCGCTGTTCGTCGCCTTCCTTGGAAAGCATGAAGTGAATTTCATAGCCCTCGCGTTTCCACGCCACAACCTTGAGGAGGAAGTCGCGCCGGGCGTCGTCCTCGGCCTGGAGCCGTTCGTGAGCGAGCAGGCTTTCCGTCGGGTTGGAACGGTGGTGGGAGAGCGATTCGGTGTCCCAGGTTTCCTCCGCCGTGCCGTCATCGAAAAGCCCGCAGGCGATGTCGAGGTCGCCGAGGCCGAACCGGCGCAAATCCGGCCGGTTCAGCAACTCGCGGCCCGAGGTCTCCCCGCCGAGCAGATGAAGAGCCTCCTCGACCGCGGCTGGCTCGATCACCCCGGCATGAGCACCAGGCGGGAGGTGATCGAACAGCGTCGCCTGCGTCTGGCTGGCATGAAGCTGCGGAGCCGCGGTGAGGGTGATGCCGTCGAGGGCTTCGCCGGAGCGTTGGGTGACGGGATCGAGCGCGCGGATGTCCTCGATGGTGTCGCCGAAGAAATCCAGCCGGCAGGGCGCATGGGCGGTGATGGGGTAGACATCCACGATGCCGCCGCGCACGGCATACTGGCCGGGAGCCTCGCATACCGCCTCGCTGTCGTAGTCATAGTCGCGCAGCAGGTCCAGCAAGCCTTGGAAGGAAATGGTTTTTCCGCGCGCCAGATGAATCTCGCGCGTGGCGAAGTCTTGCGGTGGCGGCACCGGCTGCAGCAGCGCGGCGGGCGTGGCGATGATGAGCAGGGGATTGTGTGGGCGGGGTGCCTTCACCCCGCGAGCTGCATCATCGCCGGGTGAGGGCACCCGGCCTACAATGCGCCGCGCCCGGAGTTTGCTCAGGACGGAGAGCCGGTCGCTGGCGGCAGTGAAGGCCTCGCGCATGTCGCGGCTGCCGGTCTGCGTATCGGGAAAAGTGACTGCCTCCAGTTCCAGCCTGTGCTCGCGGGCAAAATGCGCGATGTCGTCGCCCAGATGCTCGCTGTCCTGCGGCTCCTCCGGCACCACGAGCCAGACCGGCGCCGGGTGCCGGTGCAGCAGCTCCGCCAGCGCCCAAGCGCGGGCGGCCGGGCAGACACCGGTGATGCGGAGGCTCGGGACGGCGGGTTCGGACATGAGGGGCGCCCACTCTGCGTCAAAGGACGGATGGCGCAACTCCGGGCTGCCGTCAGGCCTGCGGGCCGTCGGTGCCGGCTTCCTGCCGCAACAGGACGAGGGCGACCCGCGCGGCCTCCTCCTCGGCGTTTTTCTTCGAAGTGCCCTGTCCGCTGCCGAGCTTCCGGGTCTTGAGGAAGACGGCCACCTCGTAGATGCGCGCGTGGCGCGGCCCGGTGGTTGTGGCAAGTTCGTAACGCAGCGCATCGTTGCCGTGCTTGGGCTGGATCAACTCCTGCAGGCGGCCCTTGGGGTTCTCGACGTCCTCCACGGCCGCCAGCCGCGGGGCGAGCGGCCCATACCAGGCGAGCACGGCCTTGCGCGTCGTGTCGAAGTCGCTGTCGAGGTAGATGGCGCCGATCAGCGCCTCGAGAGCGTCCTCCTGGATCGAGTCGCGCTTGCGTCCGCCGGCCGCTTCCTCGCTTTCGCCCAGGAGCACATGGGCGTCCACGCCGAGGTCGCGGGCCAGCCGGCTGAGGAAGCCGCCTTTGCTCAGGGCGGCGCGCCAGCGGCTGAGCAGGCCCTCGCGCGCCGCAGGGAACTCCGCAAACAGTGCATCGGTGATAATGAGATGCAGCACGGCGTCGCCGAGGAACTCGAGGCGCTGGTTGTGGGCGCCTTTCTTCGGGTGCTCCTGCAGATAGGAACCGTGGGTCAGGGCTTCCGTGAGCAGCGCGGCGTTCCGGAAGGAATAGCCGAGGTTCTTCTGGAGGGAGGCGGAACCGGGCGCTGACATGGGAGAATCAGGAGCTGGCGCTGGAGTAGCGTCCCAGGCCCCGCTGGAAGACGAGGACGGCCAGTCCGAGCCACGCCGCCGCGGTGAGGGCGAGCCAGAGCATGTTGCCGGGATTGAAGCCGCCGATGAGCGTGGCGGCGGGGATGTTGCTGCAGATGACCGCGGGCAGCGCCCAGACGAAGAGCACGCGCTTGAGCCCGCGGAAGGCCTCGCGCGGCAGCCGGGCGAACTCGAAGAGCGTGAAGTAGCTGCCGACAATGCCCTCGCTGCCGATGAGCCAGAAGGTGACCGCCACCGAGAGCAGCACGACCGCGTAATGGATGACCAGCGCGCAGCCGAGCATGACCCCATAGAGCACGATGTCCGCCGCGCCGGGATGCAGCCCGAGCTTGTTGACCGCGTAGACGATGACGGCGATGGCGACGAAGCTGTTGAGCAGGCTGTCGAGGTCGATCTTGCGCGTGGAGACCATGAACAGCGGGTTGCCGGGCTGGGCGAGGAAGAAGTCGAAATGCCCGGTGCGGATGTTGCGCCCCAGCTCGAAGAGGTTGCTCCAGAAGAAGCCCATGAGCAGGCGCTGGAGCAGCATCGAGGTGCCGATGAGCAGGAGCATCTGGTATTGGTTCCAGCCGGCGATGGAGTCAGTGTGCGAATAGATGACGCCGATGAGCAGGAGGTTCACGCCCATCCAGAACAGCTCCACGAGCGACCACATGATGAAGTCCATGCGGAACATCATCGTCCGCACGATCGAGTAGCGGACCGACGAGAGCCAGACGCGGAAGTAGTGGGCGAATCCCATGGCTCAGCCTCCGACGGCGGTGTGGCGGCGCAGGCCGCGCGACCAGAGCAGTTGCGCGAGGCCGAGCAGGGCGAGGACCCAGAACGCCTGGATGACCAGCCCCTGCATGACCTGCGCCTGGTCGAGGCGGCCGGTGAAGATGGCCGCCGGGAAATACATCTGGTAGTAGTAGGGGAGGTATTGGGAGAGGCGGAACAGCCAGTCCGGCATCAGGTCCAGCGGGAAGATCTGCCCGCCCAGCAGCGTCTCGATCGCCATCGAGAGGATGACGAACGACTGGATCTCGAGAAACCAGAACGTCAGCAGGCCGAAGCAGTAGGCGATGGTGAACTGCACCATGGCCGAGAGCAGCAGGGCGGGCAGCCCGAGGGCGAGCCGCCAGCCCCAGTCGGACGGGAAGGCCAGTTGGTCGTAGATCAGCGGCAGCGCGATGAGCAGCGGCAGGATCGCGAGCGCGCCGGAGACGAACCGCGCGGAGACGAAGATGCTGATGCGGTAGACGTAGTAGTTGATCGGCTTGAGGAGGAACTGGTTGATCAGCCCGCCGCGGATCTCCTCGCTGATCTGGTAGTCCTCGTTGAAGGCGCCGATCATGAACTGCAGCGGCAGCATGACCACGAAGTAGGTGAGGGTGGAGTTGAGGCTGAAGCCGCCCACCTCGGTCTGCCCGGCGAACGCCGCCGTCCAGAGCGTGAACACCACCACGAGGTGGAAGAGCGAGAACAACGCGCGCGCGGCGAAGTTCCACCGGTAGATGATGTTGCTTTGGAGGCCGACGGAGAAGGCCGCGCGGTATTTGGTCAGGATGGCGAGCATGGGCACTTGGCGTGCCACTCCAAACGCAGGGAGGAAACCGGCGGCGGGAGCGCCGGGCTCTTCGCTATACTTGGAATGTCAGGCAGCAGGGATGGAAGTCAGGGGGCGGCGGGTTTCAAGTTGAAGCGTTCGGCGACCTCCTTGCCGAGGTGCCGGTAGGCATCGGCGCCGGGGCCGTGCGGATCGTAGCTGAAGATGGTCTTGCCGAAGCTCGGCGCCTCGCTGAGGCGCACGGTGCGGGGGATGACGGTCCTGAAGACCTTGTCGGGCAGGTGCTGCCGCACCTCGTCCACGACCTGCTTCGAGAGATTGGTGCGGCTGTCGAACATGGTCATGATGATGCCGCCGACATCGAGCGCGGGGTTGACGCCGGCGGTCTTGAGCCGCTCGACGACCTTGAGGATCTGGCCGAGGCCCTCCAAGGCCATGTATTCGCACTGGAGCGCGATGAGCAGGTGGTCGGCCGCGGCGAGGCTGTTCATGGAAAGCAGGCCGAGCGCGGGCGGGCAATCGAGGATGATGGCGCGGTAGCCGTCGGAGGCGCGGACGGGCTCGAGCACCGACCGGAGCTTGAGCAGGTAGTTTTCCTGCTGCGCCAGCTCGATCTCGATGGCGGCCATGTCCACCTCGGCGGGAATGAGCGCGAGGTGCGGCGTGCCGGTGGGGGTGAGCAGGGCCATGGCCGTGCCTTCGCCGCGGAGCGGGCCGTAGAGGCTCTTGCCCTCGATCTTCTCGACGCCGAGCGCGCTGGTGGCGTTGGCCTGCGGGTCGAGGTCCACGAGGAGGGTGTGGATCTTGCGCTCGGCCAGCGCGGCGGCGAGGTTGACCGCCGTGGTGGTCTTGCCGACGCCGCCCTTCTGGTTGGCGATGGTGAAAACGGTGCAGGACATGCTCGGGCAACGACTAAGGCGCACGCGGACGGCCCACGCAAGCGTGCAGGCGGGGTCGCATTTCAGTTCTTGCGCACGGCGGAAACTTGACCCAACTTGCCGCCGTTTTTGTCCCGGTGCGGTAGCCAAGTGGTAAGGCCGAGCTCTGCAAAAGCTCTATTCGGCGGTTCGATTCCGCCCCGCACCTCCAATGCCCTCAGGTCGGTGCCGGTTCGGCCGGGTCGTCCTCCTCGGGCTGGAGGGTGTGCAATGGCGGCACCTGGCGAAGCGCGGGCCATTTGCGGGCGACGAAGGCGGTGACGGCGAAGATGCCGAGTCCGCCCAAGGCGGCGGCGGTGACCGGGCCGAGCAGGGCGGCGGCGAGGCCCGCGCGCAGCGAGGAGATCTCGTTCGAGCAGCCGATGAACACCTGGTTCACCGCGGTCACGCGCCCGCGGAGGTTGTCGGGCGTGAGCAATTGCACCATGGTGTGCCGGATGACGACGCTGACGTTGTCGAACACGCCGCTGAGGAACAGTGCGAGGAACGACAGCCAGTAATGCGTCGAAAAGCTGAACACTGTGATGGCCACGCCGAACCCGGCCACGGACCAGAGCGTCACTACGCCGGGCCGGCGGAACGGCGAAAGATGGGTGCTGACGATCGCGGCCAGCGCGGCGCCGATGGCCGGGGCGGCCCGCAGCCAGCCGAAGCCGATGGGGCCGACGAGCAGAATCTTATCGGCATAGATGGGCAGGAGGGCCACCGCGCCGCCGAGGAGGACGGCGAAGAGATCGAGTGACAGCGCCGCGAGCAGCGGTTCGCGCCGCCAGATGAACGAAGCGCCCTTCATCATGCCGGTCGCGGCGGGCGCAGGGGGCCGTTGAAGGTTCCTCACGGGCAGGCCGACGACGATGAGCGCGAGGCTCAACGAAAAGACGACGTCGAGCGTATAGACCGCGGCGTAGCCGCCGAAGGCCACGAGGAATCCGCCCATCGCCGGTCCCGCGACGGTGGAAAGCTCGAACAGGCTCGTGTTCCAGGTGATGGCGTTGTTCAGCGAGGAGGCCGGGAGCAGTTGCGGCACGAGCGAGGCCCGGGCCGGGTTGGCGAGCACCCGCACCACGGCGTGCAGGAAGAGGATGAGCAGGAGGAGCGGCAGCGCGGGATTGTCGAAATGCAGCGTGGCGGGGTCCACCTGCCGCTCGAAGACCAGGGCCAGCGAGCGGAGCAGTCCGTTGGCGGCGCGCAACGGCGCCGGATAGGGCAGCGAGGAGTGGAAGTAGCTGACCAGCACGAGCGCCACCGACAGCGCGGTGGAAACAAGCATGCTGCGGTGGATGATGACGCGCCGGTCGAGCCGGTCGGCCAGCGCGCCGGCGGGCAGGGCGAGAGCGAGCAGCGGCAGGACGTTGACGAGGCCGACGAGGCCGAGCGCGGTGGCGGAGTTCGTCCACTGGTAGATCTGCCACATGGCCGCGGCGGAGAGCGCCTGCCGGCCCACGTTGCTGAGGAAATGGCCGGTGATGTAGCGGCGGTAGCCGGGATCGCGGAGCGCCAGGTAGGGGTCGCGGGCGGAATCGCTCATGGGCGGGCGGCGGAGGCGCCGTCCGCCGAGGGACGATGGCGGTGGGTGAAGAAGGGATTGCGCGCCTTCTCCTCGCGGACGGTGGTGAGCGGCCCGTGGCCGCAGGCCAGCACGGTGTCGGCGGGCAGGCGCAGGATCTTCTCCACACAGTTGCGGTATTGGTCGTGGTAGGAAACCAGCCCGCCGCCCATCGAGCCGGCGAAGAGGGAGTCGCCCGCCACGGCGAGCGGGTAGGACAGGCCGGTGACGTAGTAGGTGGTCTGGCCGCGCGAGTGACCCGAGGTCAACAGGGTCTTGATGGCGATCTCACCGAGATGGAAGTGGGCGTTTTCCTTGAACACCTTGCCGCCGGCGACGGGCGGGGGCTCCAGCTCGTGGGCCCAGACCTCGGCGCCGGTTTTCCCGGCGAGACGGTCGAGATCGGCGATGTGGTCGTCGTGGGTGTGCGTGAGGAAAATGTAGCGCAGGTTGAGGGATTCGGCCGCGATGGTGTCGAGCATGCCGCCGCAGTCGGCCCCGGTGTCGAAGGCGGCGGCGTGGCGCGTGCCGGTGTCCCAGATCAGGTAGCTGTTGACCGTCATGTCCTCGAACGGGGTGTTGAACATGGCGAAGCCGCGCGGAAACAACGGCTGGGCCGGATACCATTCGCGGCGGGCCAGGGCCAGGAGCGCGTCATCGCCGAGCCGCAGGGCGCGGGCGACCGCGCGCAGCGGATGTTCCCGGAGTTCGCCGGACTTCACCGCCACGAGATCGGCGGCGGAAATGCCGGCTTTCGTTGCGAGCGCCGCATCGGTCAGCTTGAGGCCGCGCTGGGCCTTGCCGATGATGTCAGTGAAATTGTCCTCGAGCGGTATGCGCGGCATGAACCGAGCATCGAAACCGCGCCGGGCCGCGGTGCAAGCATGGCGTTGACGCGCGCCGGGGCCGGTTCATCCTGCCGGCATGAAGGCATGGCGACAGGCGGCGCGCGCGGTGGGGCTGCTGGTGCTGACCGTGGCGGTGGGGCAGACAACCAGGCTGACGGCCTATGAAAAGGCGCAGGGCTGGCGGCTGCTGTTCGACGGCTTCTCGAGGGCGGGGTGGCACGGCTACAAGTCCAACAAGATGCCCGTCAACTGGCGCATCGAGGGCGAGGCGCTCGTGTGCGCGGAGGAACCGGGCCCGGTGGTGGTGAGCGACGAGACGTTCCGGGACTTCGAGCTGAGTTTTCAATGGAAGATCGCGGCGGGTGGACGGGCGGAGATTTTCTTCCGTCTCTCCGAGGACGGCGCGACCCCCGGTGAGACCGGTCCGGTCTTCCAACTGGGCGGCGAGGACCTGGAATGCGGTGGCAACGGCGGGCTCATCAAACCGTGGCGCGAAACCAAGGTGGCGCCGGAAACCTGGCACCAGGCCAAGCTGACGGTCTATGGCAATCAGGTGGAACACTGGATCAACGGCAGCCAGATCGCGAGTTACCTGCTGGACGGCGCCGAATGGCGCGCCGCGGTGGCGGCCAGCCGGTTCGCGGCGGCGCGCGATTACGGACGGCTGCCGGAGGGGGCGATAGCCTTGGCGGGGCGGGGGGCGTCGTTCCGCAGCATCAAGGCGCGGAGCCTTTGAGGCGCCCGCGGGCGCCGCGGATCATATGCCCTTTTTGATGAACCCGACGACCTCGTCGTCCGCCTTGATCTTGACGGGTTTTTGCTCCTGCGTGTTGGTGCCGATGTAGTCGGCCGTGGCGGACGCGAGGATGGGCAGGTATTTGCGGAGATCCTTGCTCTCGTCCTCGGCGGAGACGTTGACGCTCCAGACCTCGCCGGGGGGGCGGCCCTCGTCGGCCTCCTTGTTCTCGCGGGCGGAGAGCTTGAGGTATTTCTCGTAAACGATGACCGGTTTGACCTGCTCTTCGTAGCCGATGATCTCCGTGCGGGGGGGGTCGAACACGGCGACGGTCTGGAAGCCGACGACGCGGCCGCTGCGGTCGGTGATGGGCACCTGCACATAGCGGACGCCGCCGCCGACCTGGGCGTAGATGGGAAAGGTCTCGGTCTCGTATTTCACCCGGGGCGAGTCCATGCCGTAGTCCACGTTGACGACGACATCGGCCTTGGCGCCCTGCGGGGCTTCATACATGCCCTTGCCGGAGAGGGCGGTCTTCACGTAGTTGGCGACTTCCTTGTGGCGGAGGCTGTCCTCGTCCACCCGGGGGTTGGTGCTCTTGATCTCGTAGGATTGCGCGGTGCTGACGGCGGGGGTGGACTGGCTGATGGCGTCCACCTGCACCTGGTAGGTGGTGGTGCAACCGGCGAGCAGAAGGGCGAGGGCGGCGGGCGGAAGGACGATGCGGGCGGCGGGTGCGGCGGTGGTTTTCATGGCTGGTAATCCTGGGTTGCGGGAAGGTCTTTGGCGCCGCCGGGTCCGCCCGGTTGCTAACGATTCGGCACCTTGGTCTCGCCGGGGTTGGTGCCCGCGGGCTGTTCGCCGCGGAGGCGGGCCAGCTCTTCCTCGAGGCGGGCGATCTCCGCCTCGGTGGACAAAAGGCGCTCCTGCGCCTCGTCGAGGGTCTTCTTCTTTTGCAGGGCGGTGTTGCGCTCCTCGCGGAGTCTGGTCAGGCGGGTGGTGGCGTCGTCCACCTTTTTCTGCGCGTCGTTGAGTTCGAGGTCGGAGATGCGGAATCCTTGGGCGATGGCCAGCTCCTCGTCGATCTCGGCCCGGGCTTTGGCCTCTTCCTGGCGCTTCTTGGCCAGCTCCTGCTGGTAGGCGCGTTCCTGGGCCAAGCGGTCCTGTTCGCGGCGCTCCTTGGCCTCCTGCACCAGGCCGATGGCGCCGCCGATCACCGCGCCGGCCGCGCCGCCGGCGAGCAGGCCGGCGGCGGAATTGCTGCCGGTGGCGCTGGCGCCGATGGCGCCGGCGCCGGCGCCGATGGCCGCGCCAGTGCCGGCACCCTTGGCGGTCTTGGACGGGGCCGTCTGGCAGCCGGTGGCGAACAGCAAGGAGGCGGCGATGGCGCAGACCAAGGTCAGGCGGGCGGTGGGGGCGGTGGAGGACAAGCGGGTCATTGGGAAGAACGGGCGATGAGGGATAAGATGAGCGGGAACTGCGCCAGGTTACTCAGATTGGCATTTTTCTCAAATATCGGTAGGAATACTGGCTTGCTAGAGGCATCAACCTTGTCTTGTCGCCTTGGGAAAACTCGCCTTGCATGAGCATCACATCTGATTTCTGAGCCAATCCTAGACCTATGTTTTCGCGAAACAAGGGGATTTTTTCCCTGGAATTCCTCGTCCCCGTCGCCGGGTTCTTCTTCGCTCTCGTGGTGGTGCATGCGCTCTACACCTTCAGCATCCGGCCCGCGGCCACCGACTTCGAGATAACCAGCCGCGTGAAGGCGATGAACGCCGGGGCGGACTACAAGCCCGAGCGCTCCATCGTCGTGATCCTCAAGGACCCCGAGCAGGAGATCGAGCTGATCCTCTGGGTCTGGGCCATCATCCTGCTGGGCTACAAGCTCGCCCAGGTGAACGGCGAGCGGAAGCTCCTCAAGCACGACTTCATCGGCGCCCGGCCGGGCGAGCGCATCATCCCGGAGGAGGCGCTCGACCGCTACAAGGAACTCAAGAACGCCGTCGAGGCCACGCCCCGCTGGCGCGAGCGCCTGCTGCCGGACTTCCTGCTCGCCTCGCTCCACCGTTTCCATGCCACCCGCTCCGTGCAGGACGCCTCGAGCGCGGTGAAGGAGCGCTCGGAGCTCGTGGCCGACAATCTCGACTCGACGCTGTCGCTCATCCGCTACGTGGCGTGGGCCATCCCCGCCGTCGGCTTCATCGGCACGGTGCGCGGCATCGGCGACGCGCTCGCCCAGGCCGACCAGGCCATCAAGGGCGACCTCTCGGGGGTCACCGCCTCGCTGGGCCTCGCCTTCAACTCGACCCTCGTCGCGCTGATGCTGAGCATGGTGCTCATGTTCCTCCTGCATGCCCTGCAGGCGCGCCAGGAGGCCCTGATCGTCGAGTTGCAGAACTACTGCCGCGAGAAGCTGGTGGACATCATGAAGGTGCCCACGACCGAGGAAACCAGCAGCATCCTGAGCTGAGGAGAGACCCACCATGGCGGCCTACGGAATCTCCCTTTGCGATGCCGGCTTCGAGGCGGCGGTGAACGAACCCGAGCTGCGCCTCGTCGCCCCCGCGCACGGCGGCGGGCCCCTGGGCTGGATGGGCCTGGCCTATCACGACGGCGGCAACTACCGGTTCGGCCGCGAGGCCGAGGACATGTGGCTCGTCCACCCCCGGCAGGTCTCCCTGCAATGCTGGAGCCGGCTCTCCCGCGAGGCCAGCGACATCAACATCACGGGCAAGCCGCCGTCGTTCTCGCAGCTCGCCTTCTTCTTCCTGCGCGATCTGCAGGAGAGGCTCCTCCCGGCCGCGCCGATGGACCGGCTCGCGCTCGCGGTGCCTGGCGCCTACCTGAAAGACGCCGCCACGGAGGACGAGCGCGTCGGGCTGCTGCTGGGCATGGCGAGCGAGCTGAAGCTCCCGCTGACCGGCCTCGTGGACATGGCCTGCGCCGCGCTCTGCGACGCGCGGGTGGACTATTTCGACCCGGAGCTGCCGGTGCTCGTGGTGGACATCCACCTGCACGGCGCCGAGCTCACCCTCGCGCGCCCGGACCAAGGCCGGCCGGCCCGCGCCGAGTTCGCCTATCTGCCCCAAGCGGGCTACGCCGAGCTGCTCCGCCACGTCACCACCGCGATGGGCAACCGCTTCCTGCGCCACACCACCTTCGACATCCTGGAGGACGGCCGCATCGAGCAGGTGTTCTACCGGCAGTGCAAGGAGTTCCTCCTCTCCCGCGCCGCCGAGCATCATTTCCAACTGAGCACCACCAACCGCCATTACGAGCTGGTGGCCACGCGGGAGCAGCTCGCGGCCGACACCGCGGCCCAGGTGCAGGTGCTGGTGCAGGGCGCGCAGGCGCTGCTCCAGCAGGGCGGCGGACGGCAGGAGCATTGCACCGTGGCGTTGACCGAGCGGACCGCGCTCCTGCCGGGGGTCGCCGCGCGTTTCCGCGCCGGCGGGTTCGCCCATGTCCTGCGCCTGCCCGGCGGCGCCGCCGCGATGGGCGCGGCCACCGTGGCCGCCGGCCGGCAGAAGCTCGAGGATCTCGCCGAGGTGCCGGTGGATGTCGCCGCGCCCGTGGTCCATGACCGGCGCGAGCGCCGCGCCGCGCTCACCCTGCGGGTGCTGAAGGCGCGCCATGCCGACGGCGTGCCGCCGCCCACCCACGCCATCTGCGAGGGGCTCGGCCACGCCTTGAACGGCCACCCCGCCTTCACCATCGGCGTGCGCGGCCTCGGCGTGGACCTGCCCCTGCCGGAGACCTTCACCCCCGCCGGCAACGCCTGCCGCGTCCGCCTCGCGCGCGAGGGCGGGCGCTGGTGGCTGGTGGATGCCGAGCAGACCGACATCTCCGGCCGCACCGCGCTGGAGGCCGGCGACCGGCTGGTCCTGCGCTGCGGCGAGGCCGAGTCCGAGGTGCTCTTCGCCCATTGCGCGCCCGGGCCCTACGCGCGCGCCTGATCCGCCCCCCGCCATGCCCCGCCGCAAACGCCGCGACACCGAGATTTTCAGCATGTCCTTCATGGACTGCATCTGCTGCGGTTTCGGCGCGGTGCTGCTGATCTTCATCCTGACCACCGGCCGGCGGGTGGACTTCAGCCAGCAGGACCTCAAAGACCTGCAGGAGCGCGTCCGCAAGATGGACCGCGCCGTCGCGGTGGAGCAGGAGGAGGTCGAGAAGCTCGCCAAGGCCACGACCGTCACCGAGGCGGACCTCAAGAGCCTGATCGAGCAGAACACCTCCGACAAAGACAAGGCGGCCAAGTCGCAGCAGACGCTGCAGAGCCTCCTGCAGCGGACCCAGGAGATGCAGGTCACGGCCGCGCAGCTGCAGAGCGACGTGCGGAAGCTGCCCACCGAGGAGGAGCAGCCCATCCCCATCCCCGAGATCGACCGCCGGCAATACCTGAGCGGCTTCAAGCTCGATGGCGAGGGCGCGCAATACATCCTTTTCCTCGTGCGCAGCTCCGGCAGCATGCTGGGCGAAACGATCGACGATGCCGTGTCGCGGCTCGGCGAGCCCGACTTCCGCAAACGCGAGGCGCCCAAGTGGCAGCGCACGGTCAAAGCCGTCGAGTGGCTCGTCGCCGGGCTCGGACCCGAGGCCCACTTCCACATCCTGCTCTTCAACGACGAGACGATCCCCCTGCTGCCGAGCCGCGGCGAGAGCTGGATCGCCCGGAAGGACAAGCCGGGGGTGCGCGAGGCCATCGCCAAGCTCCACCAGGTCGTGCCGCAGGGCTCGGCCAACCTCGAGCGCGCCTTCACCACCATCCGCTACCTGCCGCGCCTGCCCGACGCCATCGTGCTCCTGACCGACGGCCTGCCCACCACCAGCGACTCGCAGCCCAACAACGGCGAGACCGACGACGACACCCGCATCCGCTACTTCCGTTACGCGCAGCGCCAATTGCCCGCCCGCATCCCGATCAGCACCATCCTGTTCCCGATGAGCGGCGACCCGGGCGCCGCCGCCCTCTACTGGGAGCTCGCCGGCGCGAGCCGCGGCGCGCTGGTCAGCCCCTCCAAGACCTGGCCCGACACATGATCCGGCGGCGCCACATCGAGATCTTCAGCCTGTCGTTCCTCGACTGCATCTGCTGCGGCTTCGGGGCCATCATTCTGCTCTTCGTGCTGACCATGGGTTCGCAGACCGAGGCGATGCGCGAGCTGCACAACCGGCTCCAGCGCATCATGCGGCAGCACCTCGCCACGCTGGCGAAGTTCCGCATGGAGAAGGAGGATCTCCAGCGCGAGCAGATCAAGAGCAGCCAGGTGGCCAAGGCGAAGGACGAGCACGAGACCCTCCAGTCGCTGCTCGCGCGCATCCAGCAGCAGATCGAGCTGCAGCGCCTCGCCCAGCAGAAGGTCCAGGTCGAGATCGACGACCTGCAGCAGGATCTGGCCGCGCGGCAGAAGAAGCCCGAGCTGGAGCTGCCGATCGAGCCCACCCCGGTCGGGCTGCCCGCGGGTCCGAACCACATCTGCTTCGTCATCGACAGCTCCGGCTCGATGCGCGACCCGACCTCCGAGCGCATCTGGCCGGTGGCGCTGCGCAAGTTCGACGAGGTGCTGGACGCCTACCCGCAGGTGAAGGGCGTGCAATTCCTCGATGCCGACGGGCGCTTCATCTTCGGCGGCCGCGGCGACGAGCGCTGGCTGGAGGACACCCCCGAGGTGCGCGCCGCGATCAAGCAGGCGCTCTTCCGCTACGACATCTTCAGCAACTCCAATCCCGTGCCGGGCATCCTGCGCGCCCTGCGGCAGCTGCACGACAAGGAGAACCCGGAGATGAAGATGGGCATCTTCATCCTCGGCGACGAGTTCACCGGCACGGCCGACACGGTGCTGCGCCGGCTCGACGAGCTCAACCCGCGCGACGAGCACGGCGACCGCCGGGTCATCATCAGCGCGATCGGGTTCCCGACCGCGGTGCGGATCGGTTTCTCCATGGGCAACACCGGCGTGAAATACGCCAATCTGATGCGCGAGGTCGCCTACCAGCACGACGGCGCGTTCATCGCGTTGCAGGACATCGAGCTGGACGACCGCTCGATCCGCTCCGAGGGCTCGCGCGCCCGCGATCGGCGGGAAGAGGAGACGGAGGCCCCGCCGGGCCCCGCGCGGCCGCGCCGTTGAGCGGCGGCCGGCGGCCGCGGTTCACGGCGTGGCGGCGGCGGCGGGTCCGCGGTGCCGCGGCAGGAACGAAACCGCGATCAGGAGCAGCTGGCCAAGCATGAAAAGCCCGAGGACAAAGGCGCCGCGCTCGGTGAAGCCGTAGCTGTGCAGCCCGATGCCGAGCAGGTTGGTGCCGAACCAGCTCCAGCCGGTGATGAGGTTGCCGGCGATGGCGAGGTTCATCAGCCCGCGCTGCCGGACGAGTCCGCCCCAGCGGCAATGGAGAATGACGGCGTTCCAGAGCACGATCATGAGCGCGCCGTTTTCCTTGGGATCCCAGCCCCAGAAGCGGCCCCACGACTGGTCGGCCCAGATGCCGCCGAGGATGGTGCCGACCAGGCTGAAGAGAGTGGCGAAGCACACGATGCCGTAGACCATGTCGGCGAGGGCGCGGGCGATCGCGTCGGTGAGAAAGCGGGTGAAGCGACCGAGCACGACGCCGAGTCCGCCCAGGGCGCCGGCGACGAAGGTGGCGGAGTAACCGATCGTGACGACGGTGACGTGGGTGGACAGCCAGAAGTTGGAGTCGAGCACGGCGCGCATCATCTCGAGGGTGTCGCCGCCGAGGGAGAGATGGTGCGCGATCAGAAGGGTGCAGAAGCCGATGAGCCCGGCGGCGGCGGTGGCGATGGCGGTGCGGTGGACCCGCTCCAAGGCCAGGCAGAGCAGCACCGCGGCCCAGCCGATGAAAACGGCGGAGGAATAGAGGTTGGTCACCGGCGGGCGGCCTTCGAGCCACATGCGGGTGAGCAGACCGGCCGTCGTGAGGCCCGCGGCCAGCGCCAGCAGCCACAGGGCGCCGCGCCCGAGCGGGCCGGGCCAGCGCAGCCAGGAACAGACGGCGAGCAGAAAGGCCACGAGGTAGAGCAGCATGCTGGTGTGGAAGGGGGCCGCGGCGTTGAAACGGGTTTCCAGTCCGGTCTTCACCAGCACCGGGCCATGGTCCGCCCCCAGGCTGTCGCGGTGGCGGGCGACAAGCTGGTTGAACTCGGCCGGCCGGCCGTGCTTCCAGGCGTGGCCGAGGGCGGCCCAGCGGTGGGCGGTGGGCGCCACAACTCCGTCCTCAAATGAATCGACCAGGGACTCGCCGAGTTTTTTCCACGCGAGCGGGTCGGCGGCGCCGGCGGGCGGAGGGATGACGAGCAGCCGGCCGAAGTCGGCGAGGAACTGAAAGCGGCCGGCCAGGTGGAGGAGGGCGGTGGCGGCGGCCTCATCGTGCGGCTGGCCGTTTTCCCGGGCCTGGACCGCCGCGACACCCCGGTCAAAATCCCTCCCGAAGGCGCGCAGGTCGGCGGCGAAGTCGGCGCTTTCCGGATCCTGCAGGCTGTGTTTGAGCTGCTGGTAGGCGACGAGATTGCCGTAGAGCTGGAGCACGCCGTTTTGGAAGGGGGTGCGCTGCTTCGCCTCGATCGGACCGGCGAGCCGCGCCTGCTTCTCCAGGTCGAGGAGATGCGGCTTGAGCTGGTTGAAGGAGAATCGCCTGCCCCCGGCGCCATCCGCGGGGCTGAGATGGAGGAGCGTCTGCACCTCGGGATGGATGATCCGGAAGGTGGCCAGCGCGTCGGCCTGGGCGGGCGCGAAGACGAGGCGGGCGAACCACTCGATCGGTTCGAGGCGGCCGGCGGGCGCGCGGACGGTCTGCGTCTCCTGCATCTGGAGCAGGGTGGTGCGGGCGACGGTGTCGAGGGGCTTGAGGCGGCCGTGCAGGAGGACGGGCAGCCGGCCGAACGCCTCCAGGTCGAACGGGGCGCCGGGCCGGGATGGGCGCAGCGAGACCGCGAGCAGGATCAGCCCGAGCGCGAGGATGATGACCGGCAGCCGGCGCTCCACCACGGAGCGGGGCGGGAGCGCCGGCGAGGCTGCGGGCGCAGACTGCGCCCGGGCGTTGCGCCGGCCGATGAAGGCGTGGAGGCTGAGGCCGAACTGGACGAGCAGGCCGAGGGCGAGCATCAGGCAGGCGATGTAGGGGATCAGCCAGCCGGGGTTGCGGACGACCTGGAGGATGCTGGTGGTGTCGTTGTCGTCGAAGCCCTGCTGGTAGAAGGTGAGGCCCTGGTGCCGCAGCGGGTTGTTCATGTAGATCAGCACCTCGCGTTCCGCCTTGGTCTCATCGTCGCGCAGGCGCAGGCGGCTGGAGAAATTCTTGGGAATGTCGGTGCCCGGGTAGCGATCATGGGTGAAATCGAGCAGCGTCAGCGAGAACGGCCGGTAGGCGCGCTCGAAGCGCAGGGCCATGGTGAAGGTGCGGCCGGCGTGCTCGAAGCGCTGCGGCGCGCCCAGCCAGGGCGAGAGCAGCCACCTGCCCAGCGGGCCCTCCGTGCCGGCGAGTTCGACCAGCACCGACGGCAGGTTGCGCTCCTTGTCGTTGTAGGTGACGGGAAGCGGGCGGACCGCGAGGCGGGCGCCGAGGTCGCGGTCGGCGCCGGAGGCGGGCGCGTCGGGCGCCTGGGCGCTGAGCTGCACCTGCGAGTTGGGATGATAGACCAGCGGGGTGACGGTGAAGGGCAGACCGGGGTGCTGGATGACGGCCGGCTTGCGAAGATGGTCGGCCGGGATGGCGACCACCTGGTCCCACGCCGGATCGGTGACGTCGATGATCGCCAGTTCGACGAAGCGCGGGCTTTCCGCGTAGCCGCGCGTCTCGCCTTCGTGGAGGCGCATCTGGAACTCCTGCTGATAGAGCGCCGTCACCAGCTCGCCCACGAGGAGCAGGATGAGCCCGGCATGGGTGAGAATGATGCCGGACCGGTTCCAGGCCGACTTGAAGCGATAGAGATGCGAGGCGACGAGGTTGAGCAGGAGCAACCCGCCGAGGAGGAAACCGCCGGGAAAGACGGGGAACGGGCGGCCGCCGATGTCCTGCCACACGATGAAGCTGCGAAACCATTTCGTCTGCACGCCCCACACGCCGAGCTGGACCTGGTTGAGCGTGGCGCACAGCACCAGCACGATGGAAAGCACGAGCAGCATCACCGTGAGCTTCAGCGAGGTGACGGTGTCACGCAGGGCATGGAGCAGCCGGAGCATCAGTTCAAAGGGGGGAGGGTGATTGAAGAATGGCGAGAAGCGCGGGCCAGGCAGCGGTGACGGCCAGAACGTTTCGCGTCAGCGTGAAAGCAGCGCGGCCCACCGAGGCGCCGGACAGCACCGGGGAGGCAGGCCGTGCGGTCGCTCACGATTTGTCCGGCGTTCCGGCCGGAGCCGCGGGAGCGACCAGCATGGCTGGGAGCGGGAATTTCCCGGGGGCGAACTCGCCCTGATGGTAATTGTGGCAGAGCTGGCAGGAGTCGGGGGCGAGGCCGCTCTGGTGGCAGTCGGCGCAGGTGGACTTGGCCAGGGCCTGGAAGTTGCTGCGGAAAATCCCCGGGGTGGCGGCGCCGAGGGAGTAGTTGGCGGCGGTGTCGGCTGGCGGATCCAACATGTGGCAGGTCTGGCAGCCGCGCTCGTTGAGCAGACTGAAATGGGCGGTGTGGCTGAACTTGGTGGCCGGGTGGCTGCGGAGCGAGGAGCTGGCGGAGCGCCATTGCACGATCTGCCGGCCCTGCGGTGCGCTATCAACACTATGGCACTTGATGCAAAGGCCGGCGGCCTGGGGGTTCGCCAGCGTGCGGAGGATGGACTGGCATTCCGGAGTGTCCTTGCTGCCGGCGGCATCGAGCCAGGCCTGCATGAAGGGATCGGCGTGGCCGCCGGGACGGTAATAGAGGGTGTAGTCGTCGTCGGTGCGATACCAGCCGCCAGTGGCCACCCACGCCTCCGGATCAGCCATGGTGACGGCAGGCGGGCCCGCGGGCGTGCCGCGACTGGTGGTGTCGGCTGAAGGCAGCGGAGCGGTGTCCAGCAGATCGTCGTCGGGCGATTTTTTGGCTGCGGGACTGTCCGGTGCGAGCAGGTCGTCATCCGCGAGGAGATCGTCCCTCTTGCCGGGTGGCGGAGCCGGCGGTGAGAGCAGATCGTCGCCGAGGAGATCGTCGCCCGCCGCCGGCTTGGGGGCGGAAGCGGGTTTGCCCGTCGACGCGGGTTTCGGTGGAACCGGAGGGGCAGGGAGGATGCCTTTGCGGTGGTTCGGCACCTCGGTGAAGAGGTCGGGCCACCACGCGGCTTTGGCGGCGAGCAGGGTGTCGCCGGGAAGCTGGGCCAGCTGGGCCTGCGTGAACCCGGCAGGTGAAGCGGCGTCGAGGCGGCGGATCAGCGCGGCCTGCCCCTGCGTGGTGAGGTCGAAGAACAAGGACTTGATGCGCCACGCGGTCCGGGCGGCGGCGGCGGTCTGGGCCGCGGTGGCGGAGGCGAGGTCGAGCAAATCCAGTTCCTGGCAGGCGCCGAGGTCGGCGGCGGCGGCGGGTTCGGTTGCGAGCAGCAGTTTCAGAAAGGGGGTGATCGGGCCTTCGGCAAACTCGGGCCACTGGCCGACGTTCTCGCCGCGCGCCTGCAAGGTCCGGACATCGAGGCCGGGCACGCGGAAGAAGGCGATGCCCTTGGCGCCCGCGCGGCCGGCGCCCTTGATCTGCGGCTCGTGACAGGCGGCGCAGCTTTGGGCAAAGCCCCTCACGAGCATCATGCCCTGCGATTCGGCCGGGGCGTGGCAATCGAGGCAGGACGCGGGCGCGTGCGCGCTGTTCGCCGGATCGGCAAAGTGCTTCTGGAGATGCGAGGTGTGGTCGAAGACGATCCGGGTGCGCCGCTTGTAGGGATAGGAGCCGAGTTCGGGATGCCCCTGCGCGAAGCTGGCGAAGGTCGATTGATGGCACACCTGGCATTGCTGGTTCGTGAGACTGGTCAGCGAGGCGGCGCGGCCTTGGTGCTCGCGGTGGCAAAGATGACAATCAGCCGGACCGGTCGCGACCGGGGCGCTGCGGCGGAATGCCGCGGGCACGATGGAGGCGGCGCTGGTGGCGGCGGCGGGACGGGGGGTGAGGCGGGCGAGTTGCTCCTGGCTCAGGCCGTGGGGCGAAAGGGGCGAGTCGCCAAGTTCGTGGCAATGCAGGCACTGGGCGCTGGTGGCGTGATGAAACGACTTGAGCGTGGCGGAAGCCGTGGCGGCGGGCTCGCCCGGCATCACCGCGTGGCAATCGCTGCAGCGCGTATTGGAGAGCGCATGGGCGGAACTCAGCGGGCCGGGGTCGAGCCATTTTTCGCGGTGGCCGCCGGCGAAGATCCAAAGGAGCCAGCCGAAGGTGAAGGCCGAGGCCAGCTTGACCCAGCGGCCGCGGCGGGCCCGCAGGCTGAGCCGGGGCAGGCACGGGCCGAGCGGGCGGCAGCAGGTGCCGTCGGGCAGCGGGCCGTCGGGGCAGGTGCCGCCGTGGCTTTCCGGGCGCGTGCATTGCCACCGGTCGCCCTGCCGGCGTGGTTTGCACTCCCCGGTGGTGTGGCAGCGGCCGCGGGCATCGGGTCCGAGGGGGCAGCCACGTCCGTCGCAGGCGAGCCCGCATTCCCATTTCTGGTTGGGCCGCGGGTAATCGTCGCGCTTGAAGTCCGGAATCTGGAACCCGCGTGGCATGGTCAGGGAGCACCGGAGTAGGAGAAGGCGATCCAGCCGTGGACGGCGCCAAGCAGCAGGAGCGCGTAGGTGGCGGGGATGTGCACGAACAGCCAGAGCCGGAGCAGGCGCTGGCCGGCGTATTGGATGTCGAGATTGCGCTTGGCCTCGATCCACTCGCGCAACCGGGCGGCATCGGCCCGCTCATCGGGATGGAGATAGCGCTCGATGGCCTCCAGCCGCGCCATGATCGCGTGATGCGCGCGCCCGCCGCCCCGGAGCGGGCTCAACAGGTAGGGCTGGCGGTCGAGATACGCCGACAGATGCTCCAGGTAGAAGTCGCCGAGGGTGGAGGATTCGGTCTTTTTCTCGGCCGCGCGGACCAGCTCCTCGACCTGCCGGCGGATGGCCTGGCGGAACTCGGGGACGCGCTCGTAGGTGAGCGGCTCGCCGGAGCGGGTCAGACGCGGGGGCAGCAACCGGCTGAGATGCCAGCCGAAGACACCGCTCGCGGCGGTGAGCACGAACACGGCGCCGACCATCTGTTCCAGCCGTCCGTGGGGCCAGTGCCAGCTGGTGTGCAGGAGGAACACGAGCAGCGACAGCCAGCCGGCCCAGACATGGATCTGCAACCAGGTGGACGCGCGGGCGAGCGGAAGGAAGGGGAGTTTTTTGCGGCCGTTGAAGAGCGCGAGGCCGAGCACCAAGGCGTAGAGGATGCCGCCGGTCCACAAGGCGGCCGGCCGCAGGGTCGCCCGCAAGACGTGGTGCGCGCCGACCACGGCAACCGCCGCCAGCCCGGCGGCAAGCCAGAGCCGCAGCGGCCGGCGGGCCAGGGTGTTCAGCGCTGCATCCATGCCGAGAGGAAGTCGACATCACGCATGTCGGCGCGGACCATCGCGTCGTGCGGGCAGGCGCGCACGCAGGCGGGCCCGCCGAGCTGGTCGATGCAGAGGTCGCACTTGGTGGCTTTGACAATCGGCGCCTGGGAGGCCTCGTCGACGACCATGGCCCCGGTGGCATCCCGCACGGGCACGAGATGGATGTTGTGATAGGGACAGCTCGAGGCGCAGGTGCCGCAGCCGATGCAGGTGCCGTCGTTGATCACGATCTGGCCCTCGAACGAATCGCGGCTGATGGCGCCGGTGGGGCAGCCGATCATGCAGACGGGGTCGAAGCAGTGCATGCAGGCGTTGGCGACCATCAGGTGGTTCACCACCGGGCCCTGGCGGATGAAGCGCGGGTTGCCGTCGTGGGTGGCGGCGCAGGCGCGGACGCAGTCGTCGCAACGGGTGCAGCGATCCACGTCGATGAGCATCGTGGCGGAGCCGTTGATGAAGCGGTTCTCGACGAGAAACTCGAGCAGCGCGGGATCGAGCTTGTCCGGCTCCGGGAGGGAGGTCCGGGCCGGCGCGTCTCCGCCGAGGCCGAGCCCGAGGGCCTTCAACCGCTCCGGGGTGAGGGTGGGCAGCACGATGCTCTCGAAGACGGTGGCCGGGATGACCAGCACATCGACGTAGCCCAGGGCGCGCAGGGAGTAGCGGAACGGCACCGCCGCGGCCGCCTGGCGGCTGAGCAGGATCTCCTCCAGGCCGAAGCAGCGGCCCTTGCCGAGATAGCTGAGGGTGCGCTCGCCGCGGTTGTAGGTCTGGCTCAGCCGGGCGAAGCCGGTGCGCAGGAGGATGAGGCTGTTCGGGTAATCGCCCTCGCGCGCGATGACGGGCTCCTTGAGCACGCGCTCCTGGGCGCTGCTGCCGGCCAGATTTTGAAAGGAGGCGGTCCAATCGAAGTGGCCGTAGGTCTCGAACTGCGTCTGCGCCGCCACCTGGTTCAGCGCGGCTTCATCGAGGAAGGAAAGGAGCGGGGTCTCGTGCAGATGGGAGAGAAGGGCGCGCTCGCGGAACAGCCGGTCGATGTGCTCCTTCCATTGCGGGGCGAAGAGGCGCAATTCGCGCAGGCCCTGCCAGCGGATCTCGAGCAGCTCGGTGTTGCCGTCGGCGATGACCGTGGAGGTGCGGGGCGTGCGGCCGAGCGCGGCGATCTCCCCGAAGACTTCGCCGGCTTCGAGCTGCACGGTCTTGTAGGCGGGCATCACGCGCGGCAGATCCTGCAGGAAGACATGCGGATGGCTGTCGGAGCTGCGGCGGGCGCGGAGGGCGAGTTCCAGGGTGTCGGTGGCGAGGGAACGGACCTCGGATTCGCGATGGTTGGTCCACAACTGGGAGAACGAACTCCACCAGGTCTTCTTTTCCGAGGTCCGGCGGCCGAGCAGCCGGGCGGGGAGCGAGTCAAGCGCCACCTGCACCGATCCGCTCAGGATGATGAAAGCGGAGTTTCCGTAGTCGCCCTCGCGCACAACGATGTCGCCGGTCTGGAAGAGGCGCAGACGGGTGTCGTTCTTCAACACCCCGCGCAGCGGCAGGCGCGGCGGAAAGCGCGAGGCATCGATCAGGGAGAATGGCGGGCGGGCCAGAAGCGCGTCGACCTGCTCGTCGGACATCTCGTCGGCAAACGGCACCGACCAGCGCTGGGGGCGCGGGATGCGGAGGCCACCGGCCTGCTCTCCCGCGGTGGCGAGCAAGGGACTGCGGGACAAAGAGGCCAGGGCCCGCGCCATGATTCAGTTCGCGGTGGCGACGGGCTGGAAGGTCGGGCCGCGGTGGTTGCCGGGCTTGGGCAGGAGCGGATCGACGCCGGCCAGAGCGGAGCCGTCGTGGGCGGAGGCGAAGGCCTGGGCCGCCGCCTTCACCTTGTCCGCCGCGGCGCTGAGCTCCTCGCCGTTGTTGAGCTTGAGGGCGACGCCCGCGAGGGCGGCCAGCGCCTGCTGCACCTCGTTGGTGGGGGCAAGCTCCTCGATCCTGGCCAGCCGGGCCTGCACGGTCTTCACGCGCTTGGCGAACGTCACGGCGTAGGCGGCCCGCTCGGTGGCGCGCGCCACGGCGCGGAGGCTGTATTCGAGGTCGAGGAGCGTGCCGATGATGAACAGCTGGCGGAGGCGGGCCGGGCTGGCCTCGGCGTTGATCTTGCCGGCGCTGGCGTGGAAGTTGTGCCGGACCTCGCCCTGGCTGTAGGCGACCAGCTCGAATTCCTCGCTGCCGGTCGCGTGGCCGCCGACATTGACCAGCTTCTCGTCTTTGACGATGTGGCATTGGAAGCAGTTCTGGGCGACGGCATAGACGTCCGCGGGGTAAAGCATGCCCGCCTGGGCAGCCAGGGCGCGGCGGCGGTCGCGATGATCGGCCGCTTCGGTCTCCTTGGTGAATCCCTTGCCGTAGTCGTTGTGGACATCCATCCAGCCCTGGGCGCCACCGTGACATGATTCGCACGAAATGCCGGTGATGACCTGGGCGCTGCCATCGATCACCTTGCCGGTGTAGTGGCATTCCAGGCAGAGGCTTTCGGACTTGATGCGCCGGATGCCGAGCTTCTCGGCGATCTGCCGGGCGGCGTCGGTCCGGTGCATATCGTTGAAGGTCGAGAAATGGCGGGTGGCCTTCCACGCCTCCACCTCCTGTTTGTGGCATTCGCCGCAGGACTCCGGGCCCCGCACTGTGGCGGGATCGGGGGAGGCGAGTCCGGTCAGGCCGCCCGACAGGAGCCATGCGATGCCCAGACTGGATGCGATGCGGATAGATCGGGAGGGAGGCATGGGATTAGGGTCTGGAGGCCAGGCCGGCGCACGGTCAGACGGGGTGCCGAGCGGACATGGCTGGTGGAGGTCGGAGGAGACTCGGTCAGGTCGGACGGGGTGGCATCGCGGAGAACAACTGGCGGCATTCAACGCCGTATCTAATCTTTTTCTGACATATTTTAGCAGACAAAAAACCGGAATTGCGAAATGATGAAGGCATCGGGCGCTTGGGATTGCAACACCGAACGCGCGAACAAAAACCAATATCGTTGCCGGCCAGCGATTCAACCAGTCATGAATACCTCGCATGGATCTGCGTGGCGAAGCCTCAAGATCGCCCTGGCATTGCCATGGTGTGGAGTCATCGCCTCGGGCGGCGATGTCATCAAAAAGGAAACACCTCCCGCGGCGGACCTGAGTCTCGCGGACGAACTGCTCGATGAAGCCCAACCCCCGGCCAGGACGCTCCCGGCGCCGGCCCCGGCCGCGGGGATGAAGAAGATGACCGCGGCCGCCGAGGCGCACACCCAGTTGTTCACGGAGAGCAAGTTTCCCTCCGCCACCACCTGCGCCGTCTGCCATCCCGATCACTTCCGGGAATGGTCGGTCTCGTCCCATGCCTACGCGCAGATGAGCCCGATTTTCAATGCGATGCACGCCACCATCGTGCAACGGACCTCCGGGACCAACGGCGACTTCTGCATCCGCTGCCACACCCAGGTCGGCATGCAGCAGGAGGAGCCGCTCCTCATGAGCAACCTCGACCGCAGCCCGGCCTCGCGCGAGGGCATCACCTGCATCGTGTGCCACCGGGTGGACCGCAACTATGGCAAGGTCAGCGGGCGCACCTCGATCGTGGAGGGCGATGTGTTCGAGCCGGTCTACGGGCCCAAGGGCAACAACATCCTCAAGGAGGTGCTCGCCCAGCCGGCGAAGTTCAAGGTGGTGACCAACCGCGGCGAAGCGGGGCGCGCCATCCACACCGACGCGATCCGGTTCGACCCCATCACCACCCCGGCCTTCTGCGGCAGCTGCCACGACGTCAACCTGCTCAACGGATTCCGCCTGGAGGAGGCGTTCACGCAGTTCAAGAACACCGCCGCGGCCAGGCGCGGCGAGACCTGCCAGGATTGCCACATGGGCAGGATCCCCGGCCTCGCCTCGGGCTACGCGCAGGGACCGGCCGCCATCGTCGGCGGGGTGCCGACTCCCGACCGCAAGCGCACCAATCACATGTTTGCCGGTCCGGATCACTCCGTGATCCATCCGGGCATCTTCCCGCACAACACCAAGGCCCAGGAACTCGCCACGCTGCGCGAATGGCTGCAGTTCGACCACGAGGCCGGCTGGGGCACCGACCGGTTCGAGAACAAGGTCACGGCCGGCCACCAGTTCCCCGAGCGCTGGAAATCCATCGACGATCGCTACGATGCCCGCAAGATCCTGGACGACCAGCACGCATTGCTCGAAGTGATCCGGGCCGAGCGCTACAAGGTGCTGCGCCGCGGCTACCAGCTGGGGGATTTCGTCATCACCCGAAACGACGCGCGCGGCCTGGCCTTCAAGGTGCAGGCGGTCAACGGCACCGACGGCCACGGCGTGCCGACCGGCTTTGACGCCGAGCGGCTCGTCTTCATCCAGGTCACCGTCACCGACGCCGCCGGCCGGGTCGTCTTCCAGTCCGGCGACCGGGATCCGAACGGCGACGTGCGCGACATGCATTCGCTATACGTGCACAACAACGAGCTGCCCCTCGACCGCCAGTTGTTCTCCCTCCAGTCGAAGTTTCTCACTCGGAATATCCGCGGTGGCGAGCGCGAGCAGGTGCTGGCGGTGAACTACTCGGCCGATCCGCTGCCTTACATCCGGCCGGACACGACCCCGGGCATCCTCATCGCCCGGCCCGGCGGAGCGCGCAAGCAGGCCATGTTGCTGCCGCCGAAAGCGCGCCGTTGGGCCGATTATTCCATCCCGGGCAAGCAACTGACCGGCCAGGCTCCCTACACGGTCACGCTGCGCTTGATCGCCCAGATGGTGCCGGTCAACCTGCTCGATGACATCCAGGAGGTCGGATTCGACTACATGCTATCGCCGCGCGAGATCGCCCGGCGGGTGGTGCATGACGCGCATTTGCTTTGGGAGAGAACCGTTGTGATTTCCGCCGGACAGACGGGCACAACCGTCAGCCTGGCGCCCCGGGAGGAGGAGATCGTGGCTCCGCCGCCCCGCATCCAGGAGGAACCGCAGCCCCAGCCTCGCTCGACTCTCGCGCAGAAGCCGGATGAGGCCGGGCAGTCGCTGCTCCTGCGTTCCGTCCAAGCCTCGCGTCCGACCAGCCTCTCGCCATGAAGCCTCGCCCTCACCCTGCCCGTTGCATCGGAGCCATGGCAGTCGCGGCTCTGGCCTTGCCGGGAGCGCATGGAGCCAAGGAAAGCCGCCTCAGCGACCAGCCGGTTCCGCTGCAGATCGAGACCTTCCCCAAACGCCCGGCCCCGTTGGTGCAGATCGGGCAGAACCCGTTTCTCGGGTCCGGCTACATCGCCCCCGGGTTCATCGTTCCGACCGGCGCGGTGTGGCAGCCGGTGTTCATCGCCTACGGGACGATGCGCTCCGGCCTGCAGACCTTCGACAACGGACCCGGGGTGCAGACGACGGAATGGGCCAACCGGCTCGACCTTTTCGGCAACCTCTACCTGACCCCCACCGAGCGCATCCTGATCGGCCTCCGGCCGCTGGACAGAAACAACCTCTTCTCCGGCCACCGTTTCAAGCATCCTGCCGGGGAAGGCGGGGTGGAGCGGTTCAACGGGAACATCCGCACGCTGTTTTTCGAGGGCGACTTCGGGGAGCTCTTCCCGGAGCTCGATCCGAGGGACGGCCGCAGCCTGGACTACGGCTTTTCGTTCGGCCGTCAGCCGCTGAACTTCCAGGACGGCATCATGATCAACGATGTCGTCGACTCCATCGGCATCACCCGCAGCTCGTTGTTCGCGTTCGGCTCCAACGCCGCCCATGTCACCGTCCTCTTCGGTTGGAACGAGATCAACCACAACGCGGTGGCGGACGTCGATGCCCGGTTTTACATGCTCTCCGGCGCCGCCGATTACGCGTTCGGCACCGTGGAGGCCGACTTCGCCTACGTGCCGAGCCGCAACCGGGCGATCGGTGACGGGTTGTTCGCCGGCCTGGCCTGGATCACCCGGTTCGGCAAGATCGCCTCGACCACCCGGTTGAACTTCTCGTGGGCCCTCGACGCCGAGTCGGCGAGCCTGCAGGACGGCGTGCTGTTCTTCCAGCAGCTCAACTACACGCCCGCCGGCGGACACAACAACCTCTACTTGGATTTCTTCGCCGGGTTCGACAATTACCGGTCGGCCATGCGGGCTCCCGATGCCGGCGGGCCGCTGGGGGCGACCGGACTGCTCTTTGCCGCGGCGGGCCTCGGCTCCTATGGCGCGCCGCTCGGCAATTTCGCGGACCGCTCGGTCGGCGGCGCCCTCGGCTACCAGATGTTCTTCAATCAACGCCGCCGGCAGGTGCTGTTTGAACTGGGCTCACGGGCCCGCACCGACCGCGGCGGCACGCTGGCGTCCGCCGCCGGCGTCCGGTTCCAGCAGGCCTTCGGCCGGCATTTGATCCTGCAGCTTGACGGCTTCGGCCTTGCCAACCCGAACGCCAAGGACGGCTTCGGGCTGCGCACGGAGCTGCTCTGCAAATTCTGACCGGACATGTGGCAATACCTCGGTCTCGCCGCCCTGCTCCTGGCCACGGTGTGGGCTCTGGCCACCCTCATCGCCGAGTGGCTCGGCGAGCGCCATAACCGCCAGCGCCGGGCGCTGGAGCTCGAGTTGCTGCGCTCGCAACTCGAGACCGAGCGCGAGCGCCGCAAGGCCGGCAAACACTCGGCCGCGCCCTGGAACGGCTTCCGGAAGTTCGTGGTGAAGCGCAAGGTGATGGAAGCCGCCGGACAATGCTCCTTCTATCTCGCCCCGCACGACCGCAAGCCGCTGCTGGAGTTCAAGGCCGGCCAGTATCTCACCTTCCAGCTGCTCGTGCCGGGCCAGGGCAAGCCGGTGGTGCGCTGCTACAGCCTGTCCGAGCGTCCGGAACCGGATCACTACCGCGTCACGATCAAGCGGCTGGCCGCGCCGGCCGGGGCCGACGGCGCGCCCGACGGCGTCGGCTCGGGCTATTTCCACGACCATGTGGCCGAGGGCGACATCCTGGACGTCAAGGCCCCGGCCGGACATTTTCATCTGGAGCCGGCGGGCGCGGGCGGGCTCGTGCTGGTCGGCGGCGGCATCGGCATCACCCCCATGCTGAGCATGCTGCGCACCCTGGCCGCGCTCCAATCCCGCCGCGAAGTCTGGCTCTTCTACGGCATCCGCGATGGCCGCGAGCATCTGATGCGGGAGCTGATGCAGACCACCATCCGGGAGAACCCCACCATGCGGCTGGTCGTCTGCTACAGCCGCCCGGCCGCCTCGGACGCGCCGGGCGAGCACTACGATCATCAGGGGCGCGTCTCCGTCGAACTGTTCAAGACCCTGCTGCCATCGAACAATTACGACTTCTATCTCTGCGGGCCCGGCGAGATGATGGAAACTCTGACGGTTGACCTCAAGAAATGGGGCGTGCCGGAGTCGAGGCTGCATTTCGAGACCTTCGGGCCTTCCAGCGTCCGGCGTGTCGGCGCCACCCAGGCGCCGATGCCATTCACCTCGCAGTGTGCGGTGACTTTCAAGCGCTCCAGCCGCACGGTGCCGTGGACCGGGACCGACAACAGCCTGCTCGACCTGGCGGAGCGCCATGGCGTGACGATCGCCTCCGGCTGCCGGGCGGGGAATTGCGGCACCTGTCTGGTGGCGATCCAATCGGGGGACGTGAACTACCTTCAGCCGCCCGGCGCATCACCCGACCCCGGCACCTGCCTGACCTGCCTGGCCCGGCCCCAGGGAGATCTGGTTCTCGATGCCTGAGCCGCGAGCGTGCGCCGCGCGCGCACCACCCCCGAGCAAGCCTCAGCCGGTGCTTGGAGCGGTTGAGCCCGGATTCCGAGATTGGAGAAGCTGGAGGAGGGGCTTTATGCCCCGATCGGTGGCGGGACATCTCAGTGCTCAAACGAATCGCGGCGTAAAGCCGCTCCTGCGTTCGAGCCAACGCATACCAACCGCGGAATCCGGGTTGAGGCCGCGTTGTCGCTGCGCGCCAGCGCGGCTGCCTCAATGCTGAAACTGCTCCAGGAATTCAGCCGAGTCCGAGCAACCGGAGAAGCAGGCTCAGGATGCTCGGGGGCGGAGGGGAGCCGCTGCCTTGGCCCTGCTGCTGGCTGGGCTGGCTGGGTTGACCCGGCTGGCCCTGCTGATTCGACTGGCTCGAACTGCTGGAGGAGGACGAGCTCTGCTGGCCCGGCTGCCCGGGCTGGCCCGGCGCCTGGTTGCGGTTGTTGCGACTGCCGGGCGCGGGGATGCTGAGCTGGTTGGGCTGCCCCTGCTGGCCGCTCGCGCTCTGCTGCCCCTGCTGGCCGCCGCGCTGGTCGGCGGAAGTCTGCCCTCCGGCGATGCTGGATTGCGGCATGCCGGGGGAAGGCACGCGCTGCTGCGAATCCTCCACGCCGTCGCCATCCATGTCGGAGTCCTGGCGGTTGGGGATGCCGTCGCCGTCCATGTCACTGTCCTGCGCGTTGGGGATGCCATCGCCATCGAGGTCGCCGTCGCGATGGTTGGGGATGCCGTCGCCATCGGTATCGGCGCGGGCGCCTGCTTCGCCACCGTCGCCGCTCATGCTGTCGGCGCCCTGGTTGTATTGGCCGGGATTGCGATCCTGCGCATTGGAAATGCCGTCGCCGTCCAGGTCGTTGTCGGCGCCGTTGGCGATGCCATCGCCATCCATGTCGCCGTCGCCTTCGTTGGGGATGCCGTCGCCATCCATGTCGCCGTCCACGCTGTTCGGGATGCCGTCGCCATCCAGGTCGCCATCCTGCTCGTTGGGGATGCCATCCCCGTCCATGTCCGAGTCCTGCTCATTCGGGATGCCGTCGCCATCCAGGTCCGGATCCCGTTCGTTGGGAATGCCGTCGCCGTCGAGGTCGGGATCTTCGTTGTCGGGGATGCCGTCGCCGTCGAGGTCGCCGCGGCCGCCCAGTTGCTTGCCATCGATGTCGTTGGTGGCGTCGGTGTAGCGGCCCCGTCCGCGGCCACCCGGCCGGTCGCCGTCGCCCCCGCCCGTGCCGTCGCCGCGCCGGCCAAAGACGCCGCTGTAGTTGAATTTGACCACGTCCACCCGGCTGGTGGAGAGCGCCTCGCGGTTGCGGATGGCGGCGTCGCGCACCGCCTCCAGCTCCCACATGCTCTTCCGGGCGGACTCGTTGTCGGGCACCGGGCCGAAGAGATAGGTCAGGTTTTCGTGGCGGTAGCGCACATACCAGCCCTCGTCGCCCGGCCCGAGGCCGGTGATGTTGATGCCGGCGTATTTCTCGCGGAACTCGTCGTAGGGCAGCAGCCAGAGGTCGGCGATGGCCTCGACGGGGTAGATGACCGTGACGGCGCGGGCCGCGGTGAGCAGCGACACGAAGGCCAGGCCGCGAAGGAGTGAGGTCATGGGCAAGCGGGGCGGGGCGGGCTCAGATGCCTTTCGGCATCACCTTGCCCTTTTCGACGCCGCGGTTGCGGTTGTCGGTCTGCTGGCCCTGCGGGATCTTTTTCTCATACTGCTGGGTCGAGGTGGACTCCAAGCCGACGATCGACTGCTGGGGGGACTGCTGGACGGTCTGGATCTGCAGCGTGGCGTCGCCGATCTTCATGTCGCGCGGCTTGCCCTCCTGGTCGGGGGCGGAGGCGGCGCCCTCGGGCACCTCGAGGTTGGCGACCTGGACACCTTGGGCCTGTGCTTGCGGACCCTGGCTCTGTGGTGTCTGGCGGTCGTCCTGACCGCTTGGGATGGGCGGGGGCGCGGCGGCCTGCTGCTGCGGCTGCGCTTGGGGGCCGCCGCCGGAGGGAAGCTTGGGCAGGGCGGAGGCGGCGGCGCCCTGCGGCTCGGGATTGCCGCCGACCCGCTCGCTCTTCTGCTCGGCGCCGGCCATCTCGATCTCCGACATCATGCCGAAGAGGGGCTTCTTCTCCGGCTCGTAGATGGAGCCGTCGAGCAGGTCGGGGTCGGGCTTCTGGGCTTTGAGCGGGGCGCGGCTCGACGTCGAGCGGCTGTCGCGCCGGTTGTTGATGGAGCCGGGCGCCTGGGACTGGGCCCAAGCGGCGGTGCCGAGGGCGAGGGCGAGCAGGCTCGGGAGCAGGAGGCGGAGGCGCATGGGTCGGACTAGCGGTTGGAGCGGAGGGTGCAGATGACATTCACGACGGGCGGGAGGTTGCCGGAGCGCACCTGGAGCATGAGGATGACATCCTGATAACCGCGGCGCCGGCCCACGATCTCGTAGTCGCCGGGCAGGATGCGCACGGTCTCGCTGCTGATTTTGCCCAGCATGCGGAAATTGCTGATCGAGACCCAGGTGTCGCCGTCGGAGTTGAAGGTCACGGCGACGGGCTGGCTTTGGGACATCAGCAGGATGCGGAGCTGCTCGGCGCGGTCGTTCAGCGAGAGGTAGGCGGGCTTGATGGCCATGGCCTCGTTGAAGGCGCGGATGCCAGCCTGGAATTCGGCCGCTTGGGCGCGCTGCTCGGCGACCTCGATGAGTTTGTCGTAGGAAAGCAGCGTGCGGATCATGCGGCCGGCGCGCGCGTAGCCCTCTTTCGCCTCCTCGTGGCTGGGGTCGAGCTGGAGGGTGGCGTTGTAGTCGGCGCGGGCGAATTCCCACGCGTGGTTGTTCTCGTGGTCGTAGGCCTTGGCGAGGGCGGCCTTGACGGCCTCGCGGTGCGCGGTGGCGCGCGTGTCGGCGAGGGTCTTTTTCACGTCCTCCTTGTTCGGATAGACCTTCAGGGCGCGCTCGTATTCGGCGATGGCGCGGCTCCAGTCTTGCTGCGCGCGGGCGGCGTCGGCCTGGGCGAGGGCGGCGTTGAACTCGGTCTCCTTCTCCAGCCGCTCGGCGCGGGCCTTGCCCTGCTGCGCGGCGCCGGAGAAGGCGTCGATCTCGAACGCCTTGGCGTAGGCCTCGGCGGCGTCCTTGAACTGCTGCTTTTCCTCGAAGCCCGCGCCCTGCTTGAGCAGCGCCACGACGCGGTCGGCCACCTCGGCGCGTTTGAGGCCCTGCTGGGCGAGCTCGTTCGCCGGGTCTTTCTCCAGCGCGGCGCGGAAGGCGGCGAGGGCGGTGTCGCGCTGCCCGGCGGCGATGGCCTCCTGGCCGGCGCGGAGGTTGCCGTCCACGAAATCCTTCAGCGCCTGCTCCGCGCGGTCGAGCGCGGAGAAGGCGCGGTCGAACTCCTTTTTGGCCAGGGCGAAGCTGCCCTGCATGAAGAGCTGCCGGCCGGTGCCGGCGTCGGCGAAGGCGGTCTCGAACTCCTGCGGCGCGAGGGAGCGGGCGCGGTCGAGGTCCTTCATCCGCGCGAGGATCTCGTCGTAGGCGCGTTGGGTCTCGGCCTGCAGCTTCACCTCGAGCGCGTAGGCGTCGAGCTGGCGGCCGAGCTCGTCGAAGACCTGGAAGGCGCGGGGGTAGGAGCCGGAGTGGAGCAGCGCCTCGCCGCCGAGGTAGGCCTTCTCGATCAGCACCAGCCGCTGCAACTGCGAGTTGTGCGTCTGCGGGAGCTTGCGCATCTCGATCAGCGTCTTGCCGACGGTCTCGTGCGCCAGCGCAGCCTTGGACTGGCTGACGAAGGTCGCGCCCGGATCGCCCGGGTCCGCCGCGCCCCGCGCGCTGGCGATGACGGAGGAGAAGACCTCGGGTCCGATCACGAGCTTGAGGCCGCGGATGACGACGGCGGCGACGAGCAGGAGGCCGACGAATCCCCCGAGCGTCCAGCCGAGGATGCGCAGGGGGCGCCAGCGGCGCTGCTGGCCCGGGTTGCCGTGTTCGGGATCCCAGTGGATGATTCTGCGTTTCTTGGCGGAGGCGGGGGAGTCGGGTTGATCACTCATGGCGGCGGGTGGGAGCGCGCAGGTCCGAGAGAAAGCACAGGGATCCGCGCGCCGGCTTTGTGTTGCAGCTACGCTGAGCAAGATTTGCGCCCGAGCAAATGCAAATGCTGCCGTTGGGCTGCGACCTTGCGAACCACCGGCTTTCGGCTAGGCTGGCGCTTCCCCCCATGCCACCAGCCCTGCCCCCCCGCCTGATCGTCCTGAGCGTCTGCTCCGCCCTGCTGCTGGCGGGGTGCTACCAGGTGCCGGTGACCGGTCGCCGGGCGCTCGACGCCGTGGACGACAAGGCCCTGAAGGAGCAGAGCGTGGCCAAGTTCAACGAGATGAAGAAGCGCACCCCCATCTCGCGCAACCGGGACTACCACGACCGGGTCCAGCGGGTCGGCAGCCGCATCGCCAAGGTCGTCTTCTGGGATCTGCCCGATGCCGACTGGGAGTTCGTCGTCTTCGACGGGCCGCAGATCAACGCTTTCGCCATGCCGGGCGGCAAGGTCGGCGTCTTCGCCGGGCTCTTCCGGGTCGCGCAGAACGACGACCAGCTCGCCTCCGTCCTCGCCCACGAGATCGCCCACATCACGGCCCGCCACACTCACGAACGGCTGTCGCAGGCCATGTTGGTGCAGGGCGGCGGCCTGGCGCTCGGTGGCCTCGTCGCCGCCCAGACCGGCAACATCTACACCGCCGGCAGCGCCGTCCAGACCGCCAGCGCCATCGGCGGCATCGGTCTCATCCTGCCCTTCGACCGCGCCAAGGAGAAGGAGGCCGACCACATCGGGCTCATCTACATGGCCCGCGCCGGCTACAACCCCGAGGAGGCGATCAAGGTGTTCGAGCACCTCGAGGCCGAGAACGCCGGCAAACCGCAGCCCGGCGGCTGGATCTCGACCCATCCATCCTACCCCGATCGCATCCTGCAGATGATGGACCTCATGCCCAAGGCGCTCGCGGCCTACCGCCAGAGCGGGGCCAAGCCCGTGCCCGTGCTGGTCAAATGACGGCAGTTATGCTTGGCTCGCCCGCATGACCCCGCGCCGTCTCCTGTTCCTCAGCGCCGCGTTCGCCCTCGCCACCGCCGGGCGCGCCGATGAGTCAGCGAAGGACGTCGCCCCGCGGGCGACCAAGGTCGTCGCGCCCGTCCACCCTCCCGAACTCTATGGGCAGAAGATCGGCGGCGAGGCGGAGATCGAGTGCCTGGTCACCGAGGCCGGGCAGGTCATGGAGGCGCGGATGAAGTCCGCCACCCGGCCCGAGTTCGGCGAGGCCGCGCTCGTGGCGGTCCGGCAGTGGGAGTTCCAGCCCGGCGAGCGCGATGGCAAACCCGTCGCCATGCGCGTCGGCATCCCGTTCAACTTCCCGACGCCCTTCGACCACCCGCTGGAGACGCTGCTGAAGCGCAAGATCTTCGTCGAACTCGACGAGCCGGCCGTGTCCGCCGAGAAGCTCGGCACCTGGCCGATGCCGAAAAAGCTGCTCGAGCCGGCCTATCCGCCGGAGCTGGCCGGCAGCGGCAAGCGCGGCAAGGCGGTCGTCTCCGTCATCATCAACCAGCAGGGCCAGGTGGTGAACCCCGTCCTCGTCAAGTCCACCTTTCCCGAGTTCGAACTCTCCGCCCTGGTCGCGGCCGCGAGGCTCGAGTTCCCGCCGCAGCTCGGCCCGGACAAGAAGCCGGTCAATGTCGCGATGGACGTGCAATTCGATTTCCGCGACGAGGGCCGCCGGCCGAAGAAGAAACCCGACGAGCCCGCCGAACCGGCGAAGAAGAAGGAGTAGCGGGATCGCTCCGCCGCATCGCGGTGGAAACCGAAAGGTGGAGCGCCTTGACCCAAGGCGCTGTGGACGTTTCGCTCGCAAAAACGCGCTGAGGTCAGCGCGTTCCACCGGCGGGCTCCTACAGGCCGCTTCTCGCCCCACAGCAGGTTAAGCGATGGGTGTAGCCGGGCAGCGGGCATGATATACTGGATTCTTCGCTGCGCTGCTGATGAACTCCTTTGTTTGTCATGCTGAGCGCAGCGAAGCATCCAGTTGGGAGAACGCAGCCAGCAAGCGCACCGGATGCCCGGATGGACCCTTCGCTCCGCT
>Ga0187894_10000793_pt1 | contig 42776 bp, 36 predicted proteins | sample GBC1701081metaG_FD_136650 | JGI IMG/M metagenome (GOLD analysis project Ga0187894, IMG submission 136650) | White microbial mat communities from a lava cave in the Kipuka Kanohina Cave System on the Island of Hawaii, USA - GBC170108-1 metaG ... | reverse complement strand
TCCAGTGGGAGCGGGCGCTGCGGCAGAAGCCCGAGCCGGACCGCGTCGATCCGCTGAACCGCAAGCTCGCCGAGGGCCTCACCAGGGAGCTCGACCAGCCGACCGTGGTCAAGCCGCCCGCCGCCGACAGCACGCCGCCGGAGAAGAAGTGAGGTATTCCCCTCCCCACGCAGTGGGGAGGTGCCCCGAAGGGCGGAGGGCCAAACTGTCATCCCGAGCGAAGCGAGGGATCTTCTGCGGATGGGGACGGTGCGCCTGCATCAAAAGATCCCTCGCTCCGCTCGGGATGACAGCTCGACTCCCCATCCGGCCTTCGGCCACCTTCCCCACGCTGCGCGTGGGGAAGGGAGGAAATGATGATCGAGCGCACGGCGCCGGCGAAGCTCAATCTTTATCTCCGCGTCGTCGGGCAGCGTGCCGACGGCTACCATCTGCTCGACTCGCTGGTCGCTTTCGCCACCATCGCCGATCGTGTCACGGCGGATGCCGCGGACGCCCTGTCGCTGGCAATCGACGGGTCGTTCGCCTCGGCGCTGGAGGGCGACCCGGCGGACAGCAACCTGGTCCTGCGCGCCGCGAGGGCTCTTGCCGGCGCCCTTCGGATCGAGCCTCGCGCGCGGTTGCGCCTGACGAAGAACATCCCGGTCGCCGCCGGCCTGGGTGGCGGATCAGCCGATGCCGCCGCCGCCCTGCGGGCGCTGCTGGCGCTGTGGCGCGCCGAGTTGCCCGAGGCGAGGCTGCTGGAGATCGCGGCCGAGCTTGGCGCCGACGTGCCGGTCTGCCTCGCCGGTCACGCCGCAACGGTGTCGGGCGTCGGCGAGGTCGTCCTGCCGGCGCCCGAGCTGCCGCCGTGCGGCCTCGTGCTGGTGCATCCCGATGTGAAGCTGCCGACGGCGTCCGTCTTCCGGGCGGCGGCTGCACGGCGCGGCGCGTCGGCATTCTCCGAGCCGCTGCCCGTCATCGGTCCGGCGCGCACGGTGGGCAACCTGGCCCAGGCGCTGGCGACGCGCGGCAATGATCTCACGGATGCCGCGGTCTCGCTGGTGCCCGAGATCGCCACCATGCTGGCGCTGCTGCGCGCCACGCCGGGTTGCCGCTATGCCGCCATGAGCGGCAGCGGCGCCGCCTGCTTCGGGTTGTACGACGATCTGCCGACCGCTGAAGCGGCGCGGCTGCAGGTCGAGGACGCGCGTCCGTTCTGGTGGACCTACGCCGGCGCCCTGATCTGATAGCCTGACTGAAAAAGGGAGAATCGCTTCATGGTGAGCTTGTCGAACCATGAAGCGACCGCCCAACGCGTGCGACCGCCTTCATGGTTCGACAAGCTCACCATGAAGGCTACTGAAACAGCGCATTTTCAGTCAGGCTCCGAGTGCGGCCTAGTTCTTCGGCGCCGCCTGGACCAGATCGCGCAGCACGTCGAGAAGCTCCTGCGACGGCTCGCCCGTCTGCGGCATCCCTGCGATAGCCTGCACCTTCTTGATCGCGTTGCGCGTGTCGTTGCCCATCGTGCCGTCGATCTTGCCGCGATAGTAGTGCAGCGCGAACAGCATCTTCTGGATTTCCGTCAGCTGCTCCTTGCGGTTCACCGGCTTTGCCGCCGGCGCAGGCGGGGTCGCGGGGTTCTTGGGATCGGACGTTGTCGCGGTCTGCGGCCCGGCCGGCGTTTTGTCCGACGCCGATGACGGCGGGGCTGCGGGGCCCTTGGGGTCGGACTTCGACGCGGTCTGCGGTCCGGCCGGCGGCTTGCCGGTTGCCGGCGGGGCGCCGGGCTTCCCGGCTGGCGGCGCAGTGGGGGTCGTCGCGGTCGGCGGTGCCCCGGGCTGTCCCGGCGCAGTCGCGGGTGGCGCGGCCGGCGTTGGCGGCGCCGAGGGCGTGGGGCTGCCGTTCGGGGGCGCGGCGGCCGTGGCGGTGGACGGCGGCAGCTTGTTCGCGGCGCGGATGGTGTCGATGATCTGGGTGTGTTCCTTCTCGCCGAGCGCCTGCGCCCGGTTCAGGTCGGCCGCCGACAGGATGCGCTGCAGCTCGTTCACCTTCTGGTCGGCTTTCTGCGCCATCTCGCTGTCCTGGGTCGACGGATGGGCACGCTGGAAGTGCAACGTCATGGCGTACCAGACGATCGCCTGCACGAGATCCTTCCTCAGCCCGTGGCTGCCGGCCTCGTGCATGCCGGCAAGCGCGAACATCGACGCGCTCATGCCGTTGCGGGCGGCCACCAGCAGCAACTCCTGCGCGCGCTTGAAGTCGGGCGCAATGCCGATGCCCTCGCGGTACATCAGCGCCATGTTGTGCGTCGCCAGATGCATGCCGGCGGCCGACGCCTTGGCATACCAGTCGAGCGCCCTGGCCGGATCCTTGTCCAGCACCATGCCGCGCTCGTACATCACGCCGATGTTGAACATGGCGTCCGGCGCGCCCTGCGCGGCGGCGCGCAGCAGCCACTTCGTGCCCTCGGCGGCGTCGGCTTCGATGCCGACGCCTTCGATATAGCGCCGCGCCAGCTCCTGCATGGAGTCGGTCTCGCCGGCGGCGGCGCGGCGTTTCAGCAGGTCCAGGGTCTCCTGCGTGATCGGACCGGTGCGAGGTCCCAGGAGGGGCGGGTTGGCCGGTGCCGCGGGGGCGCCGGCGGATGCGCCGGGATCGGGCTTGCTCTCGGGCGGTGTCCCCTTCGCGGTGTCCGATGGCTTCGGCGCCGGCGTATCGCTGCTCGCCGGGGGTGGTGCCGCCGGCCGCGTGGAATCGCCGGGGGAGGGTGCCTTGGGTGCCGGCGCGTCCGCTGTCTGCTGTGGTACGGGGTCGCTCGTCGGTGCTACCGCCCACCACGTGACCCCGGCGATCACGACCAGGATGACCAGCCCGGCGATGGCGAGGTCGATCGGGCCTCTCCTCGACGCCAACGACGGCACCACCTTGGCCACGGTCCGGTTCAGGCGTTCGCCGGTGCCGGTAAGGAGGCGGCCGCGGTGCTTGTCGCCGGGGCTGGACGCAGCCGTTTCGTCAGCCTGCATCCCGGCCGGCGCCGCGGCCGTGATGCGATCGCCCGCAGGACCAACGCGCGCCGTGGGAATGGTGATGGCGTCTTCGGCCGCGGTCTCGTCCTTTTTATCCCGCGCCGTCGTACGGCCGGTCCGTGTCGGCGTGTCCGCCGGCGGGGGGTCGACGGAAGGCGACGGCGTTTTTTCGCCGGGGTCCGGTCCGGTCGGCGCCGGCGACGCAGGTCCGCTGGCCGGTGGTGGCGCAAAGATGTCGTCCGGGTTGCCCGCGTCGATCTTCGACACCCCAGGCGGCAGACGACGGGTGGTCCGGGTGGTCGGGGGATCGATGGGCGGTTTCTGGTCGGTCATGCGCACGGTCCCGGGCCCGGCGGAGCGGCCGGGGCATCGCGACACCTTAGCCCAACCGCTCCGGCGCGGCGAGTGCGCCGGCCGGCGGCCAGGCGCGCCGCAGGGTGAGGACCAGGGTCGACAGCAGCAGCACAGCCCCGGCCTGGTGTGCGGTCGCCGGTGCGATGTCGGCGCCGGTCAGGATCGTGACGATGCCCAGCCCGAGCTGGATCAGGGCCATCAGCGCCGCCATCATCGTCGCCCGCCGCACCGGCGCAGAGGTGTCCATGCGTCCGGCCGCGGCCCACAGCCCCAGGCACAGCAGCACCAGCGCCATGGCAAGCCAGCGATGCGCGAACTGCGTGCCGGTCTGGCTGGCGACGAAGCTCAGCCATGCCGGCGACATGTCGAGGAGGCCGGGCGGCAGCCAGTATCCGGACATGGTCGGGAACGTCGTGTGGATCCGGCCGGCGCGCAGGCCGGCCACGAAGGCACCGATCGTCATCACGACCAGCAGCAGCCCGATCAACCCGGCAGTGGCCCGGCCAATGCGCCGGTCGCCGTCTGAAGGCGCCGGCAGCCAGTCGCGTTGCAGCAGGCCGATCGCCAGCCACAGGATGTAGGCGTACAGGCCGACCGCCAGCATCAGATGCAGGGCCAGCTTGTAGTGGCTGACGGCCGGCGCATCCTGCAGGCCGCTTGCCACCATGATCCAGCCCACGGCCCCCTGCAGCCCGCCCAGCAGCAGCAACGCGACCAGCCGCGGCTTCAACCAGCCCGGCACGCGACCCCGCAGCAGGAACCACAGCATCGGCAGCGCGAAGGCGAGGCCGATCAGGCGGCCCCACAGCCGGTGCAGGTATTCCAGCCAGTAGATCTCCTTGAACTGCGCCACCGTGATGCCCCGGTTGATCAGCCGGCCCTGCGGCGACTGGGCGTACTTCGACAGCTCCGCCTGCCAGGCCGCATCGCTCAGCGGCGGCAGCCAGCCCGTCACCGGCCGCCACTCGACCATCGACAGGCCCGACTCGGTGAGCCGCGTCAGCGCGCCCAGCACGATCATGGCGAAGATCATCGCCGCCACGATCGCCAGCCAGCGTCCGATGGCGCGCTCGTCGGCACGCCCGGCCATGTCGGCCGGCGGGCTTGCGGCGACGGAGGTGACCGCGGTCATGGCGCGGGTTGTGAGCACCACCCGCATCCAAGTCAACCGCGCGCACCGGCGCACGGTGCGCCTTCGCAGAAGATCCCTCGCTTCGCTCGGGATGACGGTCAAGCCCCTTCGGCCACCTTCCCCACGCCAAGGCGTGGGGAAGGATGAGGCGGTGCCACTTCGACACGGCGTGACAGCCGCCGTATAACCGCCGCATGCCGACGGCGCAGCTCCTGGTCAACGCGCTCGCGCTGGGTGCCGCCTATGCGCTGGTGGCGCTGGGCTTCGTGCTGGTGCTCAACGCCGCCGGTGCCGTGAACTTCGCGCATGGCGACATGGTGATGCTGGGTGGCGTTGCCGCCGTCGTGCTGGTGGGCATGCTGGCCATGTCCGGCCTGCGCCTGCCGGGGGTCGCGTTGTTGCCGCTGGTCGTGGTCGCGAGCGGGCTGGTCGGGCTGCTGGTCGCGGCGCTGGGCTTCTGGCCGCTGCGCGACCGGCCGCCGGCGGCGATGTTCGTGGCCACCATCGCGCTTGCCGCCGTGTTCGAGCAGTCGGCGACGGCCTTTTTCGGCCCCGAGCCGCGCGCCGCGCCGGCGGTGTGGGACGGCGCGCCGCTGCTGGTCGGCGGCGTGGCGCTGGGCCGCCAGCCGGTGGCGCTCATCATCGTCGCCGGCCTGGCGGTGGCGGGCGTCTATGCGCTGCTCGAGAAGACCCAGGTCGGCCGGCGTTTCCGCGCCGTGGCCCAGGACCGCGACATGGCGCGCGCGCTGGGCATCCGCGCCACGCGCCTGATCGTCGGTGCCTTCGCCTTGGCCGGCGGCCTGGCCGGCCTCGCCGGCGCGCTGCTCGGCCACCAGTTCTTCGTCCACGCCGGCCAGGGCCCCGGCTACATGCTCAAGGCCTACATCGCCGCCGCCATCGGCGGTTGGGGCAGCGTGCCCGGCGCGTTGCTCGGCGCGCTGCTGATCGCGCTGTTCGAGACGCTGGTGTCGGCGGCGCTGTCGGCGGTGTGGGCGCAGGCGCTGCTGTACCTCGCGCTGCTGGCGATCCTGCTGTGGCGGCCGCAAGGTCTGTTCGGCGAAGCGATCGGGCGGCGCGCGTGAACTCGGCGCCGGCACGCGAGGCACCGTTTTCGCAGGGATCGGCACCGGTGCTGGTGGTCGCGATCGCGGCCCTGGTCGGGCTCGCCGTCTTCGGCGATTCCTATGCCGTGCGGCTGGCGACCCTGGCCGGGACGCAGGCGTTGCTGGTGCTGGGCTATCAGCTGGTGTTCGGCCACGCCGGCGCGCTGTCGCTGGCGCAGGGCGCGCTGTTCGGCCTCGGCGCCTACGTCGCGGCGCTGTTGTCGCTGCATGCGCCATGGGGCGCGGCGCTGGCATTGCCGGCCGCGGCGCTGGCCGCGATGCTGGTGGCGGCGCTGGTCGGCGCCGTGGTGCTGCGCCTGGAGACGCACTACTTCGCGCTGGCGACCCTGGCGGTGGCGCAGCTGATCCATCTCGCCGCGGTGAACCTGGAGACACTGACCGGCGGCGCCAACGGCTTGCCCGGCGTGCCGCCGGCGTCGCTGGCAGGCATCGCCATCGGCCGCGGCTGGCCGATGCTGCTGCTGGCCTGGGGCCTGTTCGCTGTCGCCGGGTGGATCGTGGCGCGCGTGATGGCGGGATTGAGCGGCCTCGCGCTCGACCTGTCGCGCGAGCATCCGGCGGCGGCGCAGAGCGTCGGCATCGATGTCGCGGCGTTGCGTTTCACCGCCTTCGTCGGCGGTGCCGGGCTGGCTGGCCTCGCCGGCGCGCTGCATGCGCACGTCGTGGGCGTGGTGTCGCCCGATGTCGCCGACATGCCGGTGATGGTCGGGTGCCTGATCGCCACTGTCGTCGGGGGGCGTCGTGCCGTGGTCGGCGCGGCGCTGGGGGCGATCCTGCTGACGCACGCCCCGGAATGGTTCCGCTTCCTGGAGAATCGCCACCTCATCGCCTTCGGCCTGCTGGCGCTGGCGATGGTGGTCGTCGCGCCCGACGGGCTGGCGGACCTCCTCGCCGCCTTGCGCCGCCGGCTGTGGCCCCCGCGCAGCGAGGCATCGCCCGTCTCAGTCCTGGCGCCGCCCGTATTGGTGCGCACCGCGCGCAAGTCGGCAGGGTTGCGAATCGAGCATGTGGGCAAGGCATTCGGCGGTGTGCGGGCGCTGGATGATGTCAGCTTCGTGCTGGCGCCGGGGGAGGCCATGGGCATGATCGGGCCCAACGGGTCGGGCCAGACGACACTGCTCAATGTGATCACCGGAATCCTGCCCGCCGACGAAGGGCGGCTCTATCTTGGTAGCGAATCGCTGCGCGGGCGGCCCGCCTTCGCGATCGCGCGGCAGGGGCTGGCGCGCACCTTCCAGCAGGCCGAGCTCTCGGCGGCGACGTCGGCGCTCGAAGCGGTTGCGACGGCGTCATTCGCGCGCGTGCCCAGGCCGTTCCGCGACACGGCGCGCGCCGAAGCGCGGCACTGGCTGACGCGGGTCGGCGCCGGCGACGACTCGGCACGGCCGTGCGGCGCCTTGCCCGCCGGCCGACGCCGGCTGGTCGAGGTGGCGCGCGCCCTGATGGCCCGGCCGCGCTTTCTCATCCTCGACGAACCCGGCGCCGGGCTGTCGCGCCCCGAGCGCGCCGAGCTGGCGCGCCGGTTGCGCGCGGTGCGCGCCGATGGCACGGCGCTGCTGGTCGTGGACCACGACATCGATTTCCTGGCCGCCTGCGTCGACCGGCTGATCTGCCTCGACCGCGGCCGGATCGTCGCCGATGGCCCGGTCGATGCCGTGCGCCGCGACCCGGGCGTGCGCCAGGCCTATTTCGGCAGCGATGGCGAGACGGCCGGGCCATGAGCGAAACGCCGGTCCTGGAGATCGAGGGCCTGTCGGTGGCCTATGGTGGTGCACGCGCAGTCGATGACGTGTCACTGGCCGTGGGCGGTGGCCGCATCGTGGCGCTGCTGGGCGCCAACGGCGCGGGCAAGAGCTCGCTGCTGCGGGCGGTGATCGGCCTGGCGCCCGCGGTGATGCGTCGCCTCGTGCTGGGCGGCATCGATCTCGCCGCGCTGCCGTCGGAGCGGCGCGCCGATGCCGGGCTGGGCTACGTGCCGGAGGGCAGGCGCGTCTTCGCCGGCCTGACGGTGCGCGAGAACATCGAGGTCGTCATCGATGGCGCCGCCGGCCTGCGCCAGGCGCGCGTGGCCGACATGCTGGCGCTGTTCCCCGATCTTGCCGAAAAGGCCGACGAGCGCGCCTGGCGCCTGTCCGGCGGACAGCAGCAGATGCTGGCGGTCGCGCGCGCCCTGGTGCGCCGCCCGCGCGCCCTGCTGCTGGACGAGCCGTCGCTCGGCCTGGCGCCACGCATTGCGTCGGAGGTGTTCAGGCGTTTGCGCGCCATCGCCGACGAGGGCGTCGCCGTGCTGCTGGCCGAGCAGAACGCGGCGCGCGCGCTGTCGATCGCCGACGAGGCCGTCGTGCTGGCGCATGGCAAGGTGGCCCTCGCGGGTGTCGCATCACAGGTGGCGGCCGACGACGCGACACTGATGACGCTGCTTGCGGGATGACGCCGCAGTATGCAACGCACGGCGGCGCCACTGGACCGCGCGCCTCCCGGCGCGCTCATGGGCCGCCGTCGCACGCGAAAAGCGCGGCAGGAGCCGCGCGGTCCAGTCGTGCTGCCGTGCGCACCCATCAGCGCCGCGGCTGGTGCGGCGTACGAACGTCGCGTACGCTTGCTCATCGGGTCGGGGAGCGATGATGCTGCGCCTGTTGCTGTTGCTACTGGGGCCTGTGGTCGTGCTGGCGGTTCCGGCGCGGGCGCAGCCCGGTTATCGCGATTGTGCGCAGTGCCCGGAACTGGTGCCGATATCGGCCGGCTCGTACATGATGGGCGCGGCCCCCGGCGAGGAGGAGCGCGAAGGCGTGCCGCCGGAACATCGCGGCCGCAGCCAGCCGCAGCGGCGGGTCACGATTGCCTACGGGTTCTCGCTGGGCAAGTACGAGGTGACGCAGGCCGAGTTCGGGGCGTTCGTGCGGGCGACCGGGCATTGGACCGGCTCGTCCTGCTGGACGTTCCGGGCGGACGGAACATACGCCGAGGTGCAGGGACTCGATTGGCGCAATCCGGGGTTCCCGCAGACAGCGCGCGATCCGGTGGTGTGCGTCAACTCCGATGACGTGCAGGCCTATGTCGGTTGGCTGAAACGGACCACCGGCAAGAACTATCGCCTGCCGTCCGAGGCGGAGTGGGAATACGCGGCACGGGCGGGGTCGACGTCCGCGCGATACTGGGGCGACAGCCGCGAGGGCGTCTGCCTGTACGGCAACGTCGCCGACCTGACGGTGGCCAGCCGATATAACTTCCAGAGGAAGTCGGAATACTTCTTCCCCTGCTCGGACAGCCACGTGCACACGGCGCCCGTCGGTCAGTTCCGGCCGAACGCGTTCGACCTTCACGACATGCTGGGCAACGTCTGGGAAATGACAGGGGATTGCTGGTCCCAGGATCTCTCGGGCACGCCGCTCGACGGCCGCTATCGCGAGGCGGTGCATGCGGGCGATTGCTCGAAGCGCGTCGCGCGCGGCGGCTCCTGGGCCAGCGTCCTGTGGTACGCGCGCGCGGCCACCCGGGTCACCGGCACGGTCGGGGTCCGAAGCAGCAGTCACGGCTTCCGCGTGGCCCGGGGCAATTGATCAGTGATCGATTCCGTCTTCGCCTATGTCGCCTCGCTGTTCGAGGCCACGGGTTTCTGGCTGCCCGCGGCGGTCGTCCTCGTCGCCGGCCTGATGCGGGGCTTCGCCGGCTTCGGCTCGGCGATGCTGATGGCGCCGGTGTTCGCCGTGCTGTTCGGTCCCACCGACATGATCGCGACCGTGGTGGCGATCGAGCTGGCCGTCAGCCTGCAGCTGTTTCCCGCCGCGCGGCGCGAGTGCGACTGGCGCATCATCGGCCCGATGAGCGTCGTCGCCTGCCTCGCCATGCCGTTGGGCGCCTGGCTGCTGGCCAGCGTCGACAAGGGGCTGATCGTCAAGGCGGTGTCGGGCATCATCGTGGCGTTCGTGCTGATCATGGCCACCGGCGTGCGTTATCGCGGCCGGCGCTCGGTCGCCGCCGGTATGGCGGTGGGCGCGATCTCCGGCGTGATGATGGCCACGACCAGCGTCGGCGGGCCGCCGGTGCTGATGTACCTGCTGGCCGGCAACGATCCGCCGGCGCGGCATCGCGCCAACATCATCACGTACTACATGGCGACGCAGTTCCCGTTGATCCTCATCATGTTCTGGTACGGGCTGGCCGGCGTCGGCTCGATCGCGCGCGGCCTGGTGCTGCTGCCGCTGATGCTGCTGGGCGCCGCGATCGGCCGCCTGCTGTTCGACCCGCAGAGCGAGCGCCTGTACCGCAACGTGGCGCTCGTGATCCTGTTCGCGGCCGGCGCCTTCGGCCTGCTGCGCGACTGGATCCTGGGGTAGGATGGCATCGGGGCGGCGAACGAACGCCGACGGGAGGATTCGATGGTGGCACCGGTGATCACGGCATTCTGGGCCGGCCTGATCGGCCTGCTGGGCCTCGCGCTGGCAATCAATGTCGTGCGCCTGCGCCAGAAGTTCGTCGTCGGCCTGGGTGACGGCGGCCATCCGCCGTTGGAGCGCGCCATCCGCATCTTCGGCAATTTCGCCGAGTACACGGCGCTCTGCCTGGTGCTGGTCGCGCTGCTGGAGATGACGGGCGGCACGCGCTGGCTCGTCCACGCTTGCGGCGCCGCACTGTTCGTCGGCCGCGCGGCGCACGCCTGGGGGCTCGCCGGCAGCAGCGGCACGTCGGCCGGCCGCGCCGTCGGCATGGTCTGCACTTGGCTGGTCATGCTGGTGGCCGGCGCCATGCTGGTCTGGACCGCGCGCGGCGCCGTCCTGTGATGCGCATCGTCGCCATCCGCGACACCGTGGCGCCGATTCGCTCGCAAATCGCCAACGCCTATATCGACTTCAGCCAGATGACGGCGAGCGTGGTCGCCGTCATGACGGACCGCGTCGTCGACGGCAGGCCGGTGGTCGGGTTCGGCTTCAATTCGAACGGCCGCTACGCCCAGCACGGCCTGCTGGGCGAACGCTTCATGCCGCGCCTGCAGCTGGCCGAGCCCGAGACGCTGCTCGACAGTGACGGCCTGCTCGATCCGGCACGATGCTGGGCGGCGATGATGAAGAACGAGAAGCCCGGCGGCCACGGCGAGCGCTCGGTCGCGGTCGGCGTGCTCGACATGGCGATCTGGGACGCGGTGGCGAAGGCCGAGCGTCTGCCGCTGTGGCGGCTGCTGGCCAACCGCTACAATGACGGCGCCGCCGACGATGCCGCCTGGGTCTATGCCGCCGGCGGCTACTACTATCCCGGCAAGGATGTCGAGCAGCTCACCGAGGAGATGCGCCACTACCTCGGGCTGGGCTACCGGCACGTGAAGATGAAGATCGGCGGCGTGGCGCTGGCTGACGATTTACGCCGCATCGAGGCGGTGCTGAAGCTGGTCGGGGAGGGCGAACGACTGGCGGTCGACGTCAACGGACGCTTCGACCTGCCGACCGCGATGGAATGGGGCCGTGCGCTGGCGCCCTACAAGCTCAAATGGTACGAGGAGCCGCTCGATCCGCTCGACTACCTGGCGCACGCGGCGCTGGCGACGCAGTACGACGGCGTCATCGCCACCGGCGAGAACCTGTTTTCGATGCAGGATGCGCGCAACCTGGTGCGCCACGGCGGGCTGCGGCCGGACCGCGACGTGCTGCAGTTCGACCCGGCGCTGAGCTACGGGCTGGTCGAGTACCTGCGTACGCTCGACATGCTGAAGGCCCAGGGCTGGTCGCCGCGACGCTGCGTGCCGCACGGCGGGCACCAGTTCGCGCTCAACACCGCCGTCGGCCTGCAGCTGGGCGGCAACGAATCCTACCCGCAGGTGTTCGCGCCGTTCGGCGGCTTCGCCGACAACTGCCCCGTGGTCGACGGCCGCGTGCGCCTGCCCGACCTGCCCGGCATCGGCTTCGAGGCCAAGAACGACCTGTGGGCCGTGATGAAGACCCTGCTCGACTGATCTTGAGCAACGGCGTCAACCGCCCCGATGCACGCGATGCGTCACGTCGCTCCGGTCATCTCCCGGGGAACAGGCCAGGGCCGGGCGGCACTTGCTGCCATCATCCGCCGATCACCGGCGACAGGGGCCGCTGGCGCCGCGACCTGAGCCATACCTCGTTCTCGCCCAGCGCCAGGGTGCCGAGGTGTCTCACGAGGGCCCGGGCGCGCTCATCATCGCTCGTCGGCCCAGGGCCGAGCCGCATGGAACGGAAGAGCTTCTCCGCGCGCCGGTACCACCCCAATGCATCGCGATAACTGAGCGCCTCGGCTTCGATGGCCAGCTTCTCGGTCAGGAACCGGATCCCGCCGGCGACTGCGGGCAGGAAAGCGGCAAAAATGATTGCCATGTACTTGGCGGATGTTTTGGTGTCGTAGGATGAGAATGTTGCGGCCAGGGACAAAGCCGCAAGCGCCAGCAGAACCGCGGCGGTGATGCCCAGGAGGTAGGTAAGCAAGTGCCGGTCCGCGGTCAGGCGATACTTCCAGAACCAGTACGCGCCGCAAGCCAGCGCGGCTGCGGCATAGATCATAGCCGTCCACAGGTCCCGATCGCGCGTCGTGGCAGACGACACGAACTGGACGGCAGTCCACAACAGGAAAGCCGCCGCCAGACTGAGGACTGCCGACAGCACGGTCGCTCGCCGGTGTGGGCCGATATGCTGCCTTTTCGCCTGGAACCACCAACAGCCAATGGCGCCGGCGACACATGGCAAGCCGGCAAGCGCGGAGCCCCAGCGCCCCAGCGCCTCTGCAGCGTAAGCGGGCGCTGCAAGCGTGCCTGCCGGCAAGCCTGGTATCATCGAGAGGAACAGCAGCGCTGCGAGCCAGGCCGATGTCGAAAAGAGCCCCCAGCTGAGAGTTTCGACGGAATGAGCTTGAGCTTCTCGTTGTGCGCCGCGCCTGCTGAAGTAGAAGACCTGGCTTCCGATCCAGTCGCGGGGCTCCCGCCCGGCCGGTCGATCGTCCGGGTCGTATATCGCCTTCCAGTCCAGTGACGGCTTGCGGTCTTCGCACGCGAGACGGGCCCAGGTGATCAGGCTCCGCGCAGCCTCCCGCACCTGGGCAAGATCCTGATCGGCGCCTTGAAGGTGGACGTGGTCGACGCGGTCGTTGAGGCCCGCTCGCCACCACATTCGCTGCACGCGCAGCATCTCCCGTATGGCCCTTCGATCCTCCGCGATGGGCTGCCATTCACGCGCGCCCGCCACGAAGTATACGCCCATGATCACGCAGAGGAGCACGATGTAGACAAGCAGCGGAACAGGATGCTGGGACAGGAACTTCGCGAAAAGCTCGAGGACCAGTATCGTGGAAAGAAACAGCGCGACCAGCGAGTAGAACGCGTATCGAGACTTGCGCGCCGCGTCGTATCCCGGTGCCCTGAGTTGGTCTGACGCCTGCCCGAGGACGTCGCTCGGATCCTGCCATGCCGGCCATGCGGCAGCTGCCGGCTGCGCCGGCTCCACCGTGTCGGATGGATCGGGGTTGCCCACGACACGCCGCCGGGCGGCGATGATGGCCGCCATGCTCGCATCAAGGGGCGTGGGATGATGGTCCGTACGGTCGCTGGAATGGCTTGTGTCAACGCTTTCATGCCGGTCGCCTGGAAGTGCCCCCGGCATCTCGTACGGATCGGGCATCGCCGCCGGCGCCCCCAGCGGTGGGAGCACGGTTGCCGGAAACGCATCCGCGGGCGGCTCCAGCGCCGGGTCGATCAGCCAGACGTACCCCTGCGGCGGCCGGATGAGCTCGGGTCTGGGCGACAGCACCTTGCTCGTGTTGATAACGTCTGCTGCAACGCCGTCGGGGTGTCCGCCGCGGCGAAAAGCCACGATGCGCGCGGTGCCCCCCAGTCGGTCCGCCGGTTCGTCGGCAGGCATGACGGCGATCAGGATGTTTGCCGTGTCCGCAATCCACAGGCCAACCTGCTCATAGTGACGGCGCCGCAGATCCTTCTGGCTGTCGGTCTTGCCGTCCCGGCGTGCAAGATCATCCGCCGTCGACGGCTGTCCGTCCGGCTTGTCCAGCGGGGGCAGCACCCATGTTCGCGTGCGTGCGTCGTTGATGACGCGCTCGAAGCCGGGCCATTGATCGGCCGAGAAATCCTGCTTGAACAGCGCTTTCTCAAACGGCAGAGCCGCGAGGACAAGCCAGTCCTTTCTCGGCGCTCCGGCGCTGCCCGGCGCCAGGATCTCCTCGGCGGCGAGGAGATCCGTTCCGGCCGCAGCGCCGGTCAAGAGCACTTTGAGCGTACCCGGCAGTGCTCTATCAAGATGATCGAAGACGGACGCCAGGTGCCTGCGGACCCTCTCGTCCAGTTCCTTTGCCTGATCGGGGCGGTCGGACAACTTCCGCTTGCCGGTGATTCCGACAAATACCGGAAACATTTCCTTCATCGTGGAGTCTCCGCCGGCCGAACACCGATCGTCACGACTGAATACTTTACCCTGTTGCGGTGAAATCGGAATGGCACGGCAGGGATCTTTTCTCCTGCCGGTCCGTGGTGATCGAGCTTTGTCGGCGGCGGCCGGAAAACGCCGAATCACCCGGTATCGCCGGACTCCCGTTGCGTTGCATCCTTCCAGCCTTCGGCGCCGATCAAGGGCACGAAGCTGACCAGGCTCAGGTGTTCTTCGGTGTCGTTGCCGCTGATGCTGCGCGTCACCCGCACCAGCGACTGGCCGTAGGAGTCCTGGCCGACCGGCATCACGAGCCGGCCGTAGGGCTTGAGCTGGGCGCGAAGGGTCGGGGGCACGAAGGGGCCGCCTGCGGCCACCACGATGGCGTCGTACGGTGCGGCTTCAGCCCAGCCCAGCGTGCCGTCGCCGATGACGACGTGGACATTGCCGTAGCCCAGACGCTCCAGGACGGCGCGCGCCTGCGCCGCCAGCGTCGCGATGCGCTCGACCGTGAGCACCTCGCCTGCGATCTGCGCCAGCACGGCCGCGGCGTAGCCGGAACCGGCGCCGATCTCCAGCACACGCTCGCCGCCGCGCAGCTGCAGCGCCTCGGTCATGTGGGCCACGACATAGGGCTGCGAGATCGTCTGGTTCTCGCCGATCGGCAGCGGCCCGTCGCGGTAGGCGGAATCCTTCAGCCACTCCGGCACGAACTCGTGCCGCGGCACCGTGCGCATCGCCGCCAGCACCCTGGTGTCGGCGATGCCCATCGCGGCGATCTGGCGATCGACCATCTCGTCGCGCTGAGCAGTGAAGGGATCGGTCATGCTCCGAATCTCAGCCTTCTCCCCGCGAAGGCGGGGAGAAGGTGGCGCGAAGCGCCGGATGAGGGGCTTCGCGGCGCCAGGGTTGAACGATGGCGTGCCATGGTCGCATGTACGCCGCGCCTCCTTGCATTTCGCAAGGCCGGGAAGCCCCTCATCCGCCCTTCGGGCACCTTCTCCCCGCCTTCGCGGGGAGAAGGCCAAAACATCACTCCGCCGCGATCGCGCGCAGGCCGGCCCGGCGCAGGGAGCGGTCGATCCACTGCAGCGCCACCTTCTCCTGGACGCTGTTCTGGATCAGGCGCTGGCGCAGGCACTGGAAGTCGACGCGGTCCAGCGGCTGATCCTGGTTGAAGCACGAGAACACGATCGTCTCCTCGCCGGTCTCCGGGTCGACCTGGCGCTGCAGGCACTGGGCGCAGATCTCCTTCATCATGCACTGCATCGGACTGTTGATGCTGGCGATCGCCTTGTGCTTCGGGTCGAGGTAGGGCTTGAGGACGCCATGCCGCGCCTCGCGCACCGCGTTCATCATGCCGTCCGAGCCGATCACGATCAGGCGGTTAGTGTCGTTGAAGGGGATCGGCTGCTCGCCCAGCTCGTCCGCGGCGTAGCGGCGCATCGCCTCGACGATGTTGGTGACGACAGCCTTGTCCTGCGGCCGCGTCGGTGTGAAGCCCGGCGCCTCGTCGCAGCACCAGACGATGACGTCGGCGGCCGCCTCGATCTCCTCGATCTTGTAGCGGTCCTGGATCTGCTTGTAGCCGGCGAAATACAGCACCCTGCTGCCGGCCTTGCGGAACGCGGCGCCGATCGAGAACAGCACCGCGTTGCCCAGCCCGCCGCCGACCAGCACGACGGTTTCGTCCGGCTCGATCTCGGTCGGCGTGCCGGTCGGACCCATCAGGATCACTTCTTCGCCCGGCTCGAGCAGGTCGCACAGGTCGGACGAGCCGCCCATCTCCAGGGTGATGAGGGACAGCAGGCCCTTGTCCTTGTCGACCCAGGCGCCGGTAAGCGCCAGGCCCTCCATCGACAGCAGGGTGCCGTCGACGCGCCGCGAATGGAACTCGTAGTTCTGCAGCCGGTAGAACTGCCCCGGCTCGAAGGCCCGTGCCGCGGCCGGCGCCCTGACGATGATCTCGACGATGGTGGGCGTCAGCCGGTTCACCACGTGCACCGACGCGCGCCACTGGTCGTTGACTTCGGCCAGGATCGTTTCCGGCGTGCGCGTCGATGCCGGCAGCTGGTCCATCACGCGGCTGACCACGGGGTAGCCCTGCTTGGTGCCGCCCATCGCCTTCACTACGTTGCCGGCGAAGGAGGGATGCAGGTCGCCGAAGAACGAGACCATGCGCCCGTCCTCGTGGCGGTAGGTCAGCACGCGCACGTGCGCCGGCTTGGCGACGCGCTCGGGCGAGCACGGCTCGCCATGCTCGTTCAGCGCCCGGAAATACCGGCCGTCGAGCATCATGTGCCCGGGATCCTCGCGCGCCAGCACGGTGTTGGGCTGCGTGCCCGCCGCCACCAGGATCGAGCGCGCCGGCAGGCTGGCCTCGATACGCTGGCCGCCCTGCTCGCCGGTCACCCGCATGGCGGCGGCATGGCTGTACTGGTCGACCTCGACGCCGATCGGCGACAGGCTCTCGGCGAAGCGGATGCCTTCCTCCATCGCCTTGTGAACCTCTTCGTGGTTCAGCGTGTAGGACGGCGAATCGATCAGCCGGCGGCGATAGACGATGGTGACGCCGCCCCAGCCGTTGATCAGGCCCACAAGATCGGGGTCGCGACCCTCGCGTGCGGCGGCCTCGCGCTCGGCGCGCAAGGCGCGGGCATGGGCGATGAACTCGTCGGCGATGCCGCGTTCCTCGACGCTCCAGCCGGCGCGCACATCGGCTTCGCCGCGCTCGGCGACCAGCGCCTCGTGGCGTACCAGGAACTTCTCGACCTGTAGCGGGTAGTAGGCCAGCGACTCCGTGGCGGTGTCGATCGCCGTCAGGCCGCCGCCGATCACCACGACCGGCAGGCGGATCTGCAGGTTGGCCAGCGAGTCCTTCTTGGCGGCGCCGGTGAGCTGCAGCGCCATCAGGAAGTCCGATGCCTGTCGCACGCCGCGGGCCAGCTTGTTGGGCATGTCGATCACGGTCGGCTTGCCGGCGCCGGCGCACAGCGCAATGTGGTCGAAGCCCATGGCGAAGGCGCTCTCGATCGTGACCGTGCCGCCGAAGCGCACGCCGCCGAACATCGAGAACTGGGCGCGGCGCTCCAGCAGCAGGCGCACGACCTTCAGGAAGTTCTTGTCCCAGCGCACGGTGATGCCGTACTCGGCGACGCCGCCGAAACCGGCCATGGCGCGATCGCCGAGATCCTCGTGCAGCTCGTCCATGCCGCGGATCGGGCGGAACGGCACGCGCGTGCCGTCGGGCTGGACGCCGGAGATATGTTCCTCCAGCGGCTCGATCTTCAGCCCGTCGATGGCCACGACCGCGTGCCCGTCGTTCATCAGGTGATGCGACAGGTTGAAGCCCGCCGGCCCGGTGCCGACGACCAGCACGGTGCGGCCGCTGGGCACCCTGGGCAGCGGCCGGCGCAGGTCGAGCGGGTTCCATCGCGTCAGCAGCGAATAGATCTCGAAGCCCCACGGCAGCGACAGCACGTCCTTCAGCGTGCGGGTCTCGATCTGCGGGATGTCAACCGGCTCCTGTTTCTGGAAGATGCAGGCCTTCATGCAGTCGTTGCAGATGCGATGCCCGGTGGCGGCGCACAGCGGGTTGTCGACGGCGACGATGGCCAGCGCGCCCAGCGAGAAGCCCTGGCCCTTCACCAGGTTCATCTCGGAGATCTTCTCCTCCAGCGGGCAGCCGGCCAGGGTGACGCCGAACGGCGACTTCTGGAAGGCGCCGGTCTTCTTGTCCTTGTAGCCGCGCGAGCAGCTGTCCTTGCCCTGGTTGTGACACCAGATGCAGTACTGGGTCTGGTCCAGCGCGTGGTTGAGGTCGAAGCCGGCGTCCGTCAGCGCGAAGCCTTCGCGGTGCCGCTGCAGGGCCGGCGGCAGCTTGAGCCTGGTGACGCCGTCGACCATTTCGGTCTCCAGCGGCACGAGATGCTCGAAATCGAGCTTGTGCGGCTGCTTGAACAGCACCCCCGGCCGGTGCCGCTTCTTGCCGTCGGCGGCATTGAGCGCCCAGGCAGCGTAGCGGGCCAGCGCGTCGATCTCCGGCGTCGGCGCGGCGACCTTGTACTCGTCGCCCAGCCGCCGCCGGGTGCTCTCGGCGAAGGCCAACTCCCGTGCCTCGAGGCCTAGGCCGGCATCGGCCAGATCAACCCCGACCACCGCATTAGCTGCCGCCGTGACCGTGGCGCCGTCGAGCGCGGCCGCCTCCGGCACCTTGACGGCGCGCGCTGCATGGCGCTGCACGAACAGCCGCTTGCAGTCGTAGATCGGCATCAGCCGGTCGTGCCGGGCCCGGATCGCCGCCGCCTCGGCCGAGACGCCGAACAGGTTGGCGACGAAATCCTCCAGGTGCGGTGCCAGGTCGATCAGCAGCGTCGATTCGTCCTTGGCGGCCAGCACGTCAGGATTAGCCCGGGCGGCGACAAAGCGATTGTGCAGCTCGACATTGGCCGCCGACAGGCCAGAGACAAAAGCGGCGTCCAGGCGCGCCAGTCCGTCGCGGCGATAGAGATCCTCGAAGGCCAGACCGTGCTGAAGGGACAGGGTCATGCAGACTCCCGCGGCCCATACGGCCACGATTGTATGTATACGAACGAGATTAGATTGTAACCGAGGCCGGGGTCCCGTTCAAACGACGTGCCAAGCCTGCGTGGATTATCAATCCTCATGCGGTCCATGTGGGCGTTGCGCTCGCAGGACGCAACGCATCAGCAGCACGGCTCGCCCCGCCTCAGGCCGCTGATCGGACGTCGACACGTACCTTCAGACCTGCGCGGGTCGCCAGGGTCATCAGCGCGTCGAGCGAGAACTTGTTGATTTTGCCATGCAACAGGTCGTTGAGGCGAGGTTGGGTGATGCCGAGCTGGCGGGCGGCGCGTGCCTGCGTCGTGTTCCAACTGAGAACCTTTTCCTTGATCGCAATCATTACGTTCGATCGGATCGTCATCATCGCCGCATCTTCTGGGTTGTCCTCGATGGCGTCCCATACGTTGGCGAAAGTCCGGGTCTTGGTCATTCCGAATCCCGCTTCCCTAAACTTCGACCTGCCCGCCCAATTCCACCGCGCGGTTGGGCGGGATGCGGAAGAAGACCTTGGTCGCCAGCGCCGTGGTCGACAGGAAGATGAACAGCGGCTGCCGGATGCGGCCCAGGGTCGAGCGCGCGGCCGGGATCAGGCTTTCGCGGCCGAGGAAGAACGAGGTCTGCATCTCGTCGTAGGCCAGCCCGTGCACGCGGCATTTCGACAGGGCCGCCGGCACGTCGGGCTGCTCCATGAAGCCATAGCGCACGACCACGGCATGGAAGCCCTTTCCCAGCCGGCGCACCTCGACCCGCTTCATCTCCGACACGCGCGGGACGTCGACCGTCAGCACCTGCAGCAGGATGACCCGTTCGTGCAGCACCTTGTTGTGCTTGAGGTTGTGCAGCAGGGCGAGCGGCACGGTGTTGATGTCGCCGGTCATGAACACGGCCGTGCCCGCCACGCGCAGCGGCGCCTCGCGCATGGTCGACAGGAACAGGTCGACCGGCAGGGCGCTGCCGTGCAGCTTCTCGTAGAGCACGGCGCGGCCGCGCCGCCAGGTCGTGATCACGAACCAGGCAAACACCGCCATGGCCAGGGGGAACCAGCCGCCGTCGGGGATCTTGAGCCCGTTGGCGGCGAAGAAGGCGACGTCGATCAGGCCCAGCGCCGCGAACACCGCGATGGCGGTCCACTTGTTCCACTTCCAGATCAGCGCCGCGACGATGGCGGCCAGCCCCGCGTCGATCGTCATGGCCCCGGTGACGGCGATGCCGTAGGCGGCGGCGATGTTGCTGGACGAGCCGAAGCCGATCACCAGCGCGATGACGCCCGCCATCAGGATCCAGTTCACGCGCGGGATGTAGATCTGGCCGATCGCGGTCTCCGATGTGTAGCGGATGGTCATGCGCGGCAGCAGGCCCAGTTGCATCGCCTGCTGGGTCAGCGAGAAGACGCCCGAGATCACGGCTTGGGAGGCGATGATGGTGGCAGCCGTGGCCAGCGCGATCATCGGGATCAGGGCCCAGTCGGGCGCCAGCTCGAAGAACAGGTGGTCCAGTGCCTCGGGGTGGCGCATCAGCAGCGCACCCTGGCCGAAATAATTCAGCAACAACGCCGGCAGGACCAGCCCGAACCAGGCGATGCGGATGGGCCGGCGGCCGAAATGGCCCATGTCGGCGTAGAGCGCCTCGCCGCCGGTCACCGCCAGCACGATGGCCCCCAGGGCGACGAACGTCTTCCAGCCCAGGATGTCGATCAGCGCGATCCCGTACCACGGGTTGAGCGCCTTCAGTACCGACGGGTTGTGGGCGACGTGCCACAGGCCCAGCCCCGCCAGGGTCGCGAACCACAGCAGCATGACCGGCCCGAACAGCCGGCCCACCCGCCCCGTGCCGCGGGCCTGGATCAGGAACAGCAGCGTCAGGATGGCGACTGCGATCGGCACGATGTAGGGCTTCAACCCGGCCTGGACCGCCTGGATGCCCTCGACCGCCGACAGCACCGAGATCGCCGGCGTGATCAGCCCGTCGCCGAAGAACAGGGCCAGGCCGATGATCGAGGCCAGCAGGATCAGTGACCGCTGCCGGATGGCGCCGGTCGGCAGGGCGTTGGACGCCAGCCGCGCCAGGGCCAGCACGCCACCCTCGCCGCGGTTGTCGGCGCGCAGGATGAGGATGACGTATTTCACCGTGACGGTGAGCACCAGCGCCCAGAAGACCAGCGAGAGGACGCCGAGGATGGCCGCCGGATCCTTGACCGACAGGCCACTGTGGGGGTGGAAGGCCTCGCGCACGGTGTAGAGCGGGCTGGTGCCGATATCGCCGTAGACCACCCCCAGCGCGGCAATGGTCAGGGTCTTCAGCGCACCGCCGTGGCGGCGGTCGTCGGCGCTGTCGGGGTTGTGCTCGGGCAGCATGGCATCGACCACGGTCGGATTGCCCAGCACCGGGTCGGCCGCGACCGCGCTGGGAGCGCCTACCACGGCGGGTTCGGGCTCGGGCGCTGCCGCCGGCGTCTCGCCCGCAGGGGACGCGCGCCCGTCGCCAGCCTGCTGCCTGGCCGGGCTGCCGAAAGCGCCCGTCGCGGCACTGTCCGAAGAGGTCATGCGTCCGAAGGTCCCGGCCGGATGGCACCATCAAGCGTCGTCCGGCCCGATCCATGGGGACCCTGGGCGACGTGGGGCCGCGTGATGCGCTCGCCGCCCCGTCGAGTCAAGCGACGCCAGGCCTCAGGTTCGATCGGCGCCGCAGCGGCGTAGCGGATTACAACAGGAATTCAACAGGTTATGGAATTGAACCAAGGCGGACCGGCCCGGCGTGCAAGCCCCCGGCGCGGGCTATCGTCCGGCCATGCTATGGTCCACATCCGGGAACCGACAAATGAGAGGATGGCAGACGATGTCGCAGCGGCCCGAGGACGCGCAGCGCCCCCTGGCGACGGGGACCAGGCAGGCTGAAACCGATCGCGCCATCGTCACCGAATGGCGCTTCCCACCCGGCGGCCACACCGGCTGGCACCGGCATGGGCATGACTACATCGTGGTGCCGGTCACCTCGGGCGACCTGGCGATCTGGGACGGTGCCCGGGAAGTGCGGGCGCCGCTCGCCACCGGCGTATCGTACACCCGTGCCGCTGGCGTGGAGCACGACGTCATCAACCCCAATACGTTCGAGTTCGTGTTCGTCGAAGTCGAGCTGAAGCCATAGACGCGCTCCGCCACCGCGGCCGGACTGTGCGTCGGCACAAGGTTGGGCGATGATGCCGACACAGGGGCGGACATGCTGACCTGGATCGCGTTCTGGCTGTCGGTGGCGCTGATCCCGCTCAGCATCTGGTTTCACCGCTGGATTCCGCCGTTCACCTGGTCCAACACCAGCGCGGCCAACACCTCGCGGTCCTGGCTGTTCGGCCTGGTCGTCATCGGCGTGCGGCTCCTGTTGCAGCTGCCGGCAATCTTCCAGCTCGGTCTGCGGCCCCCCGCCATCGCCGTGCCGTCGGGGGTCTGGCTGATCCTGACCTTCGTCGTCTTCCTCGCCGTCGAGGCCACCCTGGCGCTCCTGCACACCACCTGGCTGGACAGGGCCACAGGTGCCGACCGGCGCAACAGGCCGTCCATTCGCCTGCTGGCGCCAGGCTATTTCCTGGCCCTGGCCCTGGAGAGCACGGCCGTCGGCTGGCTGCTCCGGGCAGGCGGATGATCGGCCGGCGCCCCCGGATAGCGGCGCCCGATTGCCTGTCATGAGGGGGGTCACCCCGGATGGTCTCCGATATGGCATTATGCCTGCTGCGGCGATGCGGTACGTCGCGACATAGGGGAGGCGCCCATGGGCTTGGCCGAGAGACGCAAGATCAAGGAATTGCAGGAGACGACGCTGCCGGGGCGCGTCAGGGAGATCGAGGAGATCTGCGGCGCGGCGATCCCCTACGAGGTCGACTGGGACAGCTTGGCCGACGATGCCGAAGGCCTGAACTTCCTCGACAACCTCTCCTGCCATCGCCTCAACATGGCGCTTCGCGTGATCTGCCAGGACGACCTCGGCAAGGAGGCCGTGCGCGAGAGCCTGAAGACGATCAGGCTCAAGAACGTCAAGACCAAGGCCGACTTGCAGATGACCTTCGAGGCTGGCGTGCTCGAGATGCACTGCGCCTACGCCCTGCGCACGGACGGCATGTTCACCGACGGCGATATTCGCACCCTGCTGATGCAGAAGCTGTAGCTTTTGCGCCCACGCCGTCATCCCGAGCGTAGCGAGGGATCTTCTGCGAAAGGAGACTCCATTCCCAGAAGATCCCTCGCTGCGCTCGGGATGACGGGCTGGACGAACAAGGACGATGCCTATCGCGTACGCACCTTGGCCACGCCGTCGGCCAGTGCGCCCTGCAGCAGCATCACATCGCCGGCGATCGATACCCAGTCGTAACCGCGCCGGGTGAATTCCACGGCCTCGGCTGCGTCGCGCGCCAGCCGGCCGGCGGACTTGCCGTGCTTGCGACAGGCCGCGATGGTTTTCTCCTCGGCGGCAACGAAGGCCGCGTCGGCGAAGTCGCCCGGCTTGCCGAGCGCCACCGAGAGGTCATTGTGGCCGATCCACAGCACGTCGACGCCGTCCAGCGCCGCGATGGCGTCGGCCGCATCGGCGCCGGCGCCGTCCTCGATCTGCAGGATCACCAGCGTGCTTGCATTGTGCTCGGCGAAGCGCTCCGCCAGCGTGCCGCCATGCCGCCGGTAGCGCTCGTGCGCCAGCCCCATGGCGACGCCGCGGTGGCCCTGCGGGAAGTACTTGACCGTGCGCACCGCCTGGACCGCCTGCTCGACCGACGAGACCATCGGCACCATCACGCCGTCGGCGCCGATATCCATGGCGCGCGCGATGTGGTCATAGGCCTTGGACGGCACGCGCACGATCACCGGCAGGTCGCCGGCCCGCATGTACGCCACCGCGGCGCGCGCCGTGTCGAAACCGAAGCCGGTGTGCTCCATGTCGAGCACGGCGAAGTCGGCGCCGGCCGCCTTCAGGATCTGGCCGATCCCCGGCGTCACGAACTGGAAGATGAAAGTGCCGACTTTCGCCGTCGACGTGCCGGCATGCGCGCGCAAGCCGGTCTTCTGCCCGGATCCGTCCATTGTTTCCCCCACAGGCTCTTGCGCGACCGTAGCGCGCGGTCTACGCGAACCTCAAGCCTCGGAGCGCGAGCGTGACGCACGACGGTCCGTGCCGGACCGCGCGCCTCCCGGCGCGCTCATGGTTTGCCGCGGTCAGACGAGGAGCGCGGCAGGAGCCGCGCGGTCCGTTCGCCCTATCGTGCGCGCAGAGTCAGCGCCTAATGGGCGGGACGCCCGCGCTCAGGGAGGATAAGTGGCGTTACCGCAGGACCTCACCGACCGTCTGTCACTGCCGCTGATCGCGGCCCCGATGTTCCTGGTGTCGGGCCCCGACCTCGTGGTCGAGGCCTGCCGGGCCGGAGTCGTGGGCGCCTTCCCGACGGTGAACTGCCGCACCGTCGAGGAGCTCGAGTCCTGGCTGACGGACATGGGGCGACGGATCGAGGATGCCGAGCAGGCGGGCGGCCGCCGCCTGGCGCCGCTCTGCCCCAACATCCTGGTGCATCCGTCCAACACCAGGCGTGACGACGATGTGCGCGTGCTCGTCGCGCACCGGGTCGAGCTGGTGATCGCCAGCGTCGGCAACCCGGCGCCGGTCATCCCCGCCCTGCACGATGCCGGCTGCCGCGTCTTGGCCGACGTGGCGACTCTGCGCCATGCCGAGAAGGCGATCGCCGCCGGCGCCGACGGGCTGGTTCTGTTGACGGCCGGTGCCGGCGGGCAGACCGGCTGGGCCAATCCCTTCGCCTTCGTGCGCGCGGTGCGGGCGATGTGGGACGGGCCGGCCATCCTGGCGGGTGGCGTATCGGATGGCCGGGCGCTGTTCGCCGCCCGCGTGCTGGGCTGTGACCTCGCCTACATGGGCACGCGCTTCATCGCTACGCGCGAGAGCATGGCCGCGCCGCGCTACAAGGACATGCTGGTGACGGCGCGGCTCGACGACGTGCTGCTGACCAAGGCGGTGACCGGCCTGGAGACCAACATCCTGAAACCCTCGCTGCTGGCCGCCGGGCTCGATCCCGACCGGCTGCCGGCACGCGGCACGATCGACATCGCCAGGGACATCGATCGCAACGCCCGTGAGGAGGCCGAAGCCGCCGGCACCAAACGCTGGAAGGACATCTGGAGCGCCGGCCACTCGGTCTCGGGCGTAAGCGACGTGCCCACGGTCGCCGACCTGGTGGCGCGCACGGCGGAGGAATATGAGGCGGCGAGACGCGAGGCTATGGCCTGATCGTGTTTCCGACGGCGTGCGTCCACGCGCTCACGGACTATCGTCGTCCTGAGCGCAGCGAAGGACCTTGCGACGGTGGTAAAGGTGCCGACATTTCCGATGAAGCGAAGGCACCTTCGCCTTTGAACGACCACCGCAAGGTCCTTCGCTGCGCCCGGGACGACGGGAATACGCCAAGCGATTGCCCTGCCGCCTCAGGCCCTTTGAGGGCAAATTTCTGCACGACTACGTTTTCTCGGCAGGAGACCCCGCATGGCCGAACCTCGACTTTCCGTTCGCAGTGCCAAAGCACGTGATCTCGCTCACCGCCTCGCGCGCCGAAAAAAGCGGTCGATCGCCGATATTGTCGAGTGTGCGCTGGAGGCCTACGAAGTCCGTGAACCCGAACGCGAACCGGCGTCTGCTTTCTATGCGCGGATAGCAACGAACTATGGGACCGACATAGATCTTGAAGCCGTCATCCGCGATGCGCGGCGCCTCAAAGCGGAGCCGGTCCTCACAAGGTCTCCGGCTGACTCGGGAGGCGTTCGGGGAAGCACATAACGCGTCGCTGGAGCGACGCGCCCCCAGCGACTCAATGCATCTGGTGCAACGTGTCCGCGAAGCGGAACTCGGCCGGCTGGATCAGCCCGGCGCTGGCGATGCGGATGCGGTGCAGCTTGCCGTCGAGGTTGCGGTGCCAGAAGGCGAGGAAACGGGACAGCACCGGGAATTTCGGGGCGATGTCGAGGTCCTGCCAGATGAAGGTCTGCAGGACGTGCTCATGGTCCGGCATCCAGTAGAGGATCTCGGCCGTGGTGAGGCGGTAGTCCCTGAGCTGCTTTTCGAACGCGGTGGTCATCGACCAAAGCTCCTTGACAACACCAACACGTGTGAATAGTCACACGTTCCGCCCGAGATCGCAAGAATCATGCCGAAGAATCAATGGGTTAGCAGCAATCGGTGAAGAGTGCTGCCATTTCTGGTCGGCGTCGCCGACAGCCGGCCGCCCCGGGTCCTTAAGAGTCGGAGAAACCACGACAATCGGCGCGACAGAACCTTCTTGACTCGCCTCGGTGCGGTCCTTACATCGGCGCCGCGCTTTGGCACTCGAATCCAGCGAGTGCTAACAGTGACATAGCCTGGTCTGCCCCCACCGCTCGAAGGGGGCGTTCGTTAGATGTTTGGAGGAGGGAGTCCATGCAGTTTCGTCCACTGCACGACCGCGTCGTGGTCAAGCGCGTCGCGGAAGAAGAGAAGACCAAGGGCGGGATCATCATTCCCGACACCGCCAAGGAGAAGCCGATGGAAGGCGAGATCGTCGCGGTCGGCCCCGGCGCGCGCGACGAGAAGGGCACGCTGATCCCGCTGGATGTCAAGGTCGGCGACCGCATCCTGTTCGGCAAATGGTCGGGCACCGAGGTGAAGCTCGATGGCGACGATCTCCTGATCATGAAGGAGTCCGACATCATGGGCATCCTCGAGGTCACCAGGGCCGCGAAGAAGGCCGCCTGATCCGTCCCGCGCCGCCGCGCGGACGGATTTTCCATTTCCAGAGAGGTCAAGAACCATGGCAGCCAAAGACGTACGTTTTTCGGGTGACGCGCGCGACCGCATGGTGCGCGGCGTCGACATCCTCGCCAATGCGGTAAGGGTCACGCTCGGACCCAAGGGCCGCAACGTCGTGCTCGACAAATCGTTCGGCGCGCCACGCATCACCAAGGACGGCGTCACCGTCGCCAAGGAGATCGAGCTTTCCGACAAGTTCGAGAACATGGGCGCGCAGATGGTGCGCGAGGTCGCCAGCAAGACCAACGACGTGGCCGGTGACGGCACCACGACGGCGACCGTGCTGGCCCAGGCGATCGTGCGCGAGGGCGCCAAGCTGGTCGCCGCCGGCATGAACCCGATGGACCTCAAGCGCGGCATCGACATCGCGGTCGCCGCCGCGGTCGAGGACATCAAGGGCCGGGCCAAGAAGATCTCGTCGTCCGACGAGGTGGCGCAGGTCGGCGCCATCGCCGCCAACGGCGAGGAGGCCATCGGCAAGATGATCGCCGAGGCGATGAAGAAGGTCGGCAACGAGGGCGTGATCACGGTCGAGGAAGCCAAGAGCCTCGAGACCGAGCTCGACGTCGTCGAGGGCATGCAGTTCGACCGCGGCTACCTGTCGCCGTACTTCATCACCAACGCCGAGAAGATGACCTCGGAGCTGGAGAGCCCGTTCATCCTGCTGTTCGAGAAGAAGCTCTCGGGCCTGCAGGCGATGCTGCCGGTGCTCGAGGCGGTCGTGCAGTCGTCGAAGCCGCTGCTGATCGTCGCCGAGGACGTCGAGGGCGAGGCGCTGGCCACCCTGGTGGTCAACAAGCTGCGCGGCGGGCTGAAGGTCGCGGCCGTCAAGGCGCCGGGATTCGGCGACCGCCGCAAGGCGATGCTGGAGGACATGGCGACCCTCACCGGCGGCCAGCTGATCAGCGACGATCTCGGCATCAAGCTGGAGAACGTCACGCTCGACATGCTGGGCAAGTGCAAGCGGGTGATCATCCAGAAGGAGAACACCACGATCGTCGACGGCGCCGGCAAGAAGAAGGACATCGAGGCGCGCATCCAGCAGATCAAGGCGCAGATCGAGGAGACTACCTCGGACTACGACAAGGAGAAGCTGCAGGAGCGGCTGGCCAAGCTGGCCGGCGGCGTGGCCGTGATCAAGGTCGGCGGCTCGACCGAGGTCGAGGTCAAGGAGCGCAAGGACCGCGTTGACGACGCCATGCATGCGACCCGCGCCGCGGTCGAGGAGGGCATCGTGGCCGGCGGTGGCGTGGCGCTGCTCTACGCCATCCGCGCGCTCGAGAGGCTGCGGACCAGCAACTCCGACCAGAAGGCGGGCATCGACATCATCCGCCGCGCGCTGCAGGCGCCGGTGCGCCAGATCGTCGAGAATGCCGGCGACGACGGCTCGGTCGTGGTCGGCAAGCTGCTCGAGTCCAAGGACCAGAACTTCGGCTACGACGCCCAGAAGGGCGAATACGTCAACATGGTGAAGGCCGGCATCATCGACCCGACCAAGGTCGTGCGCACGGCCCTGCAGGATGCCGCCTCGGTGGCCGGCCTGCTGATCACCACGGAAGCGATGATCGCCGAGCGGCCCGAGAAGAAGTCGCCGCCGATGCCGGGTGGCGGCGGCGGCATGGGCGGCATGGGCGACATGGACTTCTAAGTCCAACGCCGTTCCGCCAGGAACACGCGAGGGCCGGGGAGCGATCCCCGGCCCTTTTTTGTGGCCGGGAGCCTGCCACGCATAGGCGCCAAAGTCCGCTCCTCACCCTGAGGAGGCCGCCCTGGAGCGCAGCGGAGGGGCGGCCGTCTCGAAGGGTGGGGAACAGTCGAGGTGGTGCGTTCACACGATTTTCGGACCGCCAAGGCGGTTCCCCACCCTTCGAGACGCTCGCTTCGCTCGCTCCTCAGGGTGAGGAGCGGGAGTTGAATCGAGAAAGTTGGCGCCTATGAGCGCGCCACTCCGGTGGCGCGTCTCCAGGCGAAAGCAGTGCGCCACTGGAGCGGCGCACTCTCGGCGCTGCGGCCGTCGGATCATTCGGCCTGACCCTTGCAGGAAGGCCGGTTAAGGTGCCGCTCGATGGCGGCACGCGCCGGCGGCATCGGTTGGGGGGACGCGGGGTGGGGCACGAGGCGGCTCTGATCACGACGCTGGGCTGGAGCATCGTCGCGGGCTTCGCCTGCGGCTATGCGGCGGCCCGCCTGAAGCTGCCGCCGATGATCGGTTATCTGATCGGAGGGGTCGTCGTCGGCCCGTACACGCCGGGATTCGTCGCCGACAAGGCGGTGGCCCAGCAGGCGGCCGACATCGGCATCATCCTGCTGATGTTCGGCGTCGGCCTGAAATTCTCGCCGCGCGATTTCGCCTCGGTACGGTGGATCGCCATCGTCGGTGCCATCGGCCAGACGGTGCTGGTTACGTTCATCGGCGGGCTCGCCGCGCGGCTGCTGGGCTGGAGCCTTGCCAGCAGCCTGGTGCTCGGCCTCGCCCTGTCGGTCGCCAGCACGATCGTTGCCCTGCGCGAGCTGGAGCGTGCCAAGCGCATACCGGCGCAGACCGCCCCGATCGCGACCGGCTGGCTGGTCGTCGAGGACGTGGTGGTCGTCGTGCTGCTGGTGCTGCTGCCCGTGCTGGCGCCCATTGCCACTGCCGACAACGCGATACCCTGGCCCGCGATACTGGAGCGTGGCGCCATCACGCTGGGCGGTCTGGTGCTGTTCGTCGGCGCCATGGTGCTGGTGGGCAGCCGCGTCGTGCCGTGGTTTCTCGGCTCCGTGGCGTCGACCGGCTCGCGCGAGCTGTTCACCCTGGCGGTCCTCGCCATCGCCCTGGGCATCGCGCTGGGAGCGTCCGCCCTGTTCGGCGTCTCGGTGGCCCTGGGCGCGTTCTTCGCCGGGCTGATCCTGTCGGAGTCGGAGCTGAGCCACCGGGCGGGCGCCGACGCGTTGCCGATGCGCGATGCGTTCGCGGTGCTGTTCTTCGTCTCGGTCGGCATGCTCTTCGATCCCTTCGCGCTGCTCAACGACCCGCTGACCGTCGGCCTCGCGCTGCTGATCGTTCTGGTCGCGAAGCCGGCCATCACGGCGCTCGTCGCCATCGCCTTCCGATTGCCCCTGCGCACGGCCTTCGCGCTCGGCGCCAGCCGGGCGCAGATCGGCGAATTCTCCTTCATCCTGGTGGGCGTCGCGACGACCCTGGGCGTGGCCGACAAGCGGGTGCAGGACGTCGTGGTGATCGTCGCGGTCCTGTCGATCGCCGTGGCGCCCTTGACGTTCCGGTTCGCGCCGACGCTCGAACGCGCGTTGATCCGCATCCGGCCGCTGCGCCGCCTGATCCGCCGCTATGCCCGCCTCGCCGCCGGCCGCCATGCCATGGCTGGTGGACCCGCCGCCATGCGCGGGCACGTGGTGCTCGTCGGTCATGGTCGTGCCGGCTCGGCGATCGCGCGCGCATTGGCGGCCGACGGGGAAACCTTCGTCGTGGTCGAGCCGGAACGGCGGATCTTCGACGAGCTGCGTGCGCGGGCCATCCCCGCCGTGCTGGGCAATGCCGCCGACGAAGGCATCCTGCGGGCTGCCGGCCTGCGCGGCGCGCGCCTGATGATCGTGACGGCGCCCGACGTCCTGGAGGCACGCGTCATCCTCGGCGTCGCGCGCCTGCTCAACCCGGCGCTGCAGACGATCGCGCGCGCAGCCAGCGAGTCGCAACGCGATTCGCTGATCCGCGCCGGCGCCGGCTCGGTCATCGTGGTCGAGGACGAGTTCGCCGCCAGCATGAGCGCGGCAGCGATGGAACGGGTGCATGCCATCGCGGTGCAGGCCCAGAGCGCAGGGCAGGGGACGTGAACGACACGACGCACAAGAACGGCCATCCGGTGTCGGTAAAGGGCGTCGTGCTGATTGATCGCGGCGTCCTGCTGCTGCGCAACGACCGTGACGAATGGGGGCTTCCCGGCGGCCGCCCCGAACCGGGCGAGACATGGCCCCAGGCACTTGAGCGCGAGCTGCTGGAAGAGGCCAACATCGGCGTCGAGGTCGGCGCGCTGATCGCCGAGTGGCACTACGAAGTGGTGCCCGGCCGGTTCGTCTGGATCGCCGCGTTCGGGTGCCGGTCAACCTCGGCTTCGGCGCTGCGCATCAGCGACGAGCATCGCGACCTGCGCTTCTTCGATCTCGCGGGCCTGGCCGCGCTCGATCTGCACGATGGCTATCGAGACGCTATCGCCGCATGGTGCACGATCGAACGCCACACGGCGCCCTTCAGCGCATCATCCAGGTGACCGTCCCGCCCGGGCCGCCTGAGGTGGTAAAGGTCATGAACCGGTCGTGCGCCAGCGCCGCGCCGATCCACATCTCGTTCCAGGCCCGCAGCCCGGCAAAGAGGTCGCCGTCGCCGGCGAACTGTACGTCCTTCATCAATCGCCAGCCGCGCTGCCGCACCACGGCATCGGTCCCGTCGATATCGCAGGTGACATCTTCTCCCTGCGCCGTCAGCAGCGTCGCGAGGTAGCGCGCGAACGCCGGCGCGCCGCCGGTGCCGGGCTCGATGCCAATCGCCATCGAGGTCTCGTCGTGGAACTGCATGCCGATCAGCCGCGCCATGCGGCCGAACTCCGCCTCGGCTTCGTCGGCCCCGAGCAGGTCGATCAGCGTCGGCACCAGCGTGCGCACATACTCCATGGCGTACGAGCGCCAGGTCCGGCGCAGGCGCTCCGCGGGCCAGGCCACCGTGTCCAGCTTCGGCTGTTCCCCGGGCTCGACACGCGGCATGCGCTCGTCGTCGACGAACCGTACCCGCTCCTCCGGCGCCAGCTCGCGGCCGTATTCGCAGTAGTAGCCCTCGAGGCCCGGCGCGCCAGATGTGATCATGCCGGTGCAGACGAAACCCAGGCGCGGATTGCCGAGCGACACGCCGTTGTGCCCGTGCCAGCCGTGCAGCATGGCGGCGTTGACCTCGTGCGGCACGGCGCAGGCCGCGGTGCCGCGCCAGATCCAGCGCGGCGGCGGGTAGCGCACCCAGGCCTTGCGGTCGGACTCACGGAAGTACTCGGTCTTCACGCCGCCCAGCGCGTTGGAGTGGTAGTGGTAGAGCGCGCAGGCGACGGCGGCCGGGTGGCCGTCGAGCCCCAGCTTGCGCAGGCCGGGCAGGAATTTCTCATGATGCTGCCGCCGGAAATGGCGGAAGACGAACTCGCGCGCGACGTCGGCGCCGCGGCGTGTCACCAGCGACAGCACGATCCCCGTCATCAGCGCGTTGTAGAGCGTGGCCAGCGCGCCGTACGCGGCTGACATGTCGCGGCTGGAAGCTGTCGCGGTCGGATCGGTCATCCTGTTACGCTGCCTGCAGGGGGTGGGCCGGCATTTGCGGACCGGCTCCCCGGTTGATGGGGTGCGAAAGGACCATGGCACAGTTCACATCGGATGGCCTCACCATCGCGTTCGACGACAGCGGGCCGCAGCGCACCGGCCGTTGCGTCGTGCTGGTCCACGGCTTCACCTCGAACCGGCTCGAGGGCTGGCGCCGCATGGGCTGGTACGACGCGCTGGAACGCAAGGCGATCCGGTGCGTGGCGCTCGACTGCCGCGGCCACGGCAAGAGCGACAAGCCGCACGAGCCCGCGGCCTACGACCGTGCGGCCATGGCGCGCGACGTCGTGGCCCTGATGGAACACCTCGGCCTCGAGCGGGTCGACCTCATGGGCTATTCGATGGGCGCGCGGCTGGCGCTGGCGGTTGCGCTCGACCAACCGCGGCGTATCGGCAATCTCGTGCTGGGCGGCGTCGGCGGCCGCCTGCTGGAGCCGCCGACCGGCGACAGCCGCATGGCCGAGGCGATGGAGGCGGATGACCCGGCTGCCATCGAGGATCCGATGCTGCGCTCCTTCCGCCATTTCGCCGACGAGCAGCGCGAGGACCGACTGGCGTTGGCGGCCTGCTCGCGCGGCGCCGGCGCGCCGGTCGAGCTGGCGGCGCTGGCCAGGTTGCGGATGCCCGTGCTCGTGGTCGTCGGCGCCCGCGACAACCTCGCCGGCAACCCCGAGCCCCTGGTGTCGGCGATCCCCGGCGCCCGCGCCGTGACCTTGCCGGGCTGCGACCACTTCTCCGCCATCCCGCACGCCTTGTTCAAGGCCGCGGTGTTCGATTTCTTCGAAGGGTATCTGGACTGAATCTCTCCTCTCCCGCATGCGGGAGAGGAAGGGGCCCATCGCGCCAGCGATGGGAAGGTGAGGGCTTCAACCTCGGCGCAGCGGGTGAAACCCTCACCCGGCGCGAAGACGCGCCGACCTCTCCCGCATGCGGGAGAGGTTAAGACCCAGTCACCCCAACGCCACGCGCGCCGGCGCCAGCGACAGGCCGGGCACGTCGACGCGGGTGCGGAACACGGTGCCGCAATTCTCCCCGGGCCCGCCGCGCGAGCCGGTGACGACGTAGAGATCGCGCAGATCGTCGCCCGCGAAGCAGAGGCTGGTCACCATGGGCAGTGGCACCGCCACATCGGTGCGGTGGCCGCCGTCGGCATTGAACACCGCCACCCTGCCGCCATGCGCATCGGCCACCCAGACCGAGCCGTCGCGGGCCACCTTCAGCCCGTCGGCGACGCCCTGCTCGCCCAGCGTGGCAAACGTGCGCCACGGGCCGACCGAGCCGTCGGCGTTGACGTCGTAGACGCGCACGGCGCCGCCGCGGGCGTCGGAGTGGTACAGGCGCTTGCCGTCGGGCGAGACGCCCAGACCGTTGGTCAGCATGATGCCGTCGGAGATGGTGCGGACCGATCCGTCGAGATCGATGACATGCAGGTGGCCCGGCCGCGGCGGATCACCGCCGAACACGCGGTAGGCCAGCGACCCGACATAGATGCGGCCAGCCGCGTCCGTCGTCAGGTCGTTGAAGCCGATCGCCTCCGGCGTCACGTCGCTGGTCAGCAGCACCTTCGTGCTGCCGTCGGCGAGGCTGACATGCACGATGTCGCGGCCGCCGACCACCAGCCCGCCGGCCGCATGAAGCGCCATGCCGCCGATGCCGCGCCGCTTGGGCACGGCCAGCGACACCGTGTCGTCGCGGCCCAGCAGATGGACGCCACCGCCCATCACGTCGCTGAAATAGAGTCCCTTCGCCGGATCCCACACCGGGCCTTCCACCAGCCCGTATCCCGTCGCCAGTGCCTGCATGATGCGTTTCCTCGTGTTGTTGGTCTTTGCACGTCATTCCGAGCGTAGCGAGGAATCTTCGGCGAACAGGGACTCCATTCGCGGAAGATGTCTCGCTTCGCTCGACATGACGGACTGAACTGACGATCGCAGACCCTTCGCTTCGCCCAGAACCCCTCACACCCCCTCGACCAGGATCGCGCGCGAGCGGGTGGCGGACAGGCGCAGATCGTGCAGCGGCTTGTAGGCGTCGTCGAAATAGAAAGCGCGCAAGGCCGCCATGTCGGGGAAGCCGACCACCGTGAGCCGCTCGGGCCGCCAGTCGCCCTCGACGGCCTCGGCCTTGTCGGTACGCACGATGTAACGGCCGCCGTGCTGCGCCACCAGAGCCGGCACCTGCTCGCGGTAGGCTGCCAGCCTGGCTGCGTCGGTGACCGAGAAATCGACCATCAGGAACGCGTGCGAGGGCGCGCACGGCTCACCTTCGGCCGCCACGGCCTTCGAGCGGCCGGCCTCCAGGCGCATCTTCAGCACCGGCTGGTAGTCGGCGCAGCTATAGAAGTCCTTCAGCGCCGCCATGTCCGGAAATTCGATGAACACGATGCGTTGCGGTCGCCAGTCGCCTTCGACCGTCTCAGTGCCGCCGCCCCGCACGGTGAAGCGCCCGCCGAACCTGGCGACGAGGCCGGGCGTGTGCTTGCGGTACTCGGCCATGAGCTCCGGGTTGGTGGTCTCGACCTCGACGAGGAAATGGGCGGGCATGGCGACTCCTGGGTGGGCGGGTACGATTTTGCGTCAGGACGGTTGCGCACGATACTGGCTTGGCGTGCGCCAGACTCTCAGAAGCGCCCGGCGTTGTAATCGTTGATTGCCTGGATGAGCTGCGCCTCGGTGTTCATCACGAACGGGCCGTACTTGGCGATGGGCTCGCGCAAAGGCCGGCCGGCAACAAGGAGGAAGCGCGCCGGGCCATCGCCCGCCGCATGGACAGCGATGGTGTCGCCCCCGCCCAGGACACCGAGCTTGCCGCGGTCCAGGATGTCGCCGGTCGCGCCGTCGCCGACGCGGACCGAGCCTTCGAACGGATAAACGAACGCCGCATGGTCCGCCGCCACCGCGTGGCTGAACGAGCCGCCGGCGGGCAGGCCGACATCGAGGTAGGTCGGGTCGGTCGCGACCGCCTGCACCGCGCCCTCGACGCCCTGCACGCGCCCGGCGATGACCTTGACCCGCACGCCGCTGGGCAGGTCGACGGCCGGGATCGTTTCGGGCTCGATGTTCTGGTAGCGCGGCGCCGTCATCTTGTCGGACGCCGGCAGGTTCACCCACAGCTGGAAGCCCCACATCAGGCCGTCTTCCTGCTCCGGCATCTCGGAATGCACGATGCCGCGCCCGGCCGTCATCCACTGCACGCTGCCGGGCCGCAGCAGGCCGCTGTTGCCCTTGTTGTCGCCGTGCCGCATGCGGCCGGCCAGCATGTAGGTGACGGTCTCGAAGCCGCGGTGCGGATGGTCGGGGAAGCCGGCGATGTAGTCCGCCGCTTCGTCCGAGCGGAACTCGTCGAGCATCAGGAAGGGGTCGAGGTCCGGCAATCCCGGCCGGCCGATCAGGCGTGTCAGCCGGACGCCGGCGCCTTCGCTGGTCGGCATGCCGCGGAAGACGCCCTCGACGCGGCGGGTGGTGGCACTGGCGGCATCGCCGGCCCGAAGAATCGCATGAGACAAGACTCGCTCCTCGATGAGACGTTCATGATGTCATATGGGGATGGATATCGGTTCGTGGAGCGCCCGCTTCATACCTTCCCCCGGAGGGCAGGGCTATCGCAAATGGCCCATCTGTCATCCCGGGCGCAGCGCGGGATCTTGGCGCGCCGCCCCAAGATCCCTCGCTGCGCCCGGGATGACAGATGTTCTGTCTTGTGGTTTCTGTCCTCTGTCTTCCGATTCACGTCCCCTCAGGCAGCGGGATGAACTCCGTTTCACCCGGCACCACCAGGTCGAACCGGTTGCGCTTCCAGTCCGCCTTGGCCTGCTCGATGCGCTCGGGTCGGCTCGAGACGAAGTTCCACCAGATGTGGCGCGGGCCATCCATCGGCTCGCCGCCGAGCAGCGCGAACCGCGCCGGCGTGCGGCTGGTGATGACAATCTGGTGGTTCGGCGCGAAGACCAGCAGCCGCCCCGGCTCGAACACGGTGCCATCGACCTCGATCGTGCCGTCCAGCAGGTAGGCGGCGCGCTCCTCGTAGGCGGCGTCCACCGCCAGCCGCGCACCGTCAGCCAGCGCGACGTCGGCAAAGAACAGGTCGGACAGCGTCCGCACCGGCGATGTCTGCCCGAAGGCCGTGCCGGCGACCAGGCGTACGCGCGCACCGTCGCCCTCGACCAGGGGCAGCGCCGCGGCGCCGTGGTGGCTGAAGTCGGGCACGGTCTCCTCATGCCGCGCCGGCAGGGCGACCCAGAGCTGCATGCCGAAAAGTTCCTGCCGGCCCTTGCGCAGCTCGGGATCGGATCGCTCCGAATGCACGATGCCGCTGCCGGCCGTCATCCAGTTGACGTCGCCCGGCCGGATCGGCTGAAGGCTGCCGACGCTGTCGCGATGGATGATCGTCCCTTTCAGCAGGTACGTGACGGTGGCCAGCCCGATGTGCGGATGCGGGCGCACATCGATGCCGGCGCCGCTGTCGAAGATGGCCGGCCCCATCTGGTCGAGGAAGATGAACGGCCCGACCATGCGGCGCTGCACCGACGGCAGCACGCGTCGGACCTCGAAACCGCCGAGATCGCGGGCGCGCGGGACGATCGTCATCTGCACGGAGGCGCAGCGCACTGCGTCGTCCGTCCGGGGGGTGTCGCACGGCAGCCAGCTCATGAATGATCTCCGCGTACCACGATGCGCGGCTTGTTGGCATCGGGAGATACTATCCCGCGCTCATCGGCAGTTTGGGGTCGATTGCCCATTCCTGCAGCGAGTTGTCGTACACCGTCACGTCACCGCGCCCCAGCAGCGCCGTCAGCGCGAAGGCATCGCCCGTGGCGGCGATGCCGCCGCCGCAATAGGCGAGGACACGCTTGCCCGGCGCCACGTGGCGGGCCTCGAACAGGGCGGCCAGCTCGGCGGGCGACTTGAACGTGTTGTCGGGGTTGAACAGCGCCGCCGCCGGTACGTTGACGCTGCCGGCGATGTGGCCCGGACGGCCGTAGTGGATCGGGCTGGTGCCGTCATGCTGCTCGGCGCGCAGGCAGTTCACGACCACCGCCCCGCCGTCATCCAGCGCGGCCAGCACGCCATTCTTGTCGACGAACGCCCCGGGACGCGGTCGCGCCGTCAGCGCGGCGGGCGCATGGGTGCGCGTCGTCGTCTCCATCGCGCGCCCCTCGGCCAGCCATTTCTTGAGGCCGCCGTCGAGCACGGCGGCGCGGTCGAAACCAATGGACCACAGCAGCCACCAGACGCGGGTGGCCCACCAGATGTCACCGTCGCAGTAGAGCACCACGTCGCTCTCGTCGCCGACGCCCTTGGCGGCAAAAGCCTTCGCCAACGCCTCGGGGGCCGGCGCGGTGAAGCGCAGCGGGCTGGCCGGGTCGGACAGGTCGGCTTGCAGATCCAGCAGGGCGGCGCCGGGGATATGCCCGCGCTCGTCATAGAGCCGCCGGCCGGTCTCGATCGAAAACCCGCCCTCCGGCCGCGGCCGCAGGAAGGTCGTGCAATCGAAGATGCGCGGTGGCGTCGCCCCACCCAGTCGCGCCGCCAGCTCGGCCGTCGAGATCAAGCCGCCCATCATCATCTCCCTGGTACCCGGCGCCAAGGGTGGACGTGGCGGCAGGCTCCTTCAAGGGCCGCCTGGCCGGACGGCCTCGCGAGCGCTGGAGCGCCGCGGGAAAGGGAAAGTCTCGGTGAGAATTTTTTGGCCGCCGCGCCCGCGAATATATGCGGGACGCTGAACGATACGACCTTATATTTGCATGCCACCGGGAAACCCGGGATCCCTTTGCCGGCCGGTGCAGGTCGCAATTGCACCGGCCGGCGGGAGGATGCGTTCGTAATGACTAAACGAACGTTGGCTTTCTAAAGGGATCAACACGTTGTGTCAATGTTGTGACGTGCTGTGATAAGCCGGTGTGGACCGAATCGCACCCATTGTGTCAGGTTGGTGATGACGCCACGACCGGCGGTACGGAGTGCGCCGACGCGGGGCTTTCGGTCACGGTTTGACATAGCGCGCCCTCGCCGCCGTCTCCAGCGCCGCACAGGTCAGCGAGTCGATGTCGAACACCTCGGCCAGCAGATCCAGCACACCGATTTCCGTATCCCGCACCTGCCCCTCCGATGCGATCAGGTCGCAGGCCAGGGCATAGGCCGTCTCCCCGAACCGCTTCGGCACGGTCTTGCGGATGAACACCGACACCTTGTCCAGCCCGCCGTCGGCCATCAGCGTCGCGGCGCAGGTCTCCGTCACCTTGGGCAGGCGGTCGACCTTGAAGCCCCGGAACACGGGCAGGTGCTCGACCAGGTCGCGCATGGTCTCGATCTCGGCCGGGGACAGGTCGCGGTCGGCGGCCGATGCCAGCACCATCGTCCAGATCAGGCCGTCCTGAAGCGCCGACATGCTCTCTCCTCGGGGTCACCTTGTCGCTGCTCCTCTGCCCGGCACGACAGGGCCGGTCAAGCGAGGTTATCGGCGAGGTCCGACCGGTGGTAGGCCGCGGGGCGGCGAAATGCCCGTCGCTCCTTTCCTCATTGCGCCCGGATCGCGACAGTCCCATCGGCCGACGCCGCGGCGCTCGCTTCCCGTGGTGCGGCTTACTGCATCAACGCTTTTCAGCGTGACAAAGAATTTGGTGGCTCCCTGTCGCGGGCGTCATACTTGCCGTGCGGCGGCGAGCCGCGGCGTCGAAAGGGAGCGGGGAGATGCTCAAGGAGTTCCGCGAATTCGCCATGAAGGGCAACGTCATGGATCTCGCCATCGGCGTGATCATTGGCGCGGCCTTCGGCAAGATCGTCGAATCGCTGGTCGGCGACGTCGTCATGCCGATCATCGGCATATTCGGCACGGTCGACTTTTCGAACATGTACGTCGTGCTCAAGGGCACCGTGCCGCCGGGCGCGTCCCTGGCCGAGGCCAAGAAGGCGGCCGTCGTGCTCGGCTTCGGCAACTTCATCACCATCGCGATCAACTTCCTGATCATCGCCTGGGCGCTGTTCCTGGTGGTCAAGGCGATCAACCGCATGAAGCGCAAGGAAGAGGCCGCGCCGGCAGCGCCCGCCGCCCCGCCGCCGCCAACCCGCGACCAGGAACTGCTGATCGAGATCCGTGACCTGCTGAAGAAGTAGCAAAAATTCCTCCCCAACGAAGTTGGGGAGGTGGCCCGAAGGGGCGGAGGGGCCCCGACGTGGTCTCCCAATAAGAGACACCACATCGGGTCCCCGTCCAGCCTTCGGCTTCCTTCCCCACGCTACGCGTGGGGAAGGAAGTCACCGCGCCGCCGCCTCCAGAAACGCCCGCGTCTCGCGCACCGCGTCGGCCAGGCCAACGCGCTGGATCGACACGCCCGGCGGGAACGCCGCCATCAGCCGCGACGGCAGGCGGTTGTCCAGCATCACGAACACGCCATGGTCGTCGGCGCGCCGCACCAGGCGGCCGAAGGCCTGCTTCAGGCGGAAGCGCGCCAGCATGTCGTCGTAGGCGTTGGCCGCATGCCCTTGGGCGCGGTAGGCGAGCTTGCGCGCCCGATGCAGGATGTCGGGCCGCGGCCACGGCACGCGGTCGAACACGATCAGCCGCAGCGAGCGTCCCGGCACGTCGACCCCGTCGCGCACCGCATCGGTGCCCAGAAGGCACGAACGCTCCTCGGCGCGGAAGATGTCGACCAGGGTGGCGGCGTCCATGCCGGTGACGTGCTGCGCATAGAGCGGGATGCCGTGGGCTTCCAGCGGCTCAGCGAGGCGCTCGTACACGGCGCGCAACCGGCCGATGGCGGTGAACAGGCCCAGCGCGCCGCCGTCGGCCGCGAAGAACAGCTCGCGGTAGGCGGCGGCGACCTGGTCGGCCGAGTCGCGGTTGACGTCGCGCACCACCAGCACCCGCGTCTGCGTGCCGTAGTCGAACGGCGAGGCGACGGCGGCGCGGATCGCCGGCGCCGACAGGTGCCGTGCGCCGGTGCGGGCCTCGGCCGTCTGCCAGTCGGCCGCCTCCCGCGTGGCGATGCCGATCGGCGGTGTCGGCGGTGGGTCGTTGGCACCGGTCCAGTCGCGCAGGGTGGCCGAGGTCACGACGACACCATGCGCCTGTTTCACCACCGCTTCGGCGAACGGCTCGGTCGGATCGAGATAGTGGCGGTACATGCCGACATCCCGCTCGCGGCCCTCGATGCGGCTGATCGCGAACCAGTCGACGAACGCTTCGCGAGGCGCCTCGGCCTCGAGCTCGCGCAGCATGGCGATCCAGGCGCGCAGCTGGTTCTCGCAGCGATTGAGCAGCGTCCGGGCGATGCCCTCGATGCGGTTGCGCGTCGCGGTATCGAGGTTCGCCGCTTCGTCGTCGAGCTTGGCCAGCAACGCCGCCCGCAACGCGGCGGCTGGCCGCAGGATGTTTTCCAGAGCGTCGGCAAATCCGTGCGCGGCCTGGACCACACCGGGCGCCGGCGGGCGCACGTCGCATTCGATGCCGTACAGACTCTCGTCGCCGGTGGCGCGGGCCAGCACCTGCTGGCGCAGCAGGGCAAGGAACTCCTCGGCGGCGCCCAGCACGGTGCCGTCCGCCAGCCGGGTCTGCCAGTTGACCGCCGGCAGCTCCAGCGCGCCGGCCAGCAGCGCGCGCACGGCGCCCAAGACCGCGGCATCGTCCACGGCCAGCTCGCCGACGCGGCGCTCCAGCCCGCGCGCCCGGCTGCCGCGACGCCCTTCGGCACCCAGCAGCCAGCGTCGCAGGTCGGAGGTCTCGATGCCTGTGAGGTGCGCGGCGAAGGCGCTGTCGGCGGCATCGAACAGGTGATGGCCTTCGTCGAACACGTAGCGGCTGGGCCGCGTATTGTCGTCGAGCCCGCCCATCGCCGCCTGGATCATCACCAGCGCGTGGTTGGCAACGACGATGTCGGCCCGCCGCGCCCGGCGGATCGTGCGCTCGACGAAGCAGCGCCGGTAGTGCTCGCAGCCGGCGTAGATGCATTCGCCGCGATGATCCGCCAGCCGCATCAGCCGGCTGCGCCCGATCAGCGCCCCCAGCCAGGCCGGCAGGTCGCCGCCCACCATGTCGCCGTCGCGGGTGGCCGCGATCCAGCGCGCCAGCAACCCCAGGGCGACGGCATTGGCCGGGACGCCGATGGCGCGCTGCGCCGCCTCCTCGTAGTTCAGCAGGCACAGGTAGTTCTCGCGCCCCTTGCGGATCACGACCTTGGCCCGCTTGGTCGTCCGGTCAGGGTGCAGCCGGTCGAGCTCGTTGTCGATCTGGCGCTGCAGGTTGCGGGTGAAGGTGGCAATCCACACCGGCGCGCCGTTCTTCTCGGCCCACAGCGAGGCCGGCGCGACATAGCCCAGGGTCTTGCCGACGCCCGTGCCGGCCTCGGCCAGCACGACGTGCGGCTCCCCCTGGCGTTCCCGTGGCCGGAACGCCAGCGACACTGCCGAGGCATAGTCGCTTTGCGTCGGCCGCGGTTCCGCCGGCAAGCCGCCGCGCGCCAGCATCTCGGTCAGCCGGGTCCGCGCCTCGGGCGGCTCGACCGCGTGCGACGCCGGCGGCGTTGCCGGCGGTTCGTCCTCCCACACCGGCAGGCGCTTCCAGGCGTCGAGCCCCGACAGGCCGCGCGGTCGCGGCGTGTCGGCGGCGACGCCCAGCGCGGCCAGAACCGGCGCACCCCACGCCCAGCCGCCGTGGTGCATCGCCAGCGCCAGCGCCTGGGTCTCCGGCGGTTCGCGATGGGCGCGGTCGGCGATCTCGTCGAGCAGGGCACCGGCGATTGCGATGAGGGTGCGCGCTTCCGCCTCGGCGGTGGCAGGCACCGGCAGGTCCAGCGCCTCGGCCAGGCCGCGCACCGTCGGCAGGCAGAACGTCGCCGGGCGCACGAAGGCGAACAGCTCCAGCGCGTCGCGCGCCGGCAGCGTGTCGATGCCCAGCCGCGTCGCCGTCGCCGGCCGGTGGCAGACGATCGGCATCTCCAGCGCCGCACGCATCCGCGCCATGTCGCGGGTCAGGGTTTCGACCGCGCCATCCCAGCTCGCCCAGGCGGCGGCGCGCACCGTCACCACCAGCGCCGACGGCCGGTTCCAGCCGGCGCCACGGTCAGGCGGCAGGGTGTCGGTCATGGCCCGGACATACCTTTTTTGGACCGCGCGCGTCCACGCGCGCTCATGCCTAAGTTTTTGGGAGCGCCGGCTTCCAGCCGGCACCGGAGCGAGAGCGCCGGATCATGAGCCGGCTGTAAGCCGGCCCTCAATGGCTTCTGGCACCCCCTTGCGTGGCGAAGGATCATGAGCGCGTGGACGCGCGCGGTCCGAAAGCATGAGGTCCGCAAACTTGCGCGAAGCCAAGCCTTGAGTTTGACAGATTTGTTGCGCATATGATTACAGTTCCGCGAAGGAATAGTGACAATACCTGCCCCGTGGCCATTGACCGCGCCGCTGCCGCCATCCGCAAGCCGTCACGCCTCAAGACCGTCCTGAGCGCGCTGGTTCTCGCCGCGCAAAGCCTCTCTGTCGGCTGGATGGCGTACCTGGTGTTGCGTGATGAAACCGGGTGGCCGCAGCAGGCGTACGTGTTCCTTCTCTTCGGCCTGCTGGCATTGCTGGTGTACGGCGTCACCCGCCGGCCGGCCTTCAGCCTGGGGCTGGCCGCGCTGCTCTTCATCGCGATCCACCGGCTCTCGATGGCCAAATTCGAGCACCTCCAGGCGCCGCTGCTGGTCGACGATGTCCAGTTGCTCCTGCGGCCGGAGATCCTCGATTTGCTGCTGCACGGCTATCCCCGGCTCGCGTGGCTCTTCCTCGGCGGGCTGGCGGTCTTCATCGCCTGGGGCGTGGTGGCGATCCGCTTCGAGCCGTCACGTCCGCTGCGCGGCCACAGGTGGGCATCGCTCGGCACCGTCGTCGTGGCCGTGGCGGGGCTCGGCGTCGTGATCCCCGGCCCCGGTCCCCTGTCGTCGGCGACGGCGGAAGAAACCGAAACGTCCCTGGCCAACAGCGAGCTGGATCCGATCAGCCGCTTCTTCGCGTCGAGCCTGCACAACCGGCTGAAGCGG
>Ga0187894_10000792_pt1 | contig 42798 bp, 35 predicted proteins | sample GBC1701081metaG_FD_136650 | JGI IMG/M metagenome (GOLD analysis project Ga0187894, IMG submission 136650) | White microbial mat communities from a lava cave in the Kipuka Kanohina Cave System on the Island of Hawaii, USA - GBC170108-1 metaG ... | reverse complement strand
CATCCGAAATCAAGTCAGCCGCAACCGCTTGGCGAAGACGACTCACCAACTGTTCTTCGGACGGCTCCTCCGCCCCCGCGATGCATCGGTTTGTCCTCTTGACAACGGCGGCCTCATAGGTGTCCTCTTGACAACGGCGGCCTCATAGGTGTTCGGCATGGCGCCGCAGCGCTTAGCGAATAGGTTGGGGCTCGCCGTAGAGGAAGTCATCCATCATGACGACGTCTTGTTTCTCTCCATCATCCGGCCCCGGGGCGACGTTACCGCTGATGATCCGCACCCGGGCGATGGGTCGGGCGTCATCAAACACGATGCCGAAGAAGGAAAGGCTCCCATCGCCCGGCGAGGCCGGGACAAAGCTGCTGAACAGCAGCTCGCCGTCGGCGTCGAAGTACTCCACCAGCGTGCTGGCCCTACGGTTTCTGTGCTTCTTGCCAGGCCCGCTCCCATCAGGCCGGTCAACATCGGTGAAGACCGCGCCAAAGCCGCTGACCGTCGCCGGCATGTCGCTGTGGCCCGGCACGAAGAAGTGCACCTCAGTGACGTTGCTCCCGATAGCACTGAAGAGCCGCCGGAGGCTGAACGCCTGAAAGATGGTCCCGTACGTCGGATTGTGGAACACGCCTGCGAGTCCCCCCGGCGGGAACATAGCGGGATCGGCGGCAGGAGGAGCCTGCACGAACCCGGTCCCGTCGGGCGTGGTGAAGAGCGCGCCGCGGGTGAGCTGAAAGGCCGTGAACGGGTTCCCGGCGATCGTCGTGCTCTGGTTGCCGGTACTTCCGCCGTCCCAGTTGATCTCGCGGTGCCCGCTGGTGAGTAGCAGTGGCCCTGGCGCATTGCGGTTGTCGGGGTTCCCCAGCGCGGCGCGATACTCATCGACCGTACCCTGAATCGAGCTGATCGTCGGCCCGGCCGCCTGGAAGACGAGCGGCGGGACAAAGTCCTTTGCTGGGTGATCCTTTGCGTGTGCCGGGCGAACGGGGAGTGACCCCATAACCGATAGTGACCCAAAGGCGACGCCGACTGTCAGAAGTGTCAAAAGCATATGTTTCTTCATAGTTGTTGCTCCTTTCGAGAATCTCTGATCGATTCAGCTGTTAGCTCATAGCGATTAGCCATTCGCTATGAGCCGTTCGTTGTTAGTAAGACGTTTTCCGCTTCCCTCCCTTTTCGACTCGCTGGTTCTTTCACCGCCCGTATGCAGAGCTTCTAGTTGCCGCCGTCCGCGTCACTTTCGCCGGCCTTCTTGTAGAAGAAGTAGTTGGCCGTGTACGGCACGAACGCCTGATTACCGACGTCCATTAGCGAGTTACAGCCCGTCGACGGTGCGGTCCCTCCAGAGGTATTCACCCGCTGGATGAAGGTGGTCTTCGTCAGCGTGTCGCCACCGGTCGGTCCCTCTTGGACTCCACCGGCCGGCGGCACCTTAAGTCGTAGCCAGGGAATCGCATCCTGCGTGACGAAAGCGGGGGGAGCGTCCAGCTGGGCCCAGACGGTGCTCGAGTCTCGCGAGTGCTGCCACGTGACGCGAATCATGTCATCGCCCACCACGGTTGGATCAGTGTTCGCCTCAAACGGGTTGGGGCTGAAGAAGTGGGTGGTGAGTTGCTTACCGTCGTCGTTGAACAGGGTGGCTTGCGGCGTGAAGAGTACAAACTTGACGCCAGAGCCTGAGGGCCGGCAGACGTAGTTCTGGGTGCCGACTCCGTGACCCTCGAGGAACGCCTTGTTCCCCGCTGGTACTTGAATTTCGGGTGGCACGGATGGCGGTGTGACGTGGCCGGCGTGAGCGGGCTGCGGCAGCGAGACCGTGAAAGCTACGGCGAGAGCAGTAGCGCACGCGATGGACAGGATGCCACGCGTGGTCTGATTCTTCTGTGTATTGTAGTTCTTCATATTATTCTCCTTTCTGATGTGGTTAACGTTGTTCCGTCTACGCCTTTGCCATCTCGCCAATTTATTCGTGGATCATGTCGTGGTTCTCCTTTCGTCACAGGCGCCTGTGGTGCAGAGCCGCACAGTCTGTGAACGGTGTTCTCCAGTAGTGGAGTGCTCTCTGTTCGCGGACCTTTCGTCTACTAACGTCTAGTGATGCCGGTGAGCCTGCCGCTCCGGCTGTGCGTCCCCACAGGGAAGTACTACAGCAAGCATCGAGCCAGGCAGCAGGGCGATGGGAAAGGCAAGTGAACACCCGCTGTTAGGGTGCTACAGTGGGCAGGCTACACCGCAGCGGGGATGCGACAGATGTTGTCAGCCGAAGAGCGCTATGCACGTGGGTGCACGTAGGTGGCGGAAATGACAGGAAGATTACGCCTGCTCCTTCCGTCGCAGGTGCGACAGAAGGAGCAGCCCTCGCTCCCCGAGACCTATACTCCGTGCGCGATCTTTTCAGTGTCTCATAGCCAACACGCACGTCTGTAGGCGTGCGTCTCGGTTATGAGGGCAAGTCTCATTCCTTAGAGGGGTCAAGATCCACTGCTCTGGCAAGCGGCTTCCGGCGCGATCGCTTCCAGATAGCGAAAGATCGCGCCCATCGCTCGGCTCTGCGTCACGATCTCGGCGAAGGCATCACGCTGGTACGGTGTGTCGCTCAGCAGCCGCGCTGAGAGTGATAACACCTCCGCGCGCCAGGCGCGCAGCTCAAGCGCTCGCTTGACGGCCGATACGAGACGGTTGTGGTCCACGGGCTTCACTAAGTAATCAACGGCGCCTGCCTGCATGCACTGCACGGCCGTCTCCAGATCGTTGGTGGCCGTGAGCACGAGCACCGGGACATCCGGATAGTCCGTGGCAATCTGTTCTAAGAGCACTGCACCGGGAAGCTCGGGCATCGTCAGATCCAGGACCAACACTCCCACCTCATGCTCCGCGAGCATGGGCAAGACTCTGCGACCATCACTCTGAGTGAGCACTTGACTCAAGCCAGCGGACCGCAGCACCACGCTGACGCTATGGAGCAACTGCGGTTCATCGTCCACGAGCAGCACCGGCAGGGTAGAGACGTCATTGAGGGCCATAGACTCACCTTTCTTTACTAGCCAGAGGTACGCTTTTCTCCACACTGGGGTCCAGGGGGGCGCAAGGTAACATCACTCGTACTCGCGTACCGGCGCCTGGTGCAGACGTGAAACTGAGGCTCCCTGCGTGCGCGCGCACTAAAGAGGAGCTGATGGCCAAGCCGAGGCCAGTCCCACCACGGTCATGTTTCGTGGTGAAAAAGGGCTCGGTCAACCGTGGCACATGTTCCGCCGGAATACCACTGCCTTCATCCTCCACCTCCAGAATGATACACCCCTCCTCCGCGTCGAAGTGCGTCGACAGCGTGACGCCACACGTTGCATTCGGCAACGCCTCCAAAGCATTGACCACCAGATTCACGACCACCTGCTCTAGTTGTTGGGCATCGCCGTGGATTGGCGGTACGTCGGACTCGAAATGTGTGGAGAACTGCGTCGTGCGCCGCGCGATGAGATGCGTGAGCAAGCGCAGCGCCCGTTGCGCAGCCGCATTGACGTCGACGCGTCCAAGCCCCCTTGGCGAGCCGGGACGCGCAAAATCCTTAAGGTCGTTGACAATGCGCTCGATCCGTTGGGCGCTCTCGTGCATATCGTGCACCAACGTTGGAATGGTGTCACGCATCTCGGAGTGTGGAAGTCCTGCGAGCGTCACCCCACCCTCGTGCTCCGCAACCCTGTCCAGGATCTCCATTGCGCCCGCCCAGGCGTCCGCGAGCACCTGGGCATTGAGCAACACGAGTTGGTTGGGATTATTAATTTCGTGCGCTACACCGGAGATCAGCATCCCGAGCGCAGTCATCTTGTTGGCCTGGATGAGTTGCATCTCTTGCTGTCGCGTCGTTTCTTCCAGGCGTTTGCGTTCCGTCAGATCCCGGATAATGCCGGTGAGATACTGATCCTCGTGCGTTGCCCAACTCGCGAGCGAGACTTCGAGGGGAAATTCCTGGGCGTCTTTACGCAAGCCCACCACTTCTATGATTCTGCCGACGAGTGGGGAGTGGCCGGTGGCAGACCACTCCGCAAACGACTGCGCTTGAGTCTCTCGGGAACGGACAGACAGAAGTCGTGTGAACGACGTACCCAAGATCTCGTCGGGCGCGTAGCCGAATAAGACCGTAGCTCCCGCATTCCAGGACACCACGTTCCCGGCGCTGTCGGCTGAGACGATGGCCTCATTAGCGGATTCCGTGATGGCACGGAGACGTTCTTCACTTGTACGCAGGGCGGTCTCTACCGTCTGCCGCTCTCCCATGGTGCGTTGGAGATCGGCATTGATCTGGTGGAGGTCCTGCGCGCGGGCGTGCAGACGCGCGAATAGTGCCATCAGATACCCAACCAGGGTCACTGCGACGAGGTAGAGCAACAGTCGAAATACTTGCGCCCGGGCTTCCACCTGCGTCACATATCGTTGGACATCGTCCTGCAACGCCCGGACAAACTGTGGCGTCGGCGCCTCCACGATCTGATGCACAACCGCATCTGCATGGGGCAGCAAGGTGACGACCAGTTGCAGGTGGCGTACGACCGCGCGGACCTCTCCGTCTGTTGTGGCGGCTGGCGAGAATTGCTCAAGCACGGCGTACAACTCGGCACCAACACTGGGCTCCGCCAGCTGGAGGTAGCGCAGTAACAACGGCGACAGGCGACTCCACGTCTCTGCTGCTCCTGGCTCCCACTGACCAGATGCGGGCGCAGGGATGTGGGTTAAATACATGAGGGAGTTCCGCAAGACGGCGTTGTCGGATTTAAAGTCCTCAACTGCACTTCTCTTCTCCTCCAGGGCCATCGCGAGCGCGGTCACCCGCTGGTCAAGCAGGGCCTGGGCTGCTGGGTCTGAAATGGTCACCGTCTCCCGACGCAACGCGTCACTGTCTTGAGACAATTCCTCACTGGTCCGCGCCACCGCATCATAATTCGGCAGTAAACCAGCGCGGGCAAGCAACACATCACGAGTCAGTTCTGCATCGTGCAGCGCCAGCGCTTGGACTTCTTCCTGCATTCGTTCACGCACAGTGAGGTCGTGACTGCGGCTCTCCAGCAGGAGGAAGGTGAGCAGCCCGAGTAACCCCACCACAATCACAATAGGCAGCCATGTCGTCCGCATCAGCCCTCTCCGGGGGTCGGCGCTCGAACGGGCGCGCCACGATATTCGCCGGTGAGTGTTTGCAGGAACTGGACGATGAGGTCGATCTCCTCGGGAGTGAGGGTCTTGTCTAACTGGACTCGCGCCATCGTGTCCACGGCGACGGCCAAGGTGGGAGCTCGTCCATCATGGAAATAGGGAGCCGTCATTGCAACATTGCGTAGACTCGGCACCCGGAATACCTGAACGTCTTGTGGCCTGTGCGTCACGTTATAACGCCCACTATCAGCGTCCTCTTCGTTGGCGCCATTCGGCGGTTGGAAGACGCCGAATTTGGCAAACATGTTACCGCCAATATTCACTCCTTGGTGACAAGCGACACAGCCATAAGACTTGAAGAGGTCATACCCCTGTTGTTCTTCCGCCGTCAGCGCCTGCTGCTCTCCGCGGAGATAGCGATCAAAGCGAGAGTGCGGAGTCATAAGGGAGCGTTCGAAGCTGGCAAGGGCAGCGATGACGTTGTTCCACGTCAGGCCGTCGACATAGGCAGCACGAAATGCCGACACGTAGTCCGCCTCTTGCCTAAGCTTTCCTTGCAGTTCCGGCCACGTGGTGTTCATGACCGCGGGGTTGCGCAGCAGTCGCTCTGCATGGGCTTCGAGTGTATGCACGACCCCGTCCCAGTTGAACCAAAAGTTCAACCCGACGTTGAAAATCGTCGGTGTATTCCGCAGGCGCGATTGACCGTCCATGGCCATAGCGCGCGGCCATCCGTCCATGCCGCCGCGATCGAGTGGATGGCAGGTGGCGCACGACTGCCGGTTGTCATGCGAGAGTTGCGGGTCATGAAACAGCCGTGCTCCCAACTGCGCTTGCCGCAGATCTACTGCGACTGGCAGGGGAATCGGCATTAACGGTTCTTGGGTCTTTCTCTCTGATGGAGCGACCGGTGACGATGCGTTCGGTTCTCCATATCCTGCGCCGCTCAGCGCCACAACAAACGTGAGACTACAGACGAGCCACAGCCCCCACGCCAGCAGGGGTCTTGTAGAATGCATCCCCAACGGAAGGTACACTTCCCGTTCTAGACGTTTGCGGACTGCTATTATGTAGCGTCTCAATACTACTGTACGTTCACAATTCGCGGACACAAATTCCTCTCACTTTCTCACTGGGCGCCAAAATCATTAGGAAACGGTCCGTGGAATGTTGTCGTACTATGACAGTGAGACCACCCACAAAGCGCCGCGGTGAACATAAAGGGCAGGTTCCACCCACAGAGTCCTTTCATGGGAGTTTTTTTCCAGAATCGGCCCGAGAAGGTCTAGAGCGCCTAGCTCTCCCTGGGGAGGCCGAGAAGCGTCGATCCTACCCAGCCCGGCTTTGGCCGATTACGGCGCGCCGGTCAGATAGCCGATGATCCGATAGCCCAAATCGACGATCTAGGGGCTATCCCTAGGCGCGCCCGTGGGCGAGACACACTTGCTCACCAGCGAAGTATTCAAATCCGGTAACGAGGTTGGCAATAACTTGGTCGCGTCGGAAGACCCGGAACTGCAAGCCGCCATTGCGTTGTCCCATTGCAATTATCTCCCACCTCGGCTCGGTTAATAATGGCCAAAAAATCATCTGTAGCCGGCCGTCGATAGTAGCCGGGGGTTTCAACCCCGGCGTAAGAGCCTAGTCCGTACCTTGGCACGTATGGGGCTCTGTTTTCTCTCTCTTTCTGCATCTATCCCTGCCACGTGGTCGGCATGCGGACATCGGGCGTGTACGAGCAGTAGGCGCCCGTTTTGATGGTGGTGGCGAGATGCTGTCCTAAGGCGGGATGATGCGCGGTGATCTTGCGTAGGGCGATCTTGATGGCGCGGGTAATGTTCACCCGTGCGCGTTCCGCCGGCGATCCTGCCCGCCGCGCCCGCCCGCCCAGACCAACCGCACTGGTCAGTTCGTGGGTAAGAAAGTCCAGTTCGGCCTGGAGTTTCTCACCCCGGCCCAGGTCGTGGAACTCTCGTGCCTCGTCAAGTTCCGCGCGCAACTCGCTCACCCGCTGCTTGTAGGCCGATCGCGCTTGTGGATCAAGGACTTCCCCGGCGTCGCTGAACCCTTCGGTGTGATCAACTGACAGGCTGGGGTCCTGAAAAAGATGAGCTTCAGCGAGCCCCTCGTTCAGATCCGCACTAACAGTGATCAGGGTAATGACGTGGACCTCCTGGTGGGGATGTTGCAACAGATGGGCAATATAATGGAGGCCGCGGGCCTCTTTGAGGCGACAGGTCGTCCCCGCAAAGCTCACCGTCCAGTACTCGCCTTCGGGGCGGAAGGAGTTGGGAGCTGGGGGCTGGGAGTTTGAAGAAACGAGGTCGGGGATCAGGGGTCGAGGATCGGGTGCTAGGTGTTGGGTGTTAGAGGGAAGGGAAAGATTCTCTATTTTTGTTTTTTGTTTTTTGCCTTTTGCCTTTTGCCTTTCCTCTGTGCTCCCTAATGCGCGGAGCAATGCCTCGGCCTCTTGCAAGTCCTTGGTGTCAAAGCCTTCGGTAAACCAACCGTAGATATCTTCCAGCAAGGTACGAGCTTCTCTGAGCTTCCCCTGGCTTTGCCACAAACGCGCCAGACTGGTCGCTGCGCGTAGTTCCCACGACTTGGCTTCCTGCTCTCGCGCAATAGCAATGGCTTTCTGGAAGCACTCTTCGGCTTCCTCAGAACGATGAATGATGAACGATGAATGATGAATGGGGACAGTTTCTTGCTTCTCTTCTTTTGTCTTCCGTTCATCATTCTGCATTTTGCGTTCATTGTTTAGTAAGAGTTCCCCTTTGAGCCGATATAATTCCGCTTCGTAGAATCGTTCACCGTTGCGTGCAGATGCGACAAGCGCTTCGTCGATCGTTCGTAGACCTTCCTGGATTTGCCCCGTCTCCCCATACGCACTTGCCAGTAAAGCCAAGAATTGCGACTGCCATATGCCAGTGCCAGTCGCCCGAAGAGCCGCTAAGCCGGCTTGCGTTTGCGCCAGTCCTTGTTCTTTTTTTCCTTGCGCAACCAGCGCCCACCCGAGCACGGCTGGACTGTACGCCGCCCACAGGGCAAACTGTTGTTCCGTGGACAGAGCAATCGCTTCCTCCGCAGCCTTTTGCGCCGCCATTGGTTCACCCCGGAATTGATGGACCATGGCATTGCCGCTCAAGGCCCAAGCGAGGGTTTGCCCATGCGATAGCTCTTTGCCTAATACAAGCGCTTCCTGACTCAACTGCAAAGCTCGGTCTGGATACCCACGCAACCAGTAGAGAAATCCCCCATGAATCCGGCAGCACGCTCCAGGGTCGTGGCCGCCATACACAAAGGTCTGTGCATAATGCCGGTCAGTCTGATAGAGCTGCAGTCCTTGCTCGATATGGAGCTGGCAGGTCGTCAAATCTCCGCGAGCAACTAACGTTGTCCAGAGGGCATGATGCGCCTGGAAAGAAAGATCTGCGTCTCCCATGTGTCCCGCAAACTGGAAGAGCTGACTCCCCAACTCTTCCGCGGCGCTCAGATCTCCCGCCACCGCATGAGAAAGCCATAATCCCCACAAGACTGGGAAAAGATCAGGCGGATCGTCGAGTTCTCGGCATAACGCACGCGCCTGTTGATAGTGGTGCCTCACCTCTGGCGCCCCATATCCTTTCAGCGCGAGCAGAGGGGTACCGAGGGCCAGGTGAAGCGTCAGTTCCTGGCGGGTGCGTTCCACAGAGGCAGGCAGACCAGCGAGCAACGTCAAGGCATGGGTAAGGTGACGACTCGCCTCGGCATTCGCCGAGCGTTGCAAGGCATTACGGCCGGCGCGGTCCAAGTAGGAAATGGCGCGGCGCAGCTCTCGTCCCTTTTCAAAGTGCACAGCGAGTTCTGTCGCAATCTCTCCCGCGCGTTCGCCATACGCCAGGGCTTTGCGTTCGCCAACTCGCCGGTGTACGCGGACCTTCTGGGTTTCGGTCATGCGTTCCGCTAGCACGGCCTGGTACAATGCATGTTGAAAACTGTATCGTTCACTCAGTGTGTTATCCGGCCACTCTTCGATCCCTTGTGAATGAATGAACTGACCCTGACGCGCCAGCAACTCACACTGTTGGTCGACCTCCTCTACCGTCACTTGCAGTCCGGCTGCTACCGCTGCTGCCGAGAATTCCACTCCCACGATACTGGCAACTTCCAGCAGGCGCTGCTCAGCTTCGGATAACCGCTCCACCTGCCGCGCGATCACCTGCCGTAGGGTATCTGGAACACTCTCTGTGATGCTTGATTGGTCGCCATGTACTTGCCATCGCCCAGCTTCCTCGCGGACAATCCCTTGCTGAAGCAGGTCATCCACCACGTTGACGACGAATAACGGATTGCCTCCCGTACGACGATAGAGCAGTGGCGCCAGTTCTTGTAGGGGCGAAGCATGCCTCGTCTCTAGCGCGAACCGTTCGACGAGATACTCTGCAATTGCTTCCTCCGCCAACGGCTCTAGCCGCACCTCGTCACAGTGCCGTCGTGCTTGTAACTCCTGCACTATACCGCGTAAAAGATGGTTATTGATCGCTGTCTCCGTCGGTCGATACGTCCCGAGGATGAGGAGTTTGGCTGGCTCGCGCTGCCGTGCCATGTACGACAGCCATTCCAGCGTGGACACATCACTCCAGTGCAGGTCCTCAAGCACCACGACCGCCCCCTGTTGTGCTGTGAACAGCTCCGCCGCCTCTGCCATCTCGCGTAGCATACGCTCGCGATTCGTTCCCTGCACGCGTTGCTGCAATCGGGCAAATTCTTGCGGCTCCAACAGGCTCGGTAATTGCGCCATCCAACTCGGCGCGTAGCGCTGGAGTGCTTCAATGTGCTGTTCACCGCCTGGCGCACGGCACAGCCGCTGCGTCGCTTCGAGGAGCGGCATATAGGCTTCGCCGGGACCGTATTGTTCTACGCACTGGCCGGAAGTGATAAGGACATCGGCGCGATTGCGGATCTGCGCCAGAAACGCGTCGACCAGCGTCGTCTTGCCAATACCCGCCTCTCCAGAGACGAATACGATCTGCCGCTCGCCTCGCAGGGCTTTTTCGAACACGTTCTGGAGCTGGGTGAGCTCCGCCTCACGCCCGACAACGACAGAGTACTGAGTGTTGAGTGCTGCGTGCTGAGAAGGAGAAGAGGGAGACCGTTCTGACTCTGGACTGAGGTGGTGAGATGGGGGGAGTGGAGCAAGGCTCGATGACAGTAGCGCCGGAGTCCGAACTGGCGCAGCAGATTGGCCGGAGCCGCAGCTACGACAAAACTTCAACCCCGCCGGATTTGCTTGGTCATAGGTTGTGAAGCTCAATGATTGCGTGCTGAGCGATGCTCCACACTTGCCACAAAACGTAGCCTTGGGCAGATTCGCATGGCCACAGGCTGAGGACCGCGTGGTAGTCTCCACAACGACCAGCGACTGCTGTCGTCGCTGTCTGTGCTGGTTTGTCAACGATAACGCGTTCATAGTTGCTCCCCCTGTTTTATACCGACGGAGATCCTGTATGCTGGTTACTTCGCGCGTTCCCACGTGAAGCCTACGCCTTGTCGGCTGCGCGCAGTTCTCCCGCCAGGTACGTGGTCAACTCTTGCAGCGATTGAAAATGGCTCGTGCGGCCAGACACTAAGTGTTCGACACGACCGGCGGCATACGCTGGGCCTCCGGGGACCGCCCGGAACTGCACCACAAACGCCCACTGCGGTGAAAGTGGCGCGTCGATGGTAACTGGCACTGGGGTTGTCGTGCGTGTCTGACTTGGCGTTGTGAGCGTGTGTTTCCTTGCTTTCGTCATGGTCGTAGCGTACCAATCGCGATGGTGGAGAAATAGATTTGCATGGTGAGGAGGCGGTGGAGTTTTGGTGGAGATTCGGTGGAATTTGGGGCCAGAGGGTGGTACAGAACCTCTACAGCGTGGAGGAGGAAGTGAAACTGACTGAGCAGATTGTCTTTCCCCCTTTTCGACTTGATCTAGGCAATGAACAACTGTGGCGCGAGAACCAACTCGTGCCGCTGCCACCCAAGACCTTTGCCGTGCTGCGGTATCTGGTGGGGCAAGCTGGTCGTCTGGTAACCAAAGAAGAGTTGCTCAAAGCGATGTGGCCTGGCACTCGTGTGAGCGATGGGATTGTCAAAGGGTATATTCGCGATTTGCGGGACCTTTTGGGCGATGATGCGCAGCAGCCACGGTTTATCGAGACCGTACCACGACGCGGGCATCGGTTTATTGCCCCGCTCACCACTCAACCACTTCGGAGTTCGGAGTTCGGAGTTCGGAGTCAAAATTTCAAACCAACCCCTAGCCTCCAGCCCCTAGCCCACCTTTTGGTAGGTCGTGATACAGAGCTGGCACATCTTCACACTCTGTTTGCCAAAGCTGTACGCGGCGAACGGCAGATAGTGTTCGTCACCGGCGAGCCGGGGATTGGCAAGACGACGCTGGTGGAGGAGTTTTTGTTCGGAGTTCGGAGTCGCGAAAAGTTCGGAGTCCAGAATTCAGAACTCCGAACTCTAAACAACGAACTGCTTTCAACTTCCGACCCGTGGATCGGTCGTGGGCAGTGTGTGGAGCAGCATGGCGCGGGCGAGGCGTACTTACCGGTGCTCGAAGCCTTGGGCCGTATCGGCCGGTCGCCGGGTGGCGAACAACTCGTGACGACCCTACAGCAGTATGCCTCGACGTGGTTGGTGCAGATGCCCGCGCTGCTGACGGCGGAAGCCTTGGAGACGTTGCAACGACGAGTGGTCGGGGCCACCCGCGAGCGCATGTTACGCGAGATGGTCGAAGCCGTTGAGGTATTGACCGCGCACCGTCCGTTGGTGTTGTGGTTCGAGGACTTGCATTGGGCAGATGCCTCTACCGTGGATTGGTTAGCTGCGGTTGCACACCGGAGGGCGCCGGCGCGGCTGTTGGTCATTGGCACGTACCGCCCGTCCGACCTGAGTCTGAGTAGCCATCCCCTCAGAGCCGTAAAGCAAGAGCTGGTGGCGAAGGGGCAGTGTGAGGAGTTGTGGCTGCCCTTCCTGTCAGCGGAAGATGTGACCCACTACCTGACGCGGCGGTACGCCCAGCATCAGTTCCCGGCGGGGTTGGGGACCGCGATTCAGCGGAGGACCGATGGCAATCCGTTGTTTATAGTCAACATGGTGGACTATCTGGCCGCCCAAGGAGAGATTGCAGAAGTGGACGGGCACTGGCGGCTGCAAACGGGGGTTGAAGAGGTCGGGCGGGGAGTGCCGGAGAGTTTACGGCAATTGATTGAGAAGCACATTGAGCGGCTCAACGAGGAACAGCAGCGGCTGTTAGAGGTGGCCAGCGTTGTCGGGGTGACGTTTTTCGCGACAGCAGTGGCCACTGGGATTGAGTCGCCAGTAGAGCAGGTAGAAGAGTGGTGCGACGAATTAGTGAAACGCGGACAATTCCTGCAAGCGCAGGAGCCGCGCGTCTTGCCGGACGGAACGCTCTGCGGGAGTTACGGGTTTCTGCATGCACTGCAGCAAACGGTGCTATATGAGCGTATCCCGAGCCTGCGGCGGTTGCGGTTGCATCGCCGGGTGGGAGACTGTGAAGAGCAGATCTATGGTGCGCGGGCGCACGAGATCGCCAGTGAACTTGCCGTGCACTTCGAACGTGGTCAGGAGTACGACAAAGCAGCGCAGTATCATTACCAAGCCGGACTCGTAGCTCTTCGTCGCCAGGCCAACCGTGAGGCCATCACCCACCTCACCCAGGGATTAGAATTGCTCAAGCTCCTGCCCGACACTCCCGAACGCGCTCACCAAGAACTCCAGGGGCAAATCACTCTCGGCGTACCGCTGATAGCCACCAAGGGCTATGCGGCTCCGGAAGTGGCCAGCACCTACACCCGGGCATGGAAGCTGTGTCAACAGGTAGAGGACCCTCGACAGCGCTTTCTGGTGCTGGGTGGACTGTGCGGGTTTTCTATCGTGAGGGCGGAGTTGCAGACCGCGTACGATGTGGGGACGCAGCTCCTCACCACGGCGCAGCGCGTCCAAGACCCAGCGTTGCTCGTGCGGGCCCACCTCACGCTCGGGATCTCGTTGTTCCATCGCGGAGAGCCATCCCCCGCGCGAGGACTCTTGGAGCAAGGGGCCGCCCTCTACGATCCCCAGCAGCACAGCTCCTCGGCTTTTCTGTTTGGGCAGGACTCTGAGGTAGCCTGCCGCTGCTTTGCGGCTTTAGGCCTGTGGCTGCTCGGCTATTCAGACCAGGCGGTAGCGAGACTCCGCGAGGCGCTCACCCTCGCTCACGAGCGGTCTCACTCCTACAGTAGAGCTTTCACGTTCGTCTTTGCTGCCTGGCTCCACCAGTTCCTCCGGGTGGGACAAACAGTCCAAGAGTGGGCAGAGGCGGCGAGCGCCCTCTCGGCCGAGCACGGGTTCGCGCTCTTCTCGACAGAGACGACTGTCCTACGAGGCTGGGCGCTGACTGAGCACGGACCGACAGAGGAGGGGATTGCCCAGATACGCCAGGGGATGGCGGCCTTTCGGCGCACAGGGGCGCGGATGTTACTCCCGTATTTCTTGGCTCTGCTCGCGGAGGCGTACGGGAAAGCAGGACACGTAGAAGAGGGGTTGAACATGGTGGTCGAGGCGCTAGGCTTGGTGCAGCAGACTGGGGAGCGTTTCTGGGAAGCAGAACTATATCGGCTTAAAGGGGAACTCCTCCTGCAGCGGGAAAGTCAAAAATCAAAAGGCAAAACGCAAAAGGTAAAAATCCCCAATACCCAACACCTAACACCCAGCACCCGAGCGGGAGCAGAGGAATGCTTCCACAAAGCCATCGAGATCGCCCGTCAGCAACAAGCCAAGTCGCTGGAGTTACGAGCGGTGATGAGCTTGAGTCGATTGTGGCAGCGTCAAGGCAAACAGCGAGAAGCTCACAGCATGTTAGTCGAGGCCTACAATTGGTTCACCGAAGGGTTTGATACAGTGGACCTCAAAGAGGCGCAGGAACTGCTTCAGGAGTTGAGCAGGGGATAGTTGCACTTCGACCCTCGCTTGTGCTATTTCGCCGAATTGCGCTCCTGAGTCATATGAATGAGCGTTCAGACAGAACTTGACAGGCGACTACTAATGCCGTCTGTCCTACGGTAGGCGGAGACTGAATCTCACTGCTGCGATTTCTACCGCACAGAAAAAGGAAGGAGGATAGCCACACCAATGGCAGGAAATACCCAAGAATGGCGAGAAGAAACGGTGCGCGTCGCTGGCACCGATCTTACTTTTATTCAAGGTGGTACCGGCAAACCCTTACTGGTGCTGCACGAAGAACTCGGACATCCCGGCTGGCTTCGCTGGCACTCAGAGTTGGCCCGCTCCCGGACGGTGACGATTCCCCTCCACCCTGGCTTTGGCAAATCGCCACGAGTTGAATGGGTGCGCAGCGTCAGAGATCTGGCTGGCTTTTATGCGCGCGTCATTCGCGAGCGCGGGCTCAGTCCCGTCGACGCGATAGGTTTCTCTTTAGGCGGGTGGATTGCGGCGGAAATGGCCGCCTGCGATGCAAAACAATTTCGTAAAATGGTGCTTGTAGCGCCGACTGGTATCAAACCGCCACAGGGCGACATCATGGATCTATTTCTGGTGACCGCCCGGAACTATCTTGATGCCAGCGTGCATGACATCGCCAAGACGCCTGAGTTTGCCAAGCTCTACGGTGGCGAACAAACTCCCGAGCAGTTCGAAGCCTGGGAAGATGCTCGTGCAGAGACTTCGCGGATCGCCTGGCAGCCATACATGTTCAATCCTAGCTTAGGGCCGCTCCTGGAAAATGTGGTCGGGCTGCCGACGATGATTATCTGGGGTAAACAAGACAAGATAGTACCAGTCAGTGCCGCACATGCCTATAAGGAAGCGATTGCCGGGTCTGATCTCGTGTTGTTAGATAACTGTGGTCATCGGCCAGAGACCGAACAGACGGCCACGTTTGTTGAACGCGTGCAGCGCTTTTTGGCCTAAGAAGTCGAAGGAGGAATTGTTATGCATATCATGTCGTTTTCAGAGCGTATGTATTTCCATGTTCCCGAAGACGAAATCATCAACAATCAAAACAGTTATTTCGGGATACCGAACAAGTTCTTCGACCCGAAAAAGGGCGCGCAGCTGATGAATGAATATCTCGATGAGCGAGTCTATGCCGAAGAGTTGGGCTTCGATGGGGTGATGCTCAACGAGCATCATCAGACTCCCTTCTGCGGAGGCTCGGTGATGGACGTCGAAGCGGCGATTCTAGCCCGTATCACCAAGCGTGTGAAGATCGTGCTGTTAGGCAACCCGCTGCCGGTGGCCGACCCCTTGCGACTGGCGGAAGAACTGGCGACGATTGATATGATTTCTGGTGGACGGCTCGTTCCGGGCTGGGTGCGTGGCGCGGGTAGCGAGTCAATTGCCAACAACATCAACCCCGCGTTCAACCGTGAACGTTTCAACGAAGCCCACGACTTTATCATTCAGGCATGGACGAAGCCGGGACCTTTTCGCTTCGAGGGCAAGCACTATCACTACCGTCACGTGAATCCCTGGGCGTTGCCGTTGCAGAAACCCCATCCGCAGATCTGGATTCCTGGCCTCATCAGCCCGGAGACGGTGGTGTGGTGCGCTCAGCATCGCTACCCGTATATCGCTTTGGCCACTCAGCTCGAACCGACGATTGAGATGTCGAACCTCTATGCTGACGTCGCCGCGCGAGAAGGCTATCAGGCGGGGCCGGAGAACTTCGGCTATCTGCAAAACGTCTTTGTGGCCGAGACGGAAGAGAAAGCGCAGGAGCTGGGCCGGGGCTTTGTGTATGGCGGTGGCTTTGGTTCGTTCGCCCGTCCTCAATGGATGTTTCCTCCGGGCTATAACTCCAAGGAGGCGACCAAACGCTTAGCGAAAGCATTCACCGACCCACGGACCGGCGCGGAAATTATGCGTTTCACCCAAGGCGACATAGACGTTGAAGAGGTGAAGCGTAGCATCGAAAAGGGCTATAAATCTTCCCAGGAAGGTGGACTGATCATCGTCGGCACCCCCAAGACAGTGCTGAAGCGGATTCGCTATATGCTGGAAACGCTGCGGCCAGGTATCTTTGGCATTTGGTATCATCATGGCCCAATAGAGCTGAAAGATCGGATGACCTGCCTGCGGTTGTTGGGAGAAGAAGTGCTGCCGGCGATGCGTGAGATGGCAAAAGAACTCGATCTTCCTGGCCCCTACGAACAGCCGGTCGGTATTCGACCACTGCCGGCGTCCGGCAAACGTGATCCTGTAGTAAGGCAAGTGGCTGCGTAAGAGTTTCGTAGGTCTATACAACCACCAAAGTAGTAAGGGCGGCCTTCGTAGCCGCCCTTATTTTTTCTAAGCCAAACCCGAGCGGTACGTTGGGTATGCAGGCGACCACCCCAACGTCGTTTTCAGGCGATCATTGCGACAGGCAAAAGACGGCAAGAACGCAGGGCCTCCAGGGGCCGGTGCCGGTCCATCGATTAAGGTAGCAAGATGTTGAAACAATTCTTTGTAGGTCACCGGCTGGTCATCGACGACGTTATAAATACTGTGCGCTGGAGCTTTCTCCGCCGCTAGCACGGTAGCGCGCCCCATATCGACGGCGTGGATCAGTGAGATCCGGTCATTGCCGTCACCCGGAAGCTGCAGCGTTCCTTGTCGCGCTGCGTCCCGCCATGCATCTTCAAATGTTCCTGAACCGTAGAAAAATCCGCCCCGCAGGATGCACCAATCGAGTGGAGACGCTTGTACCAGTGCTTCCATATCGAGTGTTGATTGTAAAAAGGGATTGGGTTGGAGTGGAGTCGTTTCGTCGGCCAGTACTCCAGCTTGGTCACGATACAGAAATGCGATGCTCTGCTGCACATAACGACGGACACCGGCCCGCTGACAAGCGGTCAAGAGATTCTGGGTTCCCTCCCGCCGGATGCGATCATTTGGTGCCCAATCCTGGGTACCACCCGGTTTGGGAATCGCCGTCGCCAGGTGTAAGACAACTTCACATCCAGTTACTGCTTTCTCCATACTTGCGTGATCAAGAATATCACCGAGACTCGGCTCTGCTCCCAGCTGTTGAAGTTTTGCCGCTTGATCCGATTTGCGTGCTACTGCTCGGACGTGGTGACCGCGTTCCAGCAGACGAGGGATAACCTGTTTACCTAAAACTCCAGTTGCTCCGATGACGACAATACGCATAAGTTCCTCCGTTGATAGCAGCGTTATTCTTCGCCGTCTTTATACGCGTGGTGGCTGCGAGTCATAAGCATGGCCGCGGATCACTCTGTCCTTTTGGGGATAAAATAGCAGGGTTGCTCAAGACTTTCTGCTAGAAGGCAGTTTACAGACTACTTGGCCTTTCGCAACTGCATCGTCAGAAGGAGAAATCACGTCGACATCAACAAAAACCATACTCCGCCCGCGGCGGATAACATGTGCTTTCGCTATCAGGTCGATCTCGCGGGCCGCAGCTAAATAATTCACCGTCATGGTAACGGTCGGAAAGAGCGTAACCCCAGGAGCTACGCCGGTCTTGATCGCCAATACGGCCGCACTATCTATGAGTGAGGCGATTGCGCCGCCATGGACCAGTCCTCCCGCTTGCTGCAACTCTGGACGGAACGGCATACGCATGCGGCAAAAGTCCAGTTTTACTTCTTCTGTTTGGAGACCGAGGAGTTCAAAAAAAGGTTCCGGTCCTGTATTTAATCCCGTCACGCAAGATTCCTTTCTCGCAAAAAAAGGCCGAGTACTTAGCATTGCAGCACTCGGCCCGAATTGTCAGCCCTTGGAGATGGTGGGCATTGCCCACGCTACGAGTGTTTAGAGCCCGACAGGGGGCTCATTCCCGCGAACGATCTTGCCCGGGTGCGCACCGGTTTCCTTGCCATTTTCTTGCACGACTTCACCACTGACGAACGTGGCAACATAACCGTTGGCCGTCTGCATGAGACGCGGCATTCCCGCCGGCATGTCATAGACCATTTCCGGATGATTCACGTGGAGCCGGTCGAAGTCGATCAAGTTCACATCCGCTTTCATGCCGGGCTCGAGGGTGCCGCGGTCGTGCATCCCAAACAACCGCGCGCCGTCGCGGGTCAACTTCTTCACCACGAACTCTAACGGCAAATGGTAGCGATCCCCCGCTTTGTGATCGCGAGCCCAGTGAGTCAGCATATAGGTGGGGATACTGGCATCAATGATCTGGCGCACGTGCGCGCCGGCATCACTGCCGCCAAGGGCCGTCATGGGATGCCGTAACATCTCGTGAATCGCATCGGGATTCCCTTCGGTGTATCCGGCGACGGCATACATTAAGAAAGCACGCCCATCGTTTTGCAGGAGATGATCGTAGACAACTTCACGAGGAGAGCGGCCTTCGCGTTTGGCGATTTCAGCAATGCTGTCGTGCTGCGCTGGCGTGTAGCTGAGCGGATAGCCCATCGGATAGGTGCGCTGCCAGACCAGATCGTTTTGGTACAGCAATGACATGCCAGTGGTGTTCGGGTCTTTGTCGGCGAGCAAGCGCCGCCTCAGGTCAGGATTGCGCAGCGCCGCGACTTTCTCCGCCAAAGGAAGGCTCTTGAGCGGCGCATAACTCGGCAGATACTGAAAAGGGTTCTCGCCCTGGGCGCTGAACAGAATACATACTGGACGGGCAAACACCTGTGGCGTGATAGGCACGCCCTCTTTGGCAGCTTCTTCACACTGGCGAAGCTGTGCGCGCCACTGCTGGGGATCACTATTATGTTGCGGCAACAGGAAAGTAAGGGGACACCCGGTGGTGGTAGCAACGCGTCGCATCATCGCCGTCTCTCTGGTAAGCGCGGCATTATCTTCACCAGCAACGCCCATCGGCACCATCTCCAGCAGTCCACGCCCTGCCGCTTTGATCGCGCGGGCAATGGCCAACAGTTCTTCTTCGGTGGCAAAGGTACCGGGAACCGGTTCCCCGTCGTTCGCAATATGCACTAAGGTCCGGGACGAGGAAAAGCCCAGCGCGCCGGCCATGATCGCCTCTTTCACCAAGGCGGCCATCTTGGCCATATCATCAGCCGTTGCCGGTTGGTTTTTGGCCCCGCGCTCACCCATCACATAGGCGCGCAACGCGCCGTGTGTGATTAGCCCGCCCACATCGAGGGTACGCGGCAATGCTGCCAACGCATCGAGATATTGAGGGAAACTTTCCCAATTCCAACGAATGCCGACTGAGAGGGAGGCGGCAGGAATATCTTCCACGCCTTCCATCAGACCGATGAGCCACTCGTGACGGTCTGGTGCTGCCGGGGCGAACCCAACTCCGCAGTTGCCCATAACTACGGTGGTCACACCATGCCACAAAGAGGGCGCCAACTGCGGGTCCCACGAGACTTGGCCATCGTAATGGGTGTGAACATCGACCCAACCGGGAGTGACCAGCAATCCATCCGCATCGACGGTGCGCTTGGCTAAGCCCAAGTCTTTGCCGACTCCGGAGATGCGATTATGAGTAACTGCTACGTCACCGGTCGCCGCTGGTTTGCCAGTGCCATCAACGATTGTTCCACCCTTGATTACCAGATCATGCATGCTGAACTCCTTTTTGTGTTCCCTTTTCGTAGGGGCGTATAGCTATACGCCCCTACCGTTCGAAGGTATCAATGCCCGACCGGCAAGTTGTAGAAGCGAATCGCGTTCTCCCCTAACAGTTTGCGTTGCGAGGCAATCGGCAGAGACGCGATCCGCTCTTTGATCTCCTTCGCTACCCCAAATGACGAATCAATATGAGGATAATCCGAAGCCCAGATAAAGTAATCAGGGCCGAGGTGCTCGACGACCTGTGCGGTCATCGTCTCATCAGGATCGGCGGACACCAAACACTGACGATAAAAATACTCACTTGGTTTCATTTTCAGTGAGGTACGACTCGCCATCGGAATATATTTGTGATCCATACGATCGAGCCACGCCGAAATCCAGTTCGCACCGGTTTCCAGGACTGAGCATTTCAGCCGCGGATACTTTTCGAACATGGCCAGGGACATCATCTGCGTAAACGCTGCCATGACATCGATCGCCAGAAAGGCAAAGTTGAACAAACCGAAGTCGGTATCTTTACGGACCCACTCCTTCCACGACGGGTCATCACGCACGATCACGTGGAAACCGACTGGCAGTTGTAGATCTTGTACGGTCTCCCAAAAGCGCACGAACGATGGATCGTCGAAGTGCTTCCACCCGCGTGCCACCATATCCGGCGAGAGAAAGACCCCGACACAACCGTCTTTTTTGGCGCGGATAGTTTCTTCGACTGCGCCCTCGGGGTCAAGCAGTGACACGTGCGCCACCGGGAACAGCCGTTTCTTATCGTGGCTGCAAAAATCGACCAGCCAGCGATTGTAAGCTTTGCAGTAGGCCGTCGCGAGCTGCGGATCTTGCACCCAGCCTTCCCAGAAGATGCCGATAGTGGGGTAGAGCAGGGCGATATCGATGCCTTCTTCGTCCATCACTTTGAGGCGAGCTTTGGGGTCATAGCTGCCGAGCGGACAGCCATCCGCGTAGGTCTTACGCCCAGGAATGAGCAACTCTTCGGCATTCATGCCGACACCGCCGAGCGCGCCGAGCGTCCCACGAACGACCTCAGCCGGTTTATTGTCAAACATCAAGACTTCCCACCCCTTTTCGTCATGGTCAATGCGGACCGCGCGGTCGCGATATTTGGGCTCGATGTATTTCAACCAGGTATCAGCGGGTTCGAGAATATGCCCGTCGGCATCGACGACGGGTCCGAGCTTTTCCTTCTGCATGGAGACCCTCCTTCGTTATTGCTACAGCCTGTTTTCTACCAAAGGAACGGGAGAGGAACTAGCCCCAGTCTGCGTGCCAATGCCATTGAGTTAAGCCGAAGTGTCATTGCGAGTCTCCCATAGCGCAGCACGTTAAGCGTGGAGGCAGTAACAAGGGATTCCTGGATTCCGGGTCTCGCAGCGCTCGCCCGGAATGACGGGCGTGTCGTTTTCGTCATTCCCGCAACAGCGGGAATCCAGATTTCCGGATTGGGAGAGGTCTAGGAAGGGTTCTAATGCGGGGTTGATATGGGATGCGGGTATCGGCTAGAGTCTCCGATTGGAGCACAGCTCTGCTGTCAGAAGCCGAACGTGCTACCACATTAAAAAAGGAGCAGCCGGTATGATTGTAGGATACTTCACCGAACGGCCGTATCGCTGGGTGCCTGAAGACGAAGTGCTCAGGAACGAAGGCTTCTTCGCTATCTCGAATAAGTATTTTGATCGCGAAAAAGCGGCCGATGACTACAACTATTTCATCGACGAATATTGTCAGGCTGAGGAACTCGGCTTCGACGCGCTGATGTTGAACGAGCATCACGGCAATCCCTTCTGTATGGGCAGCGTGATGAATGTCGAGGCCTCGATCCTTGCGCGCGTGACTAAAAAGGCAAAGATCGTACTGATCGGTAACCCACTGCCAGTGCTCAAGCATCCGTTGCGGATGGCAGAGGAACTGGCGGAGATCGACTTGATCTCTCGTGGGCGGCTCGTTTCTGGTTGGGTGCGCGGGGCCGGTAGTGAACAGTTTTTCAATAATGCTAACCCGGCCTATAACCGCGAGTACTTCAACGAAGCGCACGACTTCATTATCCAAGCGTGGACCCGTCCAGGCCCGTGGCGTTACGAGGGGAAACATTTCCACTATCGTCATGTCAACCCTTGGGCACTGCCGTATCAAAAGCCACACCCGCAAATGTGGATTCCTGGGGTACTGAGTCCAGAAACTGTGCGCTGGTGTGCGGAACACGCGTATCCTTACATTGGGCTGGTGACCTCTCTCAACCCGACCTGCGAGCTCTGGGACTTTTACGCTGATATAGCGGCGGAGAAAGGATACCAGGCTGGTCCAGAGAACTTCGGTTACCTGATGGGTGTGTTCGTCGCCGAAACCGATGCGAAAGCGCAGGAACTCGGTAAGGGCTTTGTATTTGGCGGCGGAGCCAATGCTTTCTCTCGGCCTGAGCATACGTTACCGCCGGGATACAATTCTAAGAGCGCAATTCGCTTACTGGCCAGACGTCCGAGTGGTGGGTGGGTTGGCGTCAGTTCGGAGCGATTGAAGCAGGCCCAGCAGGGTAAGAGTGAGTCTGAGGGGAAGAGTTACGACGAGATTCGCAGAAAGCTTTTGGTTGCCTACGAGAAAGCCCAGCAGAATTTGCTGATGATTGTCGGGTCACCCAAAACGGTGACTGAAAAAATCAAGACCATTATGCGGGTGCTGCGCCCAGGAATCTTTACCCTCTTCCAGGTTCAGGGTGCGGTCAGTAATGCGGATCGCATGACGAGTATGCGATTGTTCGCACAGGAAGTGATCCCGGTGATGAAGGAGTATGCCAAGGAGATCGACCTGCGCGATCCATTCGAGCGTTTCCCGGGGTCGGTGAAACTGCAGGCGGGTGCCAAGCGAGCCCCTGTAGTCGATCGCACTCCGCTCGCCTCTCTGAAACTTGAGCAGGCTTCATGAGGAGGCGCGAAGCAGTCCCATAGCGATTGCTTTTGCCTGCTGTGATCGCATTTCTCGTAGGGGCGTAGCATGCTACGCCCCTACAAAGACCAAACTGCACGACTACCCGAGCGATCATAAGGCGCGTCCTGCGCGCCCTTACCATCTAGCAGAAGCTGGCTACCTGATTGGGTCGAAAGAACGCCTTCGGCTTGTCCCGCGATATGCAATGGAGTAAAGAGGCTCCGAGGGCAGACCATGACGTTCGATGAAGTGCTGGACCAAGTTCGAAAGCTTCTGCAGCAGCGCGGCCGGGTGACCTATCGAGCCTTGAAGCGCCGCTTCGACCTGGACGACGAGTATCTAGAGGACATTAAGGGAGAACTCGTCAAAGCCGAGGGCGTAGCGACAGAGGAAGACGGGGACGTGCTGGTCTGGATCGGTGCTGTGCCAGTTCCTAGTTCTCAGTTCTTAGTTGTCAGTCCCCAGCCCCTAACCCCTAACACCCAGCCCCCAGCGGAGCGGCGCCAACTGACGGTGATGTTCTGTGACCTGGTCGGTTCTACTGCCCTCTCCGCGCAACTCGATCCCGAAGAATTGCGCGAGATAATACGCAACTATCAAAGGACGAGTGCCAAGATCATCAATCGTTATGAGGGTCACATTGCGCAGTATCTCGGCGATGGGCTGCTCGTGTATTTCGGCTATCCGGTAGCACACGAGGATGATGCAGGGCGAGCAGTACGAGCAGCATTAGAAATAGTTACTGCCATACAAACGAGAGTTCCCGCTCCCCTCGTGGGAGAGGGACAGGGTGAGGGGGCTGTAGGGGCACGGCGTGCCGTGCCCCTACAAGTCCGCATTGGGATTCACACCGGGTTAGTTGTGGTCGGAGAAATGGGCGGCGGAGATAAACGTGAACAGCTCGCTCTGGGTGAGACACCCAACATTGCTGCCCGCGTGCAGAGCATGGCTGCACCTGACACCGTGGTGCTGAGCGCCGTCACTCAGCAGTTGGTCGCCGGCTTGTTTGAGTGTGAGGATCTGGGGCCACAAACGCTCAAAGGCATCTCCATCCCGTTGTCACTGCATCGGGTGGCGCGGGAGAGTGGTGCGCAGAGCCGCTTTGACGTGGCAGTCCGGGTCGGACTTACGCCCCTGGTGGGCCGGGACGAAGAACTCGCCCTGCTGCGCCGCCGCTGGGAGCACGCCATAGATGGCGAAGGCCAGGTGGTGCTGCTGAGCGGCGAGGCCGGCATCGGCAAGTCCCGCCTCATCCAGGAACTCAAGGACTATATCGCCCAAGATGACGTTGTCCGCATCGAATTTCGTTGTTCCCCTTATCATCAAAATAGTGCTTTGTACCCCGTCATTGAGCATCTACAGCAGGTGCTCCAAATCGCGTCCAGTGATACGCCTCACGCCAAGCTCCAAAAACTGGAACAAACACTCGCTCGCTACCGCTTCCCGCAGAATGACACGACCCCGCTGTTAGCCGCGTTGCTGTCGCTGCCACAGCCAGAGGGGGCCTCACCGCTTTCTTTGACTCCTCAACAACAGAAACAGAAAACGTTCGATGCGTTAGTACACTGGCTGTTTGAGGAAACTGAGCGAACAGCCGTGTACACTGTCTGGGAAGACCTGCATTGGGCAGACCCTTCGATCCTGGAATTCTTGGCGCTGTGTCTCGACCAAGTGCCCACCACACGTATGCTGATGCTGTTGACCTTTCGGCCCGAGTTTACGCCGCCCTGGACGTCGCGGTCACACGTCAGTCACCTCGTGCTGAGCCGGTTGGGACGTAAGCAGACCAGCATCATCGTCGAGCAGATCACTGGCGAGAAAGCGTTACCGGCTGAAGTCTTGCAGCAAATTGTCGCCAAGACGGATGGCGTGCCGTTGTTCGTGGAGGAATTGACGAAGATGGTCGTCGAAGCCGTAGGGGCGACTGGCCGGTCGCCCCTACAATTAGAAATTCCTACCACGCTCCACGATTCGTTGATGGCTCGGCTGGATCGGCTCGGGGCCGCCAAAGAGGTGGCTCAACAAGGAGCAGTGGTGGGACGCGAGTTAACCTATGAGTTATTAAGCGCGATCTCTCCGCTTACCGAGGCGACGTTGCAGCAAGAACTAACGAAGCTAGTCGAGGCAGAGCTGCTCTACCAGCGTGGGCGGCCACCGCAGGCGACCTATCTTTTCAAGCACGCGCTAGTGCAAGAGGCGGCATATCAATCGTTGCTGAAAAGCAGACGTCAACAATATCATCACCAGCTAGCGCAGGTCTTCGAGACGCGATTTCCAGACACCACAGAGACCCAACCAGAGTTAATCGCTCATCACTACACCGAAGCGGGGCTGGGAGCGCAAGCGATTGTGTATTGGCAACGAGCAGGTGAGCGTGCCGTACAGCGGTCAGCCAATGCCGAAGCCATCACCCACTTGACGAAGGGGTTAGAGTTACTCATGGCCTTACCGGACACCTCTGAACGAGGTCGTCAGGAGCTGGCTTTACGTACAGCACTTGGTCCCGCCTTGATTGCGATCAAAGGCAACGCCGCCCCGGAGGTGGAACAGAGCTACACCCGGGCGCTGGAGTTGTGTCGGCAGGAAGGAGAGCCCCCGCAACTCTTCCCCATGCTGTTTGGCCTGCGGTCGGTGTATTTAGTGCGAGGAGAGGTCCAGAGAGCCCATGAGTTGGGAGAACAGCTCCTCAGTTTGGCCGAGAATACGCAAGACTCAGGCTTCCTGCTCGAAGCCCAAATTGCATTGGGGAACACCGCATTCCTCCGTGGAGACTTGGCTCTAGCTCAGACGCAGTTTGAGCATGCTTTAAGGCTCTACGACCCTGAACAACATCGGTCCCATACGTTTGTGTATGGGTTGGACCCGAGGGTATTTGGCCTTGGTCGGATGTGTGAGGTTTTGTGGTTCCGTGGCTATCCGGACCAGGCGCTGCAGCAAGCCCACGATATGCTTACCCTTGCTCGAGAGATCTCCCACTCTTTCAGCACGGTCATGGCCGAATTACATACAGCGGAGATTCATCGCTTCCGCTGGGAGTTGCATACGCACCAGCAGCAGACAGAAGCGATCATCACGCTGTGTGCTAAGCACACGTTTGCGAACATCTTAGGACAGGCGACGATACACCGAGGGTGGGCCCTGGCTGAACAAGGCTTATACCAAGAAGGAATCGCGCAGATCCGTCAGGGACTGGCGGCTTGCCGGGCAACGGGGGCAGTGCTGTTCCGGCCTTATTTCCTTGCCTTCATGGTTGATGCTTGTTGGAAAGCCGCACTGATCGAAGAGGGGTTGGGCGCCGTAGCAGAAGCGCTTGTGGTAGTAGACAAAACTGGAGAGCGGTACTACGAAGCAGAGCTGTATCGGCTGAAGGGGGAATTAGTCTTACAGTCCGGAGTCCGGAGTCAAAACAAGTCGAGACAAGTCCGAAGTCCGGGGTCCGAAGTCACTAACATCCAGCCCCCAATCCCTAGCCTCTACTCCGAAGCGGAGGAGTGTTTTCATAAAGCCGTCGAGATTGCTCGTAAGCAGCAGGCGAAGTCACTGGAGCTACGGGCGGTGATGAGTCTGAGCCGTCTCTGGCAGCAGCAAGGCAAGCAGAAAGAAGCTCACCAAATGTTAGCCGAGATCTATGGTTGGTTCACCGAAGGGTTTGACACCAAAGATTTGCAAGAGGCGAAGGGGCTGTTAGGCGAGTTGGCGTGACGAGAGGTCTCTGTTTGTGAAATTACCTAGCAACACGCTTATTGCTCCTGAGAAGCTAACCAGGTATCTCTTAGTACGATGAGAGTTTAATGATAAGTCCCAGTTCTTGCAGCAAGCGGGATATACACTTGGAAATTGGGAACAACTGGAACAGGATCTGCGTTTGCAAGGGCTTCCTCACGAAGCTGCGCTGATCGAGCAAACCGTCTATGGGAATATCTTTGAGATTCGTTCTTCGCTTACTGGCCTCAATGGCCAGACAGTCCTCGTAAAAACCATCTGGATGGATGAACTCCGGAGCGGCGTCACCAAGTTTATCACCTTATATCCAGATAAAGAGAGGCGTTCATGAAATACGAGCTTTTCCAACGAGTAGCGTTAGCAAGGGACCTGCCCGAGAAACAACTGCGGCGTGGGGATGTCGCGACCATCGTCGATTGCCATCCGCCCGATGATGGCGAACCAGGCTACTCAATAGAAGTGTTTAACGCCGTGGGGGACACTATTGCAGTCACGGCAGTCGCGGAATCATGCCTCCAGCCCCTGACGGCGAACGATATCATGCATGTCAGATCCTTGGCAGAAGCGTGAAATTCTCCGACGAGAAGGAAAGAAAAGACTCGCCATCAAGGCGGCGGGTGAGAGTAGGCAGAAGTAAAGGATAAGCTAAAGCTTCCATTCTCAATCCTCAATACAGAGATACAGAAGCCGAAACATACTCCCATAAGACCTATCGAAATTGCACAGAGCCGAAAAGCAAAGCCCTGGGAACGACGAGCCACCACGAGCCTTGCCCGTCTCTGACAGCAACAGGGCAAGCACCGCGAAGCCCACAAGATATTATCCGAGACTTACAACTGGTTCACCGAAGGATTTGCAAGAGGCGAAGGCGTTGTTGGTTTCCTATTCTCCAGAATGCCTGATCACGAAAGATCCTTGCCTATCGTTCACGATCGCGCAGAAGCGCGGCATGACTTCGGCGTGGCGCCGTGGAAGCGCCGTAACACGCGCGTCATGTGGGTTTGGTCGGAAAAACCGCTACGCGTCGCGCCCGTTCTCTTCTTGCTACAACGACTTTAGCCAATTGATCAGAATACGATTGAGCTGTTCCGGCTCTTCTTGCTGAGTCCAATGGGCACACTGCTCGATGTGGGCACGAGTGAGATTCGGTACCCAACGTTCCATGCCATCCGCCATATCAGGTGTGAGCACGTAGTCTTTTCCCGCGGTCACCATCAGTGCTGGCTGCAACACTTGCTTACCCGCGACTCGCTCACCCCACTGCCAATTCGCATCGAGGTTGCGGTACCAGTTCAGCCCGCCACGGAATCCGGTGCGCTCGTACTCGGCAACGAAGTAATCGAGATCTGCTTGCGTGAGCATAATGCTACGCGGCACGTCTTCGGGGAGGCCGACGAAGATGCCGCCCCGTTGAGTGACGGTGGCAGTCAAGCCGACGGAATTCCCGCCACCGTCTTCAGGCTTGCTGGTGCGGAAGAAAAGCGTGAAGGTTCGGCGTACGTTGCGGCTTAATTCTGCCTCGGCACGACCGACCTCATTGAAATAAATCTGATAGTCCCATTTGGTGCCGCGTTGAATCCAGGAGGGGTCGAGTGCAGCGCGCTCCAGAAAAGGGGTGTTAACGCCGGCTACCGCACGCACCCGTTCGGGGTGGTGCAACGCCATCGACCAGACCACGACTCCCCCCCAATCGTGTCCAACGAACACGGCTTGCTTCAGTCCGAGAACATCAAGAAGAGCGACCATGTCATCAGTAATGTGTTGCATGGTGTAATCTTCAATCCGTGGTGGGGCTGTCGTGCGCCCATAACCCCGTTGGTCAGGAACAATGACATGAGACCCAGCCTTTGCTAGCGCGGGGATCTGGTGACGCCATGAGTACCACAGCTCAGGGAAACCGTGACATAAAATCACCGCTGGTCCACTGCCTTGCTCAACTACATGCATCGAGAGTTCGTTCACATTAAGTTGTCGTTCAGTCCAGGAAGCTGCCATTGTCTGTCTCCTTGCTGAGGTTGGTCTTCTTTCTCTTAGCGCGTGGCACAGATTAACGGAAGCCGTCCGATAAAAATCCCCAGGGACCGTTAAAAATTGATGGCGATTTGCATACCCAGGACGAGCGCATCGGGGATGTCTCCCGTTCCACCTGGCTGAATGATGTATTGGGCATCAGGCTGAACGATGAGATGAGGGAAGAGTTCGATTTGGTAGGTCAATTCCAGCATCATTTCGAAATGTTGCACCCCGGCAGAAGACCCGTAAAGTTTCTGGTCGAGGTGTTGGGAACGTTGCAGATCCTCACTAAACTTGCCGTAAGCAAGGCCCAGTCCTGCGGTATCGCGCTCGCGTCCGGGGATCGGTCCGTTGTAAATAAGGCCGGCGAGAAAAAAGAAGGGAAAGGTATTGATATCTGAAGGGGCGAACGTCACCCCAGCAAATGGGGTGAGCCCTTGATTATGTTTCGGATCGATCTCACGGTAAATCTGCTGGTCGGCCAAGAAGTAAAACCCATAGTTATTATGTTCTATGCGGGGAGGGAGGCCGGAGGCGACATAGGAGTGACCGTACTTATCATAGTAGAGATCCGGGAATGGTCCGGCGTCGTAGTAACCACCAAACTTGTAGTTTCCCGGTAGTCCAGTGGCGTTCTCCTGTTGATTGCATAAATAGCCGATTTCTCCAATGGTGAAGATGTCCGCGTCGGAGCGAAAGCTAAAATCGACCCCGTGCGTACTATTGCGGCTAAGGGTACGGTCGCCATTAGAAATTCCCGCCATCACATACCATTGCCTGGCTGGTCTGACCCTTGCGCGGAATCCCCACTGCGCAACGGGATAGGACTGAGAGGAGAAGGCCGGAACATTGAGTAGTACGCTAATCGGGTTACCATTAATCGCGCTATTGAGGAACACACTATACAGAGGAGAAGTGATGAACTCGTCGCCGATGCCAAAACGTCCAATCAGAAGTGAGATGCGGTCTTCCCGAAAAGACTGCTCGAGATACAAGTCGTACAGGCGAATGGTCTCGCCGCCGAAGATATAGGACACTGGAAAAGTATTGCCGATGGCAACTTTAGAGAGATTTTGGCCAGAACGGAACGAGCCAGAGACGTGGAACGTCAGGTCTTTTAAGCCAGCCAGTTTTTCGAGATTGACATCGATGTCAAGGCCGATGCTATCGTCATAGGCAATCTTTCGATGCTGCCCGCCGACCGGGTTTCCCAGCACGTCGCTGACGTATGTAAGAGTAGGCATGATGCCCCAGGCGGCCAGTGTACTGCGTTGCCCAGCCCAGTCACCAGTTGTATGTTTGTGTTGAAACCATTCGGGTTCGAGTTCCTCAACTTGGTCTTCGAGCTCTTCTTCAAGTTGTCGCCAAAAGTGTCGCAAAGCACGATGGCGATGGATACCCGGTCCAGAATAGTCTTCAGCTTCAGCGGGCAAGAGAAGGGTATTTGCGAGCAGGAACAACAAGACGACTGGGAGCAAGAAATGTTGAGGACGAGTCGGCCACAAGAAAGCACAACTGCTTCCTAGTGTCTTCACAGGAAATGCTGAGTCATAGTGTAGATATTGCATGACTCCTAGTTACGATATCGCTATCGTCGGGGCTGGGGCAGCGGGACTCGCCGCCGGAATCTTTGCCGCGGAGACGGCTCGCACCGTGGGTCGTTCGTTACGCATCGTGCTCCTCGATTCGGCCAGAAAAATTGGGGCAAAGATTCTGGTCTCTGGTGGTGGGCGATGTAATGTGACGCACGAAAAAATCTCTCCCGAAGACTTTAACGGGGCGCAAAATATTATCCGGAACATTCTTGCCGCCTTTGACGAGCGGGCGACAGTGCGCTGGTTTGAATCCTTAGGAGTACCACTCAAACATGAAGAAACCGGCAAACTATTTCCGGTCTCGGATAGTGCGAGGACCGTTCTGACTGCTCTCCTTCGTCGCTGCGCAGAACTCGGTGTGTCCATTCTGACCGAACATCAAGTCTCAGCTGTTGAGTATACGAGGGCAACGGTCGGTTCTGAAGCTACATTTACTCTCCAACATAGGCATGGTCTAGTCTCCGCGCGCCGGGTGATCATGGCCACTGGCGGTCGCTCCCTGCCACGTACCGGGAGTGATGGAACCGGTTGGCAAATCGTTCGACGACTTGGCCATGCGGTGACGGACACTTTCCCCGCCCTCGTTCCTCTCCTCCTGCGAGAAGAGATGTTTCACACCGAATTAGCGGGATTATCACTGCCAGTAGAGCTGTCGACCTTTGCTGAAGGGAAACTGCTGGATCGGCGCACTGGGAGTCTGCTTTGGACTCATTTCGGCATCAGTGGGCCGGTGGTGATGGACGCCAGCCGACATTGGATTCGTGCCCACGCCGCAAACCAGTCTCCAGAGCTGCGGTGTCAGTTCTTGCCAAGCCAAAATTTCGAGCACATTGAAAAATGGTTAATGGATACCGCAATATCGAGGCCTCGCGTTTCTGTAGGGAAAATATTAACTGAACGACTCCCTGATCGGTTGTCTGCGATGCTGGTTCGTGTAGCGAGCATTCCCCCTAGCACTCTTCTAAGTCAGCTATCGCGGACACAGCGGCGGACGCTGGTTCATACCCTCACGAGCTTTTCCTTTCCTGTCGAGTGCGATCGGGGGTGGAATTTTGCCGAGGTAACCGCTGGTGGAGTCCCGCTACCAGAGATTGACTACCGGACGATGGAATCTCGCATCGTGCCAGGACTGTATCTCATTGGCGAGATGCTCGATTGTGATGGCCGGATTGGCGGATTCAACTTTCAGTGGGCATGGGCAACGGGGTATTTAGCTGGTCGTGCTTGCGGCGTCTGGCCTGCACCGTGAAGAAATCGCTACCCACATAAATTGGTAAAATTCACCACCTCGTCTATGCAAGCGCCATAGACGACAGGATGAGTCGAGAAACCAAGCAACCGCATTGGCCGGCAACCATTCAATTTATGAGAGGATAATTTGCGAAAGAAGCCAGAGAAGCGTCACCAGAAGCGCAGCCGTAGACACGACTCCGACCATCGCCCCTGTCCAATGGCCGCTTCCTTTATGCAGCTCGATACTTCCCCCGAGTAGATACGCTAACCGCTGTTGTTCATCATGAACATCATTCAGCAACATCTTCCACCCTTATCTTTCTCATAACCACCTCGCCCGCACTACGGTGCTTGCGCAGTGCGGGACTCCTCCACCTATGGACAGCTCACCAAGACGTGCCGAAATCTGTCCACCCCCTGTGATGTTTCGATCGGTTAGAAAGCGCGTTCCTTTAGCAATGAAGACCTCCCTGTCTTATCTATCAGGGTAGGCTCACGAAGATGGGGAGAAGGGCGAATATGACGAAAAGGCAAGAACTTAGTGAGCGGTCGGTACCCACCGTCTGTCAATCGCGATACGAAGTATACTCGCGGCCAAACGCTTCACGGGCAACCACCCCTTTCATAATCTCTGGCGTACCATCGCCGATTTCGAGGCCCACAACATCACGCCAGCGTTGCTCCAGGGGTGAGTCCATATTGTAGCCATAATGGCCGTGCAGAATGATGCAGGCATGAATGGCTTCGGCCGAAACCTTCGGCCCCATCCATTTGGCCATCGCGGCTTCTTTCGTGTGTTTTTGGCCTTGATCTTTCAGCCACAAACATTTGTAGGAAACGAGGCGGGCAGCTTCGAGTAAGGTCAGATATTCGGCGATTTGAAAGGAAACTCCTTCAAATTTGGCCAGCGGTTTGCCGAACACCTGCCGGCCTTTGGTGTATGCAATCGTCTCCTCGATCGACTGTTGGGCGGCGCCGACACAGGCGAGAGCGATAATGGCGCGGTTAAAGTCGAAAGCGATCATTGCCTGAGCGAAACCGCGACTCTCGTCACCAAGGCGATACCGCGCAGGAATACGCACATTATCGAAAAACAGCGACCCTCGCTGGGTGAGACGCTCGCCCGGGGTTTTGTATACCTGACGCGTGACTCCCGGCGCGTCGAGCGGAACTAGGAATGCCGAAATTCCGCGGGACCCCTGATCTCCCGTGCGCGCAAAAACGATGCAGGCATCCGCATATCCTGCGAACGTGATAGAAGCCTTTTCTCCGGTGACCAGATAGTCGTCACCCATCTTAACGGCGCGAGTGGTGATATGGGCGGCGTCCGAGCCCGCGCTGGGCTCGGTCAAACCGAATGCAATAATCGCATCGCCAGTGGCGTGCCGTGGCAGCCATTCTGCCTGTACGTCTGGGTGAGCAAAATCGGCGAGCAATTCTGAGGCAATCAGGCCAAGTTGAATGTACAGGCTGTAGTTGAAGTCTCCACGAGAGAGTTCCTCGGTCATGAGGCCGCAAGTAACGTAGTCCGTCTCTTGGCCGCCAAATTTAGCCGGGACGCGTAGGCCAAAGATGCCGAGCTGAGCCGCTTCTTTGATGATTTCCCGGCTAATTTTCTCACCGCGATCCCAGCGAGTATAATTTGGGAGGAGTTTGTTTTTAGCGAACTGCTGAAGAGTCTGCTGCAATAAGAGCTGGTCTTCAGTGAATGAAAATTCCATGATGGCGCCTCGTACACAGGGAAATACGCCTATCGTACTGACCCATGCTGGCAGGTGCAAGGCTTAGGGGAAGGAAGGTGAATGCTTCGCCCTTACCTTGTCGATAAGAATATGTTTAGTGTAATACCTGTCTCGATCAGAAGGAGGGTTCTATGGCAGGTGCAGAACTGAAACATGTCCTCGACGGTTATAAGGTGTTGGATTTTACTCAGGTATTGGCCGGACCGACGGTGACCCGTCTGATGGCCGAGATGGGAGCGGAGATCATCAAAGTCGAGTTAGCACCCACCGGCGATTTCTCCCGCGCCCTTCCTTTTCTCAAAGAAGGCCGGAGTGGGTACTTCATCCAGCAGAACCGAGGTAAGAAAAGCCTCTGTATCGACGCCAAAAGCCCTAAAGGACAGGAGATCCTCAAGGCGTTGATCGAGAAAGTTGATGTGGTGGTGGAAAATTACGCGCCGGGTACGATTCAACGGCTGGGGCTCGACTACGAGACCGTCAAGCAACTCAATCCCCGGATCGTGATGTGCTCAGTGTCCGCGTTTGGACAGACCGGACCACTCTCGAAACTACCGGGCTATGATTACATCGCCCAGGCGTATGCCGGCGTGACCTATATGATTGGCGACCCAGACGGTGCGCCGGCGTTCCCCATGCTTGGGTTAGGCGATGTCGGAACCGGAGTTCACGCGGTAGCGGCGATTGCCTGTGCCTTGCTCTATCGGGAGCGGACCGGCAAAGGTCAATACCTCGATATCTCGCTCCTTGATGCCTATTTTCACTGTCATGAAATGAATGTCCAAGTCTACAGCGGCAGTAAAGGGGCGATCAAACCGAAGCGGTCGGGTTCGCAGCACTACGCCGTCTGTCCGATTGGCTTATTCAAGGGAAAAGAAGTGTATGTATTCATCATTGCTCTCGAGCATCAGTGGGCGCCGCTCTGTCGGGCGATTGGACGGCCGGAACTAGGGCAAGATCCTCGGTTCAGTACCAATGCCAAGCGAGTCGAGAATATGGCTCAGGTGGTGAAAGTGATTGAAGATTGGCTCGCCTCAACCGCAAGCGATAATGAAGCCGTACGGATTCTCGAAGAAGCGCGTATCCCAGTAGCACCAGTGCTATCGATTGAACAAGCCGTCAATCACCCCCATTTACAATATCGTCGGACCATACGCCGGGTCACTGACCGGGCGTTCGGTGAACTAGACATCCCTGGGATGCCGCTCAAATTCTCCGAGTTCCCCAGCGAATTATCACTGCAAGCGCCCTTCTTGGGTGAACACAATGAAGAGGTACTGCGTAACTATTTGTCGTACTCACCTGAGCAAGTCCGTGCGCTCGAAGGCGAAGGCGTGCTGAAAAAGGCAAACTAAGTAATGAGTGCTGAGTAATGAGGAAAACCTGATTTGTGACTCGTCGCTCCTTCCTCATTCCTGATTTGGAGGACTATGGATTTCAATTATTCCCCGATTGAGGAAAAGTTCAGGCAAGAAGTCCGGGCCTGGCTTGAAGCTCACCTCCCGGAAGACCTACGGGAAGGTCGTGACGAGGAACTCAGCCAAGACGGGCGCTGGGAGCGCCACAAAGTATGGCACAAGAAGTTATATGAGGGAGGCTGGGTTGGCATTTGGTGGCCAAAAGAATACGGCGGGCGCGGGGCGTCGGTTATCGAACAAGCCATATTCAATGAGGAACTCGGCCGCGCGGGGGCACCTGCGGGGGTGAACATGAACGGCATTTCCCTGCTCGGTCCGACGCTGATGCATTGGGGAACCGAGGAGCAGAAAAAGCGATTTCTGCCAAAAATTCTTCCTGCCGAAGAAATCTGGTGCCAAGGCTACTCCGAGCCCGGATCGGGATCAGATCTCGCTTCCTTGCAAACACGGGCGGTGGAAGATGGCGACTATTTTGTCGTCAACGGACAAAAAGTGTGGACCAGCCAGGCACAGTACTCTGATTGGTGTTTTCTCCTGGTCCGAACCGATCCCAATGCCCCGAAGCACCAGGGTATCAGTTACATCTTAGTGGATATGCATAGTCCTGGTATTACCGTTCGCCCGTTAGTCCAAATCACCGGTGACGCCGAGTTTAACGAAGTGTTCTTCGAGGACGTGCGAGTGCCGAGGAGAAATTTGGTTGGCGAACTGAACCGAGGGTGGATGGTAGCAGTGACTACGCTTATGTATGAGCGGACCGCCACCGGTAATTATTTTCGTTTTGAGAAGCTCTTGCCGCAATTAATCGATCTCGCCCGGCGTAGCCAACTGAACGGTCGACCGGCAATTGAAGACACCACGGTCCGTCAACAGCTGGCGCAATTGGCGATCGAAGCCGAAGCTATCAAATATAATGACTTGCGCCGCTTAACGCGTCAGCTCAAGGGTCAGCCGCCAGGGCCAGAAGGATCCTTTTCGAAGATCACCACGACCGAACTCAACTGCCGCATTGCCAATTTTGCTATGGAGTTACTCGGCCCCTATGCGGTCTTAGAGAAGGGCTCTCCCTTTGCTGTGGACCATGCTCGCTGGTCACGGCGCATGTTAGGTGCGCGGGCCGGAACGATCGCCGCTGGCACCAACGAGATTCAACGGGGCATTATTGGCGAACGGGTGCTTGGACTACCAAAGGGCCGGTAAAGTTCTGAGTAACGAGGGTTGATAACGAATCGCAGTCGTGTTCGGTACGACGCCTGAGCGTGTCTTTTGTAGGGCAGGCTGCGCTTGCCATCTCCGGCGGGCAGAGCCCGCCCTACCTTGCTGAAACTGCAACGATGTCAATTACAACCATTCTATTCGATGCTGGCGGAACGCTCGTCTACCTCGACTACACTTTTCTCGCTCGGGAGCTACGGCGGGCTGGCGTCTCCGTCTCTTCGCGAGCCATTCGGCAAGCGGAGTATGCGGCGAAAGCGGAAATAGATCGTCGCATGCGCGGACCCGTTACCGGCACCGATGACACCCGCCGCCGTCCGTATTTTTCCGCGTTGCTCGACGGCCTTGCGGTCGACTCTCATACGGCAGATCAGGTGATTAAGCGACTCGATGCAGCTCATAAGGAAGACAATCTCTGGCGTTTGATGATGCCTTCGACTCCCAGGGTGCTACAGGAGTTGCGCGCGCAGGGTTTCACGTTAGGCGTTGTCTCTAACTCTGATGGTCGTATCGCTGATATCTTGCACGAGTGTGGAATTCTCACGTTTTTCGGCGTCGTGATCGATTCGCATGAGGTTGGGGTAGAAAAACCCGACCCACATATCTTTCACCTTGCCCTTGCTCAGATCAAGAAACGGCCGGAGCAGACAGCCTACGTTGGCGACATTTACGGGATCGACGTTGTTGGTGCTGAGCGCGCCGGACTACGGCCGCTCTTACTCGACACCCTCGGCTATTACAATGACGTCCCTTGTACGACGATCCGACATCTCAGAGAACTATTGGCAATTCTGTAACTGGTGAACTTCTCGCGCACGCTTTTGTAGGGCAGGCTGCACCTGCCATCTCCGGCGGGCTCTGCCCGCCCTACTATTAACCATTGACACCTTCCCTTGCCTTTACTAGCATACGCCCCGGTGTGCCCGGGGCACGCTGGCCGCAAATACACTTTAGGAGGGACACTTATGCCGGATGGAAAAGCAAAGCGATTATGGGCATTGCCAAACGCGGAATTGACGGTGCCGCGAAGCTTGTTGATGCACGGCGCTCCCAATGATCTTGTGACCGTGCCGAGCCCTGCCTATCTCATCGAACACTCCAAAGGCCTGGTGCTCTTTGACACCGGCTGCCATCCGAAAGTGGCCGATGATCCGGTAGGCTATTGGGGGCCGATCGCGCAGGCGATTCAAGTGACCTATCCCAAAGAGGTGCTGCTCGACCGGCAAATCCAAGGGCTTGGCTATAAGATGAGCGATGTGAAGTATGTCGTAATCTCTCATCTGCACTTGGATCACACGGGATATATGCATGCCTTTCCCAATGCGAAATTTCTCATCATGGCAAAGGAGCTGCAGTACGGCTATTGGCCAGATGCCGACCGCCGCGCAGTCTTCATCCTGCAAGACATCCTGCCAACGCGCAACTTTAACTGGATCGAACTGGATAGCGACTTCGATTTGTTTGACGATGGCAGCTTGCATATGCTAAAGACCCCGGGCCATACCCCAGGTGAATCTTCACTATATGTGAGGCTGCCGAACCGTAAGGTCTTGCTGGTCGGTGATACCATCCACCTGCGTGCGCAGATGGACACCGGGGCGACGATGCCCCTTGATACTGATCCGATTCAAGCCGCACTCTCGATCCAGCGCGTGAAAGCGATCCGTGACATGCACGAGGCAACGGTGTGGATCACCCACGATCCTGAAGACTGGGTTGAGCTGCCACACGCGCCAACGGCAATCGAGTAGCCAATCGGTAAGCGATGGGGGAAACATGCCACTGTATGAATACTATTGCCTGTCGTGTGACTTCACCTTTGAGGTTCTCACACCCCTCAGTGAAAGCGCAAAGAAGAAGCCGTGTCCGGAGTGCGGCACACGGGCACCACGGACGGTCTCGGCTTTTGCTATCGCTTCGGGTGGTCACGGACATCGTGAGGTAGAGGCTGCGCCGGCTCAGCAAAAGCCGCACAACTCGCCACCTCTGTGCATGCGCTATTCGGGCATTCCGTTGTCATGCCACATGGATGAGCCGTCGCTGCGCCGCTTTGTTGCCCATGCGAAAGGGCGAGGAGCTGAGTACGATGACAAGACGGCCAAGGTAGCAGAGGTGCGAAAGCAGCGTGGCATTCCTGAGCCCACGTACGCTGCACCGTCGCATGGGCATGACCATAGCCATGACCGTAACCCACGCCGGCATGCAGTAACACAAACGAATGGCAACGGACATAATCACAGCCATGATCACGATCATAATCATGGACATTCGCATAGTCATGGAAAAAAGAAGGCTCCCTCTCATACTCACGGAACACATGGGCATTAGTGGATGTGAGTATGAGGTTCTCCTCTCTTTTTACGCGAGAGGAAAAGGGTAAGAGGTGGTAAAAAGTAGGGGCGACCGGCAGGTCGCCCCTGCAGCTTGTGCACCGATCGATGCTTATGCTTCGCTACAGCACCACCTCCTATACTCTCGTTCTCCTTCTTTTAAGCCAACCCGGTTGTTATTTCTCTAGCGGCGTTTCGACCTTTAGTGCAAAAACTTCTGCCAGTGGAAACGGTTTTCTGTCGGCCAGCGAACATGACGGACAGTGGGATGCGGAAGGCCCGCCGCCCCAGGTTGGCGAGGTGACCGAACATCTCGTCTATCGCTTTATGCGCAAAGAAGCGGCATACTCACTGCTTTCCTCTTCCAAAGATTATGGGCTGAGTGATCCCTATCCGCATCAACCATATAAGATTGCTGCTATTCGCGAGGTCGGAGCAGTAAAGGAAAATGATAGGACGATACATTATTACGAAATCGAGTTTGATTGGGCAGAGAAAAAGTAATATGAATTTCGGGAAAATCATCTGCTGCTTTCTAACCTGTCTTGTGTAGGGGCGCAGCGTGCTGCGCCCGTCCGAAGGCTCAGACATACAGAGAGCATCAAGCATAAGGGAGGATTGTGTAATGGCAGAGGCCGTCAATTTTCCTCGCCCGCTTCCAGACTTTGATGCACAAGAATTCTGGGACGGCTGTAATCGTGGTGAGTTACTCATGCAGCGGTGTAAAGATTGTAAAAAGTTTCGCTGGCTGCCGCGGCCGATGTGTCCGTCCTGTAACTCCCTCGAACGTGAATGGGTCAAGGTAAGTGGCAAAGGGAAGGTCTATTCCTGGACGATTATCACCCATCCGAACCATCCGGCTGCGATAAACAAGGTCCCGTATAACGTGACGCAGGTACAACTCGATGAAGACCCAGAACTGATTCTGGTAACCAACCTGGTTGGTATCAAGAACGAAGACATTCGCATGGATACGCCGGTTGAGGTCGTATTCGAGGAGCATGAACCTGGGATAAAACTCGCGAAATTTAAGCCTATCTAAGTGGATTCTGCGAAGTCGGTTGACACACTCTGTGCAGACCAGCGACCTGTGCGATGGGGGAAACAATCTGAAACAGTGGAGCTACCGGCTCGGCTGCGCGGATTTATAGCGAGGAAATTTTACCAAGTGCTTTGGAGGTCCTATGCAACTCGGCCTGAATAATAAAGTCGTGATTGTCACCGGTGGCAGCAAGGGAATTGGTCAAGCGACCGCGCTTGGTTTTCTGGCGGAAGGAGCCTCGGTGCTAGTCTGTGCTCGGGGGCAGGAGGCGCTGGAGGAAACCGCGCGCCTCGCAGGTGATAAAAGTGAGGGACGAATCGTCGGCATGCAAGCTGACCTCACCAAAAGTGAGTCAATCAAAGCAGTGGTGGCCCGCTGTGTGGAGGTCTTCGGGCGGGTGGACATTTTGGTCAATAACGCCGGTAGCGCACGACCGGGAGAATTTCTCAAACTCACGGACGAAGCCTGGCTGGACGACTGGGCCCTGAAGTTTTTTGGTTACGTGCGGATGGCGCGCGAAGTATTGCCGCACATGCAGAAACAAGGCAGCGGTGTGATCGTCAACATCATTGGAACTGGCGCGCTCAAGCCGATGGGGAACTATATGATTGGTGGTGCGGCCAATGCTGCACTCAATCATTTCACCAAAGCGTTGGCTGACGAAGGCGCGAAACATGGCGTGCGGGTCGTCGGCATTAATCCCGGCCCAATTTTAACCGAGCGGTTGCAACGGTTTCTCTCTACCTTTGCTCCTGGGGGGATGGATGCCGAAGAGGCGATGAAGCGCATGACCCCGCTTGGGCGGGTCGGGAAATCCGAAGAAGTGGCTGACCTGGTGCTTTTTCTCGCTTCAGAACGAGCGGCGTTTATCCACGGCGCGAATATCACCATCGACGGAGGGGCGAATCCAGGATTGATGGGGTAAGGGTGGGGCAGGGAGCGGAGAGCGTCTAGCGCGGCGATAAAAAGTGGACTTGGCCTTCCTATTCGCCTTCAAGGCTACACTCCGCTACTAAGAGAATTTCTTCGATGACTTGGTCTATCGACAGGTACTGGCCGACTTCAAAGACGCCAGGCATCAGTTTGTATTTTATCGATTAAAGTATAGTCGAAAGCGATTAGCCCTCGTATGAATATCCAGATCTTTGGTCTGCAAAAGTGTGCCGATACGCGCAAAGCCCAGCGCTTCTTCAAAGAACGTGGGGTCCGCTTTCAGTTTGTTGATCTCAACGAGAAAGGGCTCTCTAAGGGCGAGCTGCGCTCGGTCGCCAGTCGTGTCCCGCTCGAACAATTGCTCGACCGTGCGGGTGCGCGCTTTGCCGAGAAGGGGCTCGCCCAGGCCTGGCTCGACGCCGGCAAGATAGAAGCCCTGCTCATAGAAGAGCCGTTGCTGTTCCGCACGCCGATCGTTCGCAACGGGAAGGAAGCGACGGTAGGGTACTGTCCGGAGGTATGGAAAAGCTGGCAGAGCAGCAGTCAGCAATCAGCGGTCAGCAGTCAGCCAGACAAGATATAGGCTCCATGCCATAGGCTCTAAGCTTCAAGGGAATCCCTTTTAGCCTGAAGTCTTTCTTGCTTTTGCTGAAGGCTGATGGCTGAGAGCTAAATGCTTTTTCTCACGCTAACGGCTCTGGCGCGTGCGGGATTTCTTTCCACTGGTCTAAATCGTGACCATAGAGGATCGTCGCGCCCTGTTTATCTCGCATGTCGCGCAGCTTCGCCAGTGAACGGGACATCTCGTCGGGATCAAAGGCGACTGACGAAAGTATGTTCTGATCCATGTTTGTCTTGGTGTAGCATGCGTCACCAGTTAAGATGATGTCTGTGCCTTTGGCCACACGAACTCGCAGTGACTGATGCCCGGGCGTATGGCCATGCGTGGGGAAGAGCACTAACATGCCATCACCGAAGATGTCGAACTCACCATCGACCGTCTGGTAGTTCAGTTTGTGATCCCAATCCTGGGGATCGAATCCGGTCTTCTTCTGCAGTTCAGGGTCACGTGCGGCGTGCAGTTCGTTCTTTTGCACCAGAATAGTCGACTGGGGAAAGAATTCATTTCCCCCGCAGTGATCGAAATGGAAGTGTGAGTTGATCACATACTTCACGTCGTTCGGGGTAAGTTTGAATTGCGCGAGTTGGGCCACGATCTCTTCGCCCGGCTTGGTACGGGAGACAAAGGTCTTTGCCATCGCTGCGCCCAGACGCACGACTGGGTCCTGCATTACTTGGCAGTGAACTCCAGTGTCGAAGACAACATTGCCCTTGGGGTGAGTAAGGAGGTAACTGGGAACCGGAATAGTCATCAACTGACCTTTGGCGCGGTTAGGGAAAAATAATTTACTGTCGAACTCTAAGAAGCCACACGGCATAGAGAAGACTTGGAGCATGATTTTCTCCTTTTTCTTGGCTGTTAGCTTTTAGCTGTTAGCTATTAGCAGAAAGTAAAGCAGTATCTACTCCCCAGGACACTGACCCCTCTTTGCTTCAGCTCAACTCTTCCAGCAGGGCTTTCGCCTCTTGCAAGTCTCTGGTATCAAACCCCTCGGTGAACCAGTAGTAAACCTCTGATAACATGTGGTGAGCTTCGGTCTTCTTTCCCTGCTGCTGCCACAGACGCGCCAGGCTGGCTGTTGCGCGCAGTTCGAGGGATTTCGCTTGCTGCTTGCGCGCAATCTCAACAGCCTTATGAAAACATTCCTCCACCTCCCACTCTACCTCTACCTGGGGGCTGGGTGTTAGGGGCCGGGGGCTAGTATTTTCGGACTTGTCTTGACCTGTCCGAGACTTGTCCGAGACTTGTCTGGGACCGGGCGTTGGGGATCGCTCACCCCGAGGAAATCGAAGAGCAGTGGTAGCGCCTCGACCAAGCGCTGATCGAGCACGACCATGCGTCCGGCGATCTTTTCCCGCGCGCTGCGGTCGTCGTCCGTGAGGGTGATGTCGAAGTAGGCACGAAACAGTTCGAGGATGGGCAGAAAGGGAATATTCTTGCCGTGCGCGACGGCGCGCCCCTCGTAGACGCGCAGGCCGCGGGCGCGGCAGCGTTCCAGGAACTCAAACCCCAGCCGGCTCTTGCCCGTGCCCGCCGGAGCAACCACGCCCACCACCTGGCCATTCCCCACCGCGGCCTGCGCGAGCGCGTCCTCCAAGATATGCAGATCGGCAGCGCGGCCCACGAAGCGCGAGAGCCCGCGGGCGCGGGAAATGTCAAAGCGCGTGCGTGAGGCGCCAACGCCAGCGAGACGGTGGACGCGCACGGGAGCGGAGACCCCTTTCACTTGGAAGTCGCCGAGGTCGTCGAGCGCGAAGTAGCCGCCTACCAGCGCTGCCGTCGTCGCGCTCAGGTAGCACGAATCCGGAGAGGCGAGCGCTTCCATGCGCTGCGCCAATCCCACCGTATGCCCCTGTGCGGTGTAGTCCATGCGCAGATCGTCACCGATCGTGCCGACCACCACCTCGCCGGAGTTGAGGCCCATGCGAGTGGCGAAGCTGACGCCATGCTGCCGTTTCACTTCGGTAGCGTAGCGGGCGATCTCGTCACGCAACTGCAACGCGGCGTAACAGGCGCGCTGGGCGTGGTCTTCGTGCGCGATCGGTGCCCCGAACAACGCCATGATGCCATCGCCAGTGTATTGGTTCACCGTCCCTTCGAAGCGATGCACCCCGTCGGTGAGAATCGCAAAGAAACGGTCGAGGATTTGATGCCACTCCTCGGGGTCGAGCTGCTCGGCCAACTCCATCGAGCCTTTCACGTCAGCGAACAGTACGGTGACCTGCTTGCGCTCGCCTTCCAGGGCGGACTTCGATTGCAGGATCTTGTCGGCCAGATGCGGTGGCGTGTAAAT
>Ga0187894_10000791_pt1 | contig 42839 bp, 39 predicted proteins | sample GBC1701081metaG_FD_136650 | JGI IMG/M metagenome (GOLD analysis project Ga0187894, IMG submission 136650) | White microbial mat communities from a lava cave in the Kipuka Kanohina Cave System on the Island of Hawaii, USA - GBC170108-1 metaG ... | reverse complement strand
TTCTCGGAAATGGGCGAGTCGAAGACGCGCTCGGGACCAAATTGTTCTCGTAAGCCTTCGGTGACACGGAAGATTCCTCCCCACACCGCCACGTCTTGTCCATACAGAATGACATTCTCATCCCGCGCCATCTCTTCGGCCAGGGCTTGGTTGATCGCTTTGCTGTAAGTAATGGTTGGCATAGGTCGCTCCGCTTTCTAGGTGCTAGGTGCTGGGTGCTAGGGATGAGGGGTTTTGGTAAGGGCGTTCCGCAATGTCGAAAGTTGTCTTCCTAATGCGTCGAAGTGCTCAAGAAGCTGGGAGAGCCGTTCGGCACTACAATATTTAAGTCGGGCAGCAATTTCGAGCTGCGTTTCCAGTTCCGCCAAAGACGACCGAGCCATCGACAGGTGCTGCAAGTACTCCTTGAGATGTTCACGGGTATGGCCCTCAGCGATATTCGAGGGAATCGAGACCGCTGCGCGCTGCATCTGACTCGCAAGCCCATATACTTCATGCTTTGGAAACGTTTGTGTGAACAGATACACTTTTTCTACCAAGTCCATAGCTGATTGCCAGACGCGGAGGTCGCGAAAACTCTTGATTTCGGTCTGTCGCTCCACTCTTCCGTATTCCTTGTACTCGATACCTATTCCCTTCTTCCCCAGCACCAAGCACCCAGCACCTCACACCTACGCATAAAGATCTTGCAGGGCTGCTTCTCGCGGCAGCAACGGCGCAGCCTTGACCGTCGCTACTGCCTCTTCGACTTGCCGGCGGGCGTCATCTTCAAGCTGCGTCAGTAAGGCATCGTTAAGAATCCCGGCCTTCATCAGCATCTCTTGAAACTTCGGCAGCGGATCTTTGGTGGTGAGCACAGTGGCGGCATCGGGTCGGTAACTTTGCTGATCCGCAACGTAGTGGCCGAGGAGTCGGGTCACTTTAGCTTCAATGAGTGTTGGCCCTAGACCGGCCCGTGCGCGCTCTACGGCTTTCTCCATCACTTCAAAGACGGCGACCGGATCGGTGCCATCGACAACCACACCCGGGACCCCGTAGCCGGCCGCCCGGTCGGCGATATTCTGCACGGAAGTTGAGGCGCTAGTTGGCACAGAGACGGCATAGCCATTGTTCTCACAGAAATAGATGCACGGGAGCTTTTGCACCGTCGCCCAGTTGAGCGACTCGTGAAAGGTGCCGCGATTCGAGGTGCCATCACCGAAAAAGTAGACGACGACCCGTCCCGGCATGCGCCGCTTGAGGGCCATACCGACACCAACCGAAATCACAAACCCACCACCCAGAGTGCCGCTCTCGCCGAGAATGCCGTGCGGGACATCGACGACATGCATGACTCCACCCTTGCCGCGATTAGTTCCCCCTTCTTTGCCGGCAATATCAGCGAGAATGGCCGAGAGACTCACTCCCCGCGCAATCATGTAGGCGACGCCACGGTGGCCGTAGAGGATATAGTCGTCTTTCTTAAGTGCAGCGATGGCAGCAGCCTGACAGATCTCCTGCCCAGCGCCGGCGTGCAAAGCACCTGGAATCTCTCCAGCCATCGCCATTTGGATGATCCGCGCCTCGAAACGACGCGAGAGCAAAGCGGTCTTGAATACGTGCAGTAATAGATTCTTGTCCATGATTTTTCCTCGCCCGCGAACATGGCGAATTCTTCCTCGTTGCGCAAGGTAGGAGCAGTGAGGCAACTTTGTTTCGTCTCTGAGGGCAATCTGGTGTGATTGCCCTCCTGAGGGCGGCCACGCTACACTCGCTGAATCAGTCCACCATCGACGGCAAACGCCTCTCCGGTAATGAAACGGGAGGCATCACTGACGAGAAAGAGCGCAACCTCGGCGATATCTTCCGCTGTTCCTACGCGACGCAGTGGCGTATTCTTGGCCAAGGCAGTGCGGATATCATCGCGAGCAATCAGCGTCTCGTGGATCATCTCGGTATCGATCACACCGGGGCACAGCGTATTGGCCCGCACGCCTTTTGGCCCATAGGTCACGGCCAGGGCTCGCGTCAACGATACGATCGCTCCTTTGGTCGCAGTATAGGCATGAGCATCCGCCCCACCGCGGAGTGCGGCAATCGACGCGGTATTAAGGATGACACCGCCGCCGCGTTCGATCAGCAGGGGAATCCCATACTTACAGAACAGGAAGACACCGCCAATATTGATATCGAGAATCCGCCGCCAGTCTTCCTCAGTACAGGCGAGGATATCACTCATGGCGACACCGAAACGTTTGGTCGCCGAGTAGCCAATGCCGGCGTTGTTGTAGAGGATATCGAGACCACCGAAGGTTTCCTTCGCCACCGCCAGAGTGCGGTGCACGTCGGCTGAAGCTGAAACATCGCCAACCGCGCCGACGGCTTCGCCACCAGCGGCCCGAATCGACTCGACCGCAGCATTCACTGATTGTGCGTCGAGATCATTAACCACAATCCGAGCACCTTCGGCGGCAAAGCGACGGGCGGCGGCAAGCCCTTGCCCTCGCCCCGCGCCGGTGATCAACGCCACTTTCCCCTGCAGTTGTCCCATATGGTTTTCCCTCGTTTTGATGCGCTGGGCTTGGTTTACTAATCCCTAGAGACCTGACTATGGCCAGATCACCCGATTCTCCTGCGCCAGAAAAGCTCGCGATTCCCCACTGACAAAGTTGCGCGCGTCGGTAAGTTGTTCGACTTGCAACTCCGGTGACGCCCACGATTCCTTGAAGCGAGCGAGATCCGGCCACCACAGTTCCGCTACCCCATCATATGCTGGCGGTGCATCTGAGTCGTAGGTCTCCGGCAGGACATGACACTGCACGTAACGCAGCAAGTGCGGCGTTCGTGGCACCAGCGGCGCATGACGATTACGCCAGTAGTCCTGGAACTCGGCAACGCTCATGCTGGATTTACGTTTGACTAAGAACAGCCCCTTGACTGCTGGCGTCTGCTTCGTCATCGGCGAGCCAGCGACGACGACGTTCTCTTGGGTGGCCAGCCAGGCCAGCTTGGGTTGCTCGATAAAGTTGGGCTCATCACGGAACGCGCCTTCGAGATATTCGGGGTTGGTGCGCATCTGCAAGGCAGCGGCGAGGTTGTCGTACCACACTTCCGCTGCGCCTCCGTATGGCGGCGGGGAAAATCCCGAGAGGTCGTGCGGGATGCGGTGACTCTGCACGTAACGGCGTAGACTACTAATCCGCAGGGCCAGTGGCGCATGTACCTCACGCCAGTGACGGTGAAATTGTTCGTCGCTAATGTCCGGTCTCTTCGTCAGCAGGGCGAAACATTTGACCATGGCTTCCCTCCTTCGGCGATGAGCTATTCGCCACCAATAGTTAAGCCACAGCAAAAGCACAGTCTTTAGCGTTTGTCGACCGTCTTCAATAAGGTCGTACCAATGTCACTGTTTGCGACGTCAGTTCCTGCGGGTAACTCGCGGGTTGGCAACGCGTCGACAAATGGAAAGAGCTGTTGCTGGCAGACTGTGAAGATACGACGCAACTCGGCCACAGGAGTGCGATGTTCGTCGACCCGCAGACTGCGGTAAGGATATGCCTCTTTATAATAGACCAGCAAGGCGGCGGATTGGCGTCCGCGATAGTCTCCGCCGGTTGCGTCCCCGGCCTCCAGCGCTTTGAGCAGTCGCTCAGGAAGGTCATCAGCGACGGCATCCTCAAACGCCCGCGCCATCGCTGTCACCGTCGTCTCATCAATCATCATATTGGCAGCCACCGCGTACCCATCGCCAACGACATGCCCGCCCCAAGGAAGGCAGCTCTTGCCGGTGAACGCGGCCGCATTGCCCATACGATCGACGATACTGAGTTGGCGGACGTCCTGTCCGGGGTCGTTGGCAATAAGTTGCTCTAACGCAGTCTGAGCACCGATTCCCCGCTCCAGTAAGGCAAGGCCATCGATCCCGAGATACGGATTAACGAACGATTGTGAGGCAATCGCCCCTACGCCAGGCTTGGCAAAGGGACACAGCGCTCCCACCGCAGGCACGGCGGTACACACCGCTACCCCGACCATGCCTGTGCGCGGACAGCGAGCGGCAATAGAGAAAGTAGCCAGGACTAGTTTTCTGGTATGGACAGGCATGTGCTTTTCCCTGTGCGCATCAACGCCCTCTAGTGAAAGGAGCGGTTGCCCATTCCCATTGTCAGATTTACGCTTTCAGCAGTTCTACAATTTTTTCTGCGGTGTCTTGCACTTTGCTGACTGCGTCTGCGGTTTTCCGTACTTGATAGCTGATGCCGTAGAACACCACCAGCTCTAAAAGCGTAACCACGATCAAGATTAAGGTATTGATCCAGGTTAATTCGGTCGCATTCATCAGCGCCCTCCGGGTTTGCGTAGTTTGTTTTTGTATTGAGATGTGCCACACTAAAAAACTACAAGCAAGCGGCGATAGCGAGTTCCGCAGCCGATAGTGCCATGAATTCTGCTTCTTTCATAACTTTGGGAATAAGACGACCTTCTCTATTCTTTCTCATGATCACGATCTCACGTTTGCTTTCTAGCCCATAACTCACATGCACAGGTCTTGCATCTCCGTAGAAATATAACCGATCGAATGGAACATTCTTCACGACCCACCGCGCCACTCGAGCATACTCTCATCGGTGACGATAAAATCGTTCCGCTAAAGCATACGCGTTGCGCAGAGCCTGGGCGCGTTCCTCTGGATCTTCGATGACATTAATTACAAAGCCAAGATTCACGATGTCAGCCTGCATCTTTGGTACGTCTGGCGCAAAGTGCGGGTCCCAGCCGGTGGCTTCGAGACCGTTGTGACGGAGGATGCGGACGTCATCCCCCTTCCCACGGCCATAATCAAAGACAGTCCATGCCCCATCGAGATAGCCGTGACGGTGGAGAGCTTGCATGGGGACAGAGAGTGCATAGCGCTGAATAGCCGTCCGGTGCCGGGCAGGTGCTTCCTCAAGAAATCGTGACTGTTGCACGGCACCGTTCAGAGCGACGAGTTGGTGGTCTCGCACCTCATAGCCTGCAGACCGAAGGCGTTCCTGCCACTGGCGGGCAAAGCCAATCCGTCGCGAGTTCCGGAAGAGCCCGGCAGCATCGAGTTGTCGCATGAGAGCCGCAAAAATTGGGACTTGAGGATGGTTGTGGGGAAGAAGAAGCTCCTTGCGATGCAGGATAGGAGGATTACCGGACAGGTCATAGCGAAAGTATTTTATTCGGCCTGATACTAAATCAACGACGTACGAATGTTTCAGCGCGGGAAATAGATTGTCAAAGAATTGATCGTAGTAGAGCAGAGAAACCTGATTGCTTGCTTCGTCGATTTTGATGACATTAAATCCAGTTTCTGTATCGAGGCCAGCTCGTGTAATAGCGAATTGCACTCGTTCACTGAGGCTCGACTCCAAAAACTCAAGCGCAGTAACGTGGACATAAATATTCCCTTTGATTTGTTTCCCTGGACCCCTAGGGTTCCTCGCAATGCTTGAGCTTCTCTTACCTATCATCCTTAGTAGCTTTGTTCTTCCCATGTCTGTTTGTCTTGAGCATTGGAAAAGCGGCGCGGTTTGTAAAGGGCATTGCTGAGAAATGCTTTATCATATGGAATGTGCAGCGTCGGTCCGTCATCTCCAGCATGGTACTGTGAGGCAAAAGTTCGGCTGTCCATGTTCGCTCGCCAACTCTTGCCGATAGCGGAGGTTAGTTTTACTATCAGCCCATGAGTTATCAAAACATCATTACTATTGAACCTGGCAAGCGCGGCGGCAAGCCTTGCATTCGGGGCATGAGGATTACAGTTTATGATGTGTTGGAATATCTAGCTTCCGGCATGTCGCATCGGGAGATTCTCGATGACTTTCCCTATCTGACCGAGGAAGATATCCGGGCGTGTTGGGCTTATAAAGAGAGTGCCTCATAGAGGAGCGAAGCTTTTCTCATGTCCATTTCGTCTCAATCCACATCAACTCAAGCCTCAGCAGTTGCTCGGGGAGTTCCTCCGCTTGAAAATGGCGACCAACTAACCCGCCCGGAGTTTGAGCGTCGCTACGAAGCCATGCCTCACCTCAAGAAAGCAGAACTCATCGAAGGAGTAGTCTACCTGCCATCACCCGTTCGCTATGAAGGACATGGTCGGCAACATTCCGCGCTGAACGGCTGGTTGGTGGTGTATTCGGCATCGACCCCTGGAGTCGCGGTCGGGGATAACACCACGGTTCGTCTAGACTTGGACAACGAACCACAACCGGACATACTCCTTCGTCTCACCACTGGCGGCCAGTCTCGCGTGGCTGCTGATGGCTTTATCGAAGGCCCCCCTGAGTTGGTAGCAGAGGTTGCTTCTAGTAGTGTTGCCTATGACCTACATCAAAAGTTAGACGTCTATCGTCGCCACGGTGTCCGTGAGTACATCGTCTGGCGGACAGTGGACAACGCGATTGATTGGTTTGTCTTGCGTGATGGTCGCTATGAACACTTATCTCCAAGTGAGGCAGAGATATACAAAAGCGAGATCTTTCCCGGTCTCTGGCTCGATGCCGCAGCTATGTTACAGGGAGACTTAGCCAGAGTCCTGAAAACACTCGGGGAAGGTATAGTAAGCCTTGAACATGAGGAGTTTGTCCAACGGATGACTCAGACCACATGAGATTCAGATACGTCTTCTTGGATGGCGGGTTCTTCATAATCCCTTATCCGCCAAACGTACCCTCTGGATAGTCAGCAAAGCAGGTAATGCCTTCGGGCAGGGTCAGCCACGGTTGTCCCGCCGAGCACCAGACGCTAAAGCTCGGTTTGATTTTGCTCTTGTCATCTAACGTCCCACCCATCATCGAGCGAATCTCAGGATAGCGATCGAGCGTGACAGACAGTGCCGATCCGCAGATCGGACAAAAGTGTCGCCGTAGGCGGTGCTGTCCGTCTACGTTGGTCTCGTAAGTGGCCAGTGGTCCTTCGATCGTGACGGCCTCCTTGGGAAAGATCACACCAATGAGAAAGGCCGAGCCCGACTGCCGCTGACAGCGCTCACACTGGCAAAGCCCGATGGCCGTCGGTTCGCCTTGGTAGCGATACTGCACCGCACCGCATAAACAACGCCCCGTACCATCGCCTGTCGTTGGCTTGGTCATGGACGCCCTCCTTTGTCACCGGTTCTGGTGTGGTCTGCAAGGCTAGGGTCTGGCGAGACCCAAAGTCGCAGGCAGTGGTCAAACCCTAAACAATTCGGGGGTTCATGACAAGTCATACGTTCGTCAGATCCCTCTTCCTCTTGGGGATTGCGTCTAAGTTAGATAAGTTTTTCCATCCTGAACGTGCTTGTCGAACAGCGCACAACAGCATAAGTCTAAAAACGAAACGGGCAGCTTTACAAAGCTATCCCTATTCGGATCAAAGGAAGGAACCTTATGGGAACTACAATGAACCGTCAGTGGCTGCTGGCAACCCGTCCGAAAGGCATGGTGAAGGAGTCTGATTTCCGCTACCAGGAATCGCCGATCCCGGAACTGTCAGACGGGCAGTTTCTCGTGCGCGTCCTCTACGTTGCTTTTGAGCCGGCGATGCGCGGTTGGATGGAGGACCGGGCCAGTTATATTCCACCGATTCAACTTGGCGAAGTTATGCGCGCTGTGTGCGTCGGCCAAGTGGTCGAGTCGAAGCACCCTTCTTTCCAGCCCGGAGATTGCGTCACTGGTGGTTACGGTTGGCAGGACTACGTCGTGACTAACGGTCGTGGCGGGCTGATGCCGACCACCCCGATTCCTCGGGATGTTCCTCTGACCATGCCGTTAAGCGTACTCGGCATCACCGGACTTACGGCCTATTTCGGTATGCTCGACGTCGGGAAACCGCAGGCTGGCGAGACGGTCGTCGTTTCCGGCGCGGCGGGCGCAACCGGCTCGGTCGCTGGTCAAATCGCCAAGATCAAAGGATGTCGGGTGATTGGCATTGCCGGTGGAGCACAAAAATGCCAATGGCTGACGAAAGAGGCCCATTTTGATGCGGTGATCGACTACAAATCCGAGCCGGTCGAGAAACGACTGAAGGAACTCTGTCCCAACGGTATCAATATCTTTTTTGACAATGTCGGCGGCGATATTCTGGACGCCGCGCTTGCCAACCTGGCGCCCAAAGCACGGATCGTTCTCTGCGGTGGCATCTCTCGATATAACGAGGAGGAGCTTCCGCCAGGACCGAAGAATTATTTCGCGCTCATCCTTCAACGCGCCCGTATGGAAGGGTTTATCCTCATCGATTACGCCTCACGTTTCGGCGAGGCCATTCCGGAACTTGCCGGCTGGGTGGCGTCAGGTCAGATCAAATATCAGGAAGATATCCAAGAGGGGTTTGAGAACGCGCCGAAGGTCTTTCTGCGCTTGTTTGAAGGGAAAAATATCGGCAAGCAACTGCTCAAGATCGCTGACCCGCCGTTGGCGAGGAAGTAGGCCACGGTATTCCATTGAGGTTGGATGCAACAAAATATCGACCGCGCCGGCGATCGCATCATGATAGTTTCAATCCTCATCCAACCCGAAGGTTGGATGCAACCTACCGAACCGCACCTAGTAGGGGGGAAGCACAGGTTTCAATCCTCATCCAACCCGAAGGTTGGATGCAACTCTCGCTCAGCCATCGTCTTCCTGTCAAAGCTCCGGTCGTTTCAATCCTCATCCAACCCGAAGGTTGGATGCAACTGGCAAAAACGAGCAACAAGCGCAGTACAACCGTGCTGTTTCAATCCTCATCCAACCCGAAGGTTGGATGCAACGCTCATTTGCACGCGGGGCAGTTGTCAGCCTGACATAAGTTTCAATCCTCATCCAACCCGAAGGTTGGATGCAACTCAAAGAGCGGTTGATATTCTTCTGGCGTCAAAGCGTTTCAATCCTCATCCAACCCGAAGGTTGGATGCAACACTCGTCAGGCTCGCTTTCTCGGCATCAGCCAAGCTGTTTCAATCCTCATCCAACCCGAAGGTTGGATGCAACAATAAAGCAACGCGGACCATGCTGGACACGTATAGTGTTTCAATCCTCATCCAACCCGAAGGTTGGATGCAACTTCAACTCGGCATTAAAGAGAGATTCGTTGCGCGAGTTTCAATCCTCATCCAACCCGAAGGTTGGATGCAACCCGTTGCACGATGAATTTTGAATAGAGCAGCGTCTGGTTTCAATCCTCATCCAACCCGAAGGTTGGATGCAACCAGAAAGTGAGATGCCCTTGCGAACCAATTCATCACGTTTCAATCCTCATCCAACCCGAAGGTTGGATGCAACCCTCTGAGAGAGGGCGAGTAAGGTTATTACTTGCGTTTCAATCCTCATCCAACCCGAAGGTTGGATGCAACCGTCCTCTATTCCGTAACTCAACTCCTCCTTCCGTGATGTTTCAATCCTCATCCAACCCGAAGGTTGGATGCAACTGCTTCGTCTTGAGCAACACACGGACGGTTTCCGGATGTTTCAATCCTCATCCAACCCGAAGGTTGGATGCAACCTCAAGTATTGAAATATCGTATCCTCTTTTCTCCTCGTTTCAATCCTCATCCAACCCGAAGGTTGGATGCAACTTGTCGAGTTGCAGCGTTGTTCCTCCACCATTATCGTTTCAATCCTCATCCAACCCGAAGGTTGGATGCAACTCTTTGCGCATCTCGTTCTCGTGATATTCACCGAGTTTCAATCCTCATCCAACCCGAAGGTTGGATGCAACGTCCGCGACCAAGGAGGAAGAGAAATGAAGAGATCAGGTTTCAATCCTCATCCAACCCGAAGGTTGGATGCAACGCCAAGGGGAACTCACGCATGTTCTCTTCCATGCGTTTCAATCCTCATCCAACCCGAAGGTTGGATGCAACGAGTGTAATCCCGCCTGCGTTGTCAAATATAATCGTTTCAATCCTCATCCAACCCGAAGGTTGGATGCAACTTGAGATTACCCGCCCCGGTGGTTAGCATTTTCTGTTTCAATCCTCATCCAACCCGAAGGTTGGATGCAACGATTCGTTTCCACCACCCTTGCTCCAACAAACTGTTTCAATCCTCATCCAACCCGAAGGTTGGATGCAACCAGAGTTACCCTGCGGATTAGGATAGTGCTTCCGTTTCAATCCTCATCCAACCCGAAGGTTGGATGCAACAGAACGCCTCACAATTCGTGAGAGATGCACTCGTAGAGGTTTCAATCCTCATCCAACCCGAAGGTTGGATGCAACTCGCAACTCCCTTGCTGCGGTACTGAATCGCATTGTTTCAATCCTCATCCAACCCGAAGGTTGGATGCAACAATGCCGAGCCGGTTGCCACGCCGTTGCCACACCAGTTTCAATCCTCATCCAACCCGAAGGTTGGATGCAACGCCGACCTTTCAGACTCTTGTTGAGCCTGAGGTTTTTCTCTCGCTCCCGCGAACCAACTCTTTGCTCACTGGTCACCAAGAGGCCATCAATTCGAAGAAACGAGAAAGTTTTTAGAAATCGACAGTTTACAACCAACGCGATCCTCCCGGGTTTTGTGCCGTCGCTTCTGGTTCGCGGGGCACCTATTAGATTACTAACGGATCATCAAAATTTACTGCGGGATTGACGCCAAAATGACGGCAAAAACGATCTTTAGGTTCCCGCAACCGATAAATCCGCAAATTGTCCTCCTTTTCATCAATATGTTTGACGAGGTCACGAACAAGTTGTTCGTATTGCGCCTGATCGACCAGGCATTCAAATACCGATTTCTGTACACGTTGGCCGAAGTTTTTACACACCTGAGCAACTTTGCGCAGTCGCCGTTTCCCATCTTCTTTTTCTGTTGCAACATCGTAGGCAACTAATACCTGCATACTGTTTCTCCCATTAGCGGGATATAAACGGCAAATAGGTCTCCATGTCTCCGCGTAACACACGAGCTAATAAACGTGCCTGCACGTGCGGGATGAGGCCCACTGGAACCTTCTGCTCAAGAACCGGGTGCTGCACCTCTTCCTGCTTACGTTTCTGGTAGGCAACAATAACTTCCTTACGCCCGTCATCGTTCAAGTAGAGAGCCCCACCGGGACGCTCAACAAAATGTTTGGCGTTAACCTGACGACGGTTGATCAACGTCAGAGCTAGGCGTTCCGCAATCACTGAGCGCAGCTCCTCCATCAGATCCAAGCCAAGCGCAGGGCGACCCGGACGAAGGGTATGCAGGAATCCCATCTGTGGATCGAGGCCAACACCCTCTGCCGCAGCAACACAATCGGAGAGCAGCACCGCATAGAGAAAGGAGAGGAGCGCGTTGGTCGGATCACGCGGCGGACGACGATTCCGCCCGTTGAGCTGGAATGTTTCACGGTCTTCACGGACCATACACGTAAATGTACTGAAGTGTCGGCGAGCCGCCTCTCCTTCAAAACCGCGCAATTGGTCAAGGTCCTCTGTTGTTGCCACCTGTTCCAGCGTTATCGCCAGCGCTTGAGCAGTATCCTTCAGTTGTGCGGCGTCCTGTAGATCTTCTGTTTCTCGGGCCGCGCGCTGAACAATCTGGCGCGTATTCTGAATCTTGCCGGCAACAAGACTGCGTGCAATCGCCAGTGTTCGCTGCAGATTGTTTATCGCCTCGTATTGCGCCTTGCGGAGCAACACGTTGCCAGAGACAGGTCCCTCCAGCCGTCCCTTAAACCGTCCATTTCGATCAAGCAGTACCACTGAGCGTCCGTCGTCAGCACAGCGATGTAAGACCGCCGGACTGATCAGCACATCGCCGAAGCAGACCAATCCACCGATATGATGCAGAGGAATTTGCAGCTTAGTTGTTCCTTCCACTTCGACTCGCAGAGTTTCATGATCCAGACGGACATACGCCTCTGGGGTAGTAACGTACAGGGTATTGAGGAGTTGGTGCATACATCCCTCATCAGTTCACGGGATCAACAGTCACAAATAGAGATCTTTCTAGACGTTTGAGGCGGGTCTTTTCCATAACCACCGACGGCAAACAGGAATCTTGTAGCGAACAGTTTTTACACCGAGCATCGTTTACGGCGGGTGGCAAGGTTCGGCTGGCAAGCATGATGCGGATCTCCGCAATGCTTTGTTCCACCTTCTCCCGCAGGACTGCTGTAAACTCTACTTCACGACGGCGGCGTGAGCTGTGATGAAAGATCGCGCCCTTGGGGACCGCCTGGCCGGTCATTTCCTCCAGACAGAGGGCCTGAGCACAGAGCTGGAGGTCATCGTGCTCTTTCTCTCGGCGTGGGCCGTGCTTGTATTCCACCGGGTAAGGGGTCGTCCCATGGAACTCGACGACATCGGCTTTACCGACAAGACCGAGTCGGTTAGACCAGAGTGGTAACGCCCGCTCGACACGGACGCCTTTTTCGACGACCCACTCTGGTTCATCGACTTGTTTATGGACAGCACGCCCTCGGAGAGTGTAGAGATTCTCCTCGAAGGTTTGCTCTAGATGGATCAAGGCACACTGGCGTGGGCAGTAGCTGTAGTGCTCCAGGGCAGAGATCATGACTAACTCATTCTCATCCCAATCGGTTGAAGTTGATGCGTCCATGCGCTCACCTCACTAATGGAGTTAACGTGACTCCAGCGGGAAGCTCCGTTTCATTGATCGAGACAGTGTAATCGCCAAAATCACGTGGTGCGGTAACGCTCTCTTTCAGCTTCGGCTGGATGCGTGCAAACAAGCTATGTGCATGTGCGTTACCAAGTTGCGAGTTGTGCTTGAACACATACAAACCCCGCGTCGCCATCTCACCACGCGCAGCCGAACGGTCGTGCTCGAACATGTTGGCGAGCGCTTCCCATAACAAGTTGAGATCGTCGTCGGAAAAGCCGGTCTGCGCTGCCAGATGCGACGACACAAAACCATGCGCTACGTAGAGACCGTAAGGCACGGTATGTTTGCGGCCCATGGTGCGATTGTCACCGCCTTGTTTTTCGGCTTCCGCCTCTGTTGCCACTGCCATGCGAGTGATGGAGTGTTCCTGTGCAACGATAGGATCGACCGAGCGCGCAAATGTCAGTTGCACCGGGCCACGTACTTGACCGCAATTCACACCGGTGGACATCACCGCGCCGAAGGTACGCACGTCGTAGAAATTTCTACACATCCAGGCGCGCGCTTCGTCCACCTTGTCGCCGCCTTTTCGTTTCTTATCCTCGCCCTTGAGCAATTCACTGGCGCCGATGGCTTCATAAGCGCGTTCGTGTTGCTTGTTGAGGATCGCTTTTTCCTTCACATAAATTTCGAACGGGGGCTGCTCTGCTTTCACTATGCCGACGTAATTGCGCACCTTGCGCTTCACACTCACGTCGGTCACCAGCCCGCGCCCGGTTTCGGCATCCACGCGTGGTAGATTGCCCGCATCGGGATCGCCGTTGGGATTGCCGTCTTTCACGTCGAATAACAAGACAAAGTCGTAACGATTCTGAATCATCATGGTCATGCTCCTTCGGGTGACGTTGAGGTGTCAGTTTTTTTGAAAAAATCCTGTCGCTGATGGTAATAACCGATGGCGAAGCGGCCTTGGTCCGCTAAGGGCAATTGCGCGGGGAAATCGCCGAGGCCGTCCATGATCTCGCCGATGCGCTTTTCCAGATTCACCGCGCGTCCGCGATTGTCCAATTTGGAGAGATGGTGGTTTTTCAGTTTCAGCAAGGTCGAGAACACCGTCACCGGAGTGCTCGACGCCGCACCATAGTAACGGTCGCGGATAGTGGCGTTGATCCCGGGATTGGCTTCTTCCTGGATTTTCTCCAATACGGCGAACAACCGGCCCAACCGGTAGCCGACGTTCGCATTGGCTTCATCCAAAGACATTGTTAGCTCCTCCTTCATCTTGGGATTGGCATAACGGGTTGCGCGGTTGATGCAGGCTTTGAGCAACGCAGCTCGCGAATAAGTCACTTCGTGCTCGGCGCGAAGGCGGCGCACGGCGGCGGCAAGTAGCGTTTGCGGATAGGGTAAATCTGCGAGCGCGCTGCGCATCAACTCCCCGCCGAGATTCGGCGGAATGTTATCCGCTTTGCCTTGTGTAGCCACGGATATCAGCAAACGAAACAACGACAGATACGGCGGATCACGCGGTGAGCGCTCAATGGCGAGATCGTCAAAGTGTTGCCGAATACGCACGGCCATTTCCGCTACCGTGCTGTGGTGCCAGAAGCGGATGGCGATGCGTGCGGCGTTAGGTGCGAGACCCAACGCGAAGAATTTCGCTCTACCCTCGTCGTTCTCCAACAAGCCGTGGTCGATAGCTTTGTAGAGGCTTGTCACTGCACGCATGTTGCGGTCGGGATCGTCCTTGGTCGGCTCACCGAAAATATCTACGACGCTGGTTTCCAATTCCGTAGGTTTATCAGCCCAGAACACCACGCTGGAATCACCCACTTGCAGGCGTTGCGTTGAATCTTTTCGAAGCAGGAGATTAAGCGCCGTGGTGTAACCAAACGCGGCGCGTTTGCCGACGGGTGCGTTCGTGCCTTGGGTTTTTCCGTAGGAGTTGAACGCGTCAAGGTTGAACGAAACGATGTTGGCTCCCGACGTTTGTGCACCCCACACGCCTTTGATCGCCGTGTGCAGCCGCTCGATTTCGTCTTCCTCACCCGTCACCAAACAAAACCCGTCTGCGTTCTCTGCGCCCTGTTCCATCTTGATGACTTCCACCGCCGCGGATCGCTGGCACACCAAGTCCATGTCGCCGTGCAAACGGAACGTAAGGTTCGGATTGATTTCCGTAATCTCGCTCCACATTGGATATTGCGACAGCGCGTTGAGATCGGCGTACCTTAAAAAGCGCAACACCGCTTGCACCCCTGTGTCTGTCTGCGCTGCTGTCGGCAATGATTCGATTTTGGCGATAAATGCTTGATGTTGTTCCGCAATACGCTCCGGTTTCCCTTTGGTATCCACCCCCAGCACGTATTCGGCGTTATCCCACAACAGATTGGCGACAACGCCGGAGGTTTTCTTCCCACCTTGCGGGACCAGAAAGGCACGCGCTCGTTTCTTCTTTCCCTCGCCCTCACGCGTGTCTTCGATCTGCACCGGGTTTCCTCGTGCGTCGATTTCGATGACGAAAGGAATCTCTTTCCACTCGAATCCCGGCGGCGCCATGTGCGCATCCGGGTCGGCGCTTTTGCGTTCGTAGTAGTCGTAGAGCGCGTGCAGAATCACCCCCGCACCTCCTCGCTATCCCAGGCCGGAACGTTCACCACCCCGCTCATCAACTGCGCGCGGAAAAAGCGCGGCTTGGGGTCGGCAGCGTTGCGATAGTCCAGGTCGTAGAGCATGTAGCCCAATTCACGCGTCTCAGCGATCGGATTCGCTTGCGCTGTACCCGACTCCACTAATTTGAAGTCCGCTGCAAATTCACGACAGCCAAGATACGGTTGATTCACGCACTGACCCTTGGCGGCACGGCGCTCGAACATAGTCATGAATTTCACCGTCGGGTTTGGTTCTGTTTCCACATCGCTTTCGTCCACATTCACCGTTCGTTTGCTCAGATGCGGAAAGTTGGGCTTGTGAAAGCTCGGATCTCGTAGCTCGAACGAGGCATAGATACGGTACTTCACATCCCGCAAAAACAAGCCCGCGCGTTGCTGACGCTCGTCTTCGACATACAAACCCAACTGACCCGTGCCGGATTTCATCGCGGTTTCGACGTTGTGCGTCGAAGCCACGCAACCCACTTCGTTCCGCCGCAAATTGATCCAGTGAATAGAATTGAGCACTTCGATCTTGCTCACTTGCCAATGTATGGCCGGTTTCCAGAGAATGGCTTCGAACACCGCGCGCGCGGCCGAGGGCGTCATCACATCGTAGCTCACGCGCTCGACTTTCATCTCCGGACGCGTGAAGCACGCGAAGTCGCCACTCACTTCAAGGCAATAGGTTTTCATTTGTCCTCCCTACGCGATCAAGTTGCTTGGATCGGGATTTGTTTCGTCCACTAACACTCCTAGTTCGGGATGATAAAGAACATCCGAGGTCTGTGCGAATATGCCTGGATAAATCTCACGCACGTCGCCGTTGCCCAGCAGTTTCTGAAATTGATAGTCCGGCAGCGACACTGTGTAACGCTGGAGCTTGCGCATGAGCCAGCGTTCCGGGCCCTCTTTCTGCAACCGTCCAATCAACGTGGGGCTCTCGCCGTAACGCACGATGACACTGCGATAGCCGGACTCGTCGATCAACTGGAAACGTTGCGCGGCGGTGCGGAATTGGACTTTCAGTTGATCCTCGCCTTGCCCATCGGGTTTGAGCAACGCGGCGATGTCGTGCTTATCCAGCGACGGGGCACGCACGTAGAAATGCTCGAAGTAACTACGGAACAAATCGCGCGCGAGCGGATGATCGTTCACCCCGGTCAACAACGAAACGGTAGTTTCCGCTGCGCGCCGTAGATGGCCGGGTGGAGCAGGTTTAGGCGGCACGAACACGACCACTTGGCCTCTTTCCAACCTGCCTTCGCGGTTGCAACGCCCCGCCGCTTGCGCGATGGAGTCCAGCCCCGCGAGCGCGCGATAGACGACGGGAAAATCCACGTCCACACCTGCCTCCACTAACTGCGTACTCACAACGCGTAGGGCTTCACCCGTAAGTAATCGTTGCTTGATGTCGGCGATGACACGCGAGCGATGCTCACCGCACATCAGTGCTGACAGGTGCAACGTATCTTTGGGCATGCGACGGTGCAGTTCGCGCGCGTCGGCACGCGAGTTGACGACGATCAATATGGAAAGATGTTGCTGCACCTGCCGCGCGATGTCGTCCCAATCTCGCGCTTGGTGCAAGTCTTGCGGCATTGCGACAGTGACGCGCTCCAGGTCGCAACATAGCGCATCCGGGTCGTCGATGATTTCGCGTACGTGATCCAGACCGCGAATCGTGCGTTGAAAGGTTTGCAGCGTACCCAGTGCCGGCTGGGTCGCGGTCGATAGCACGAACGTCAAGCCGTAGTGTCGCACCAGCAGATTCATCACATCAAGAATGGGCTGCAAGCACTCGGGCGGTAACAGTTGCGTCTCGTCCAGGACCACCACGCTGTTGACGATGTTGTGCAGCTTGCGGCAGCGGCTGGTCTTGGCCGCGAATAGCGACTCGAAGAACTGGACGTTAGTAGTTACGATCAATGGCGCATCCCAGTTTTCCGTTGCCAAGCGGCTTTTCGCTGTTTCATTATCTGGATCAAGATTGCTGTGGTGTTCGACCACTGCGTCAGGAAGAATGTCGCGAAAAATGTTCGCGGTCTGCTCAATGATGCTGGTGTAAGGAATGGCGTAAATCACGCGCCGTTTGCCATGGCACTTGGCATGTTCCAGAGCAAAGGCGAGGCTCGATAGCGTTTTGCCGCCACCGGTGGGAACGGTCAACGAAAACACGCCCGGCGTGCTGGGGGCCTTGTCCCGACACTGGCGTAGCACCTCGGCGCGGATGCGGTTCATCTTCGTAGACGGCGCACCTACGAATTTCTCTTCTATGTAGGCATTGAAACTCGGCAACAAGTCTGAAATTGCCGGAGCGCCCACGCGCTGCGCTGCCTTACCCTCGTCCATGAACGCTTCGGTATCGAGGAAATCTGCGTCCACTAAACACGAAAACAACAGACGTACCCACAGGGCGAATCCTTCGGCCTTGCCAAGTAACGGACTGACTGGCTTGGACTGCGAAAGAATCTCGGGAGGAATCGCTTGACTGAGTGCGCGTTCCAAATGACCTTTGTCATCCAGTCGCACCTTCAGTGCTGCGCCACGGGTCTCGCTCGTGTGCCAGTCGGGCAGTCCGGCGTGATGCCCGGCGATGAGGTAAGCCAGGACGCGTCCATGCACGCCGAATTGCGCCACCGCATGCTGTGCCCCGGCGGTGGAGTGATCGACTCGGCCAACCTGACCTTCAAGATGCGCCTCAGGATCGTAACCGGACACGGACTTGATACGCCGCTGGAATTCCGCGCTGTATTTCCCCAGATCATGCCACAGCCCAGCCACCTGCGCCCAATCCCCACTGCCGAAATCACGCGCATATTCTTCCGCACGTTGCGCCACACCACGCAAGTGTTCGTCCAGATCGTGCGGGATGAACACCTCGCCGTCACGGCGAACATGAGCCAAGTAGCGGACGGCTTTGCATTGCTCCGATCCTTTCGCATTGGCTAAACACGCGATGGTCATATCGCCAGTTCTCTCCTTGTTTAAGATGACGATATGAGTCTACCAAGTTCACAGGCTGTGTGTCTAGAGCTTGCTTACACCCGGTAGGGATTCAGGTCAGCTTCGGGCGGGCGTAGCAGTGTCTCGCCGGTACACAGAAAACCATACTTACGCATGGCTCGTCTCTCTCGGAGAAACCGGAGAGCGTTGGTCAGGGTTCAAACTGCATCACTACTAGATGGTGCGATCTAAGCTGTACTCGCCTCTAACGGCAAGACAGTAATGAGTTGCGAGAAGCGGGCAAAATCGCCGGTGTTGTTCGTGAGCAAGGAAGTAATGTTATAGGCCAGCATTGTGGCCACAATGTTCGCGTCGTGGACTTGTTTGCCGCCGATGGCAAATTGCTGCATGAGAGCGAGAAGCCGTTCAGTTACATAAAGGTTATCCTCAACGATGTGAAAACGGCTCTGGAAGAATCGGACGCGCTCAATCACCGTTGAGATAGGTCGAGGGTTGAGAAATTTCTGCGGGCGACTAAAGGTCACCAAGTATTCACGTAAAATCTGACGGCTGATCCATAGTTCAACCCCAGTATTGTATCGAGTTTCGATGGCTTTCAGAGCGATGTCGTGGAGGGGCGCTTCAATCGCGTTGGCGAAGACGAGTACGTTAGTATTGAGAAAAACCTGATTACCTTCCCCATTCGTCATACATATCCTCTCGCCGTAAAGAGAGATTCTCTGGCCACGGTCCCCAGTTATCTACCGGAAAATCAAGCGGTGGGCGTTTCTCCTTCTTGAATGGTTGCTCGTCAATCACCATAACTATGCGATGCTCCCCAGGCGAGATGTCCGTAGGCAGTTGCACGATGATCTTCCCGTCATTGGTAACAATTGCAGTCGTCTCAATGGTTCTCATGATTACCCTCTAAAGTACGAACTATCGCTCGTCGAGAACGTAGCCGCAAAATTTTTTTCTGTCTACCCGTTTATTGGCGAGGTCCTAAGGCAGTTTTCGTGTCACCTTCCTACTCAGCGTCACAATCTCCTCTACCTTGAAGAGCAGCCCAAGCACGAGATAGACCGCGCCACCGGCCGCAAGGATGCCGGCGAACTGGAATAATCGTGCAGGCGTCATCAGTGAGTCCGGAGTGGTCGCCAATGGCTGTCCGAGGATAAAAAGAATCACTCCAAGTGTTAACGCGAGTAACAGGTGAATAACAAAGCGCCGTGCGAGCAGCGGCTCGTTCAGAGAACCATGCTGACGGCGAAAAATGGCGTAGAGCATGAGCGTGTTCACGTACGAGACCAGTGAGATCACTAAAGCAATCCCCCAATGTCCGAAGAGCCGCATGAAGAGCACGTCTCCGCCGAGGTTCAAGATAATCGAGGCGACCCCTACCAATGCTGGCGTCCGCGTATCTTTCGTCGCATTGAACAGCCGTACCATTATCTGGCTGGTACCATAAGCAAGGAGACCAACCGCGAAAGCCGCCAACGCCTGGCTGGTTAAGAGAACGTCTCTCTCGGTGAACTGCCCACGTTCGTAGAGCAGTCGGGTTATCGGCGTGGCGAGCGCCATCAACACCGCGGTAATGGGTAAGGCAACGGCAAACAATAAAGAGAGTCCAGAAGTCGCTTGCTCCTTAAAGGTATCTTGCCTTCCCTGGTGATGGGCGGCTGATAGATCGGTCAGCAGGACGGTATACACCGGCACGGCAAATAAACTGACCGGCAACATAAACACCCGGAACGCATAGGCCAGCGCCGAAATGCTTCCTGCGGGTAAACTCGAAGCCATCGCGCGAGCGACAAAAGCGTTCACGGGCACGACTGCCGTCGCTATGACCGCCCCCAGCACGAGTCCGTGCATTTCTCGCAACGCGGGATGGACAAAACCCAACCCCGGCCGGTAGCGAATCCCTTTTTGCCATAGCACGGGAATCTGCACCAGGACCTGGATGAAGCTGCCAGCAACAACCCCTAGGGCTAAACTGACGATGCCATACGTGTGGGCGAGAAACAGGGCGCTGGCAATGACGACCAGGTTAAAAAATACCCCCGCATACTCAGGCATGGCATAGTGATCAATACTATTGAGCGTCCCTTTAATCACGGCTAACAGACAGTGCAACACCAACATCGGCAGCATGAGACGAAAGAGAAAAATCGCTAGGGTACGGTCCGCCTCAGCCAAGCCCGGCGCGGCTACGGTAATAATCCCGGGGGCAGCTACGTAACTCACTCCAGCCAAAAGCAAAGCGAGAACGATTGCTCCGTTCATGGCGACGCTGAAGACTGCGCTTAAGTCTTCTTTATGCTCACGATAGCGAGTGATCACCGGCACGAAAAAATTACTCAGGACACCGCTGAAGAACAGGGTCTGGATCATCTCCGGAACGTTATATGCGACGACAAAGACATCGGTCAGGCGTGAAGCACCAAACAATGCGGCCTGGACGGCTTCCCGGACGAACCCGAGGGGTCGACTGATCAACGTCGCCAGCAAGATCGGCAGGCCTCTGCGAGCAAGATGCGAGCGCGAGGGAGACGGAGTTGGCCGGTGAGGCGGTTCGGTGACGGGCGCAGCAGTTGACACGTTAGGCACTGTAGCGGGGACTCAGCAAGGAATCCAGAAGCTGGGCAGTGCGCAGCTCGTCCCTCTATGATCCTCTCCCTATGCGATTGCGTAACGTTTCCGTAGGGGGCGTATAGCTATACGCCCCTACAACTCTAGTGGCAGGGCGTATTGCCCGCGCCCTTTACCGACGCGCACTGCACGCCCTACGATTACCCTCGGGCTCCAGTCGTCCGGCCGGTGAGCTATACTAAATCAGACCACACAAGATTGGCACAGTCACCGGTGTGGGAACGAGGGCCGAGAGGCGCAGAACCTCGCTAGGGTAGGGGCGCACGGCCGTGCGCCCCTACAAACGGTGAGCGCCGCAGTGTACGCATCTCCTGTGGTTCGATTTAGATCAATGAGGAAGGAGCATAGGCGTGGCTCTAGCAGATACGATTGAACAACAGACGCAGGCGATCGGCCAAGAAATCTTTGCGCGCTTGAAAAGCGAATCTCCCTTTGTCTTTCATTTGGCCTGGTGGGACGAAAAGATTCTCGAATGGTGCATGCGCGATGAAACGCTGAAAGTGCAGATGTTTCGTTTCATTGACGTACTGCCGATGCTCAAGACCGGTGAACAGGTTGCCCGGCATCTGCAAGAGTATTTTCTCGATCACCAGGAGCTTTTTCCCGTTGCCGTGCAGTGGGGGTTGAGCGCAGCTTCATTGGGAACCGCCGCTGCCCGGGCGGTGGCGCTTGCCGTTCGTCGTAATGCGACACGAATGGCCCAGCGGTTCATCGCCGGCGCCACTGCCGCCGAAGCGCTCACGACGATTCGCAAGCTGCGACGGCAAACCCTCGCTTTCACGCTCGATCTCTTAGGAGAAGCAACGCTCAGCGAAGAGGAAGCCGAAGTCTATCAGCAACGTTATCTCGACCTGCTTTCTTCCTTAGCGGCCGCGGCAAAAAACTGGGAGCCGGTCGCGCAAATCGATACTGACCATGCTGGGCCTATTCCGCGGGTGCAGGTCTCAGTAAAGTTGACCGCTGTGGATTCGCAATTTGATGCGATCGACCCTGCCCACAGTGCCACACAAGTAAAGAAGCGACTGCGCCCAATCCTCCGCCTGGCAAAAGACGTGGGCGCTTTTGTCACGGTGGACATGGAGCAGTATCATTATAAGGACCTGACATTACAGATCTATAAGGAGATCTTAGAGGAAGAAGAGTTCCGCGCCTGGCCTCATACCGGGATCGTGCTGCAAGCCTATCTCCGCGAGACCGAACAGGATCTGCATGACCTTCTGGCTTGGGTGAAAACGCGCGGTACTTCCGTTGGTGTTCGGCTCGTACGAGGTGCGTATTGGGACTATGAGACCGTGGTCGCCCAACAACGCCACTGGCCAGTACCAGTCTTTACGCGCAAGTGGGAAACCGACATCAATTTCGAACGATTGGCGACCCTGCTGTCGGAGCACTATCAGTTCCTCCGGCCAGCTATCGCCACCCATAATATCCGCTCGATTGCCTATGCCTTGGCAACGGCGCGTTCCTTAGGTCTCCCCGAGCGTGCGCTTGAGTTTCAGATGCTCTATGGCATGGGAGATGCCATCAAAGCCGCGCTGATTCAGTTGGGACAGCGGGTGCGGGTCTATGCCCCATTTGGCGAGTTGCTGCCCGGGATGGGATATCTGGTGCGGCGTCTACTGGAAAATACCTCGAACGATTCGTTTCTCCGCCAGGGCTTCGTCGAGCATGCCGCCGTGCCCGAACTGCTGCGTAATCCCCTCGACTCTGCTCAAGACAAAACAGCGGCGGCGCGCGACAATGGCCGAGCAACAGCCAATGGTCATCTTCGGTCCACCGAGAAGTTCCAGAATGAACCAGAGTTGGATTTCGCCCAAGAAGAAAATCGCCGTCAGTTTTACACCGCTCTCGCTCAGGTCCGCGCACAGCTCGGCCAAACGTATCCTTTGATTATCAACGATCGAGAGGTGCTAACGGATGCCGAAATCATTTCGCGGAATCCCTCTCAACGAAGTGAAATTATTGGCCACGTCGCACGCGCAGGCACGGCGGAGGCAGAACACAGCGTGATCGTTGCTTTGCAGGCCTTAGAAACATGGCGAGCCACCCCTGCAGCAGAGCGGGCTGGCTTCTTGTTTCGCGCCGCTGCTGCCATGCGAGCCCGCCGCCTGGAACTGGCAGCTTGGGAAGTACGCGAAGCGGCGAAACCATGGCGTGAGGCGGATGCTGATGTGTGTGAAGCAATCGACTATTTAACGTACTATGGTCACGAGATGTTGCGGCTTGCACCCGCACGGCGGTTGGATAACCTTCCTGGTGAGATCAACGAGTATATTTACCAAGCCCGCGGAGTCGCCGTTGTTATTGCGCCGTGGAATTTTCCCTTGGCGATTCTTACCGGCATGACTGCGGCTGCGTTAGTGACCGGCAATACCGTGATTATGAAGCCGGCCGAGCAAACCCCGGTAATCGCCGCCAAGCTGATGGACATCTTCCGTAGTGTCGAGCTTCCTGCCGGGGTACTCAGCTATCTTCCGGGACTCGGCGAGGAAATCGGCGAGTATTTAGTTACGCATCCTCACGTGAACTTGATCGCTTTTACCGGTTCACAAGCCGTGGGTCTTCACATCAATAGCGCGGCAGCGCAGATGCGAGAAGGGCAGCGGGGGATCAAAAAAGTCATCGCCGAGCTGGGGGGAAAGAATGCAATTATTGTCGATGATGATGCCGATCTTGATGAAGCTGTACTTGGCACTGTCGCTTCGGCGTTCGGCTACGCCGGGCAGAAATGCTCGGCTTGTTCGCGGGTGATCGTTCTCGAACAAGTCTACGATACTTTTCTCAAGCGCCTGATCGAGGCGACGCGAAGCTTACGCCTTGGCGTCGCAGAAGAACCTGGAACTTTTGTTCCCCCTCTCATCGATGAAGAAGCGCACCAAAAGGTGGAGCACTATATCACCGTTGGCAAACAAGAGAGCCGCTTAGTGCTAGAAACCACAGGCACCGAGTCAGGGGGCCTGATTGGTCCGGTGATTTTTGCCGACGTTTCTCCTCAGGCGACGATTGCGCAAGAAGAAATTTTCGGTCCGGTCTTAGCTGTTCTCAAAGCCGCAAATTTTGCCGATGCGCTAGCGATTGCTCTCGGCACCCCTCATGCCCTGACCGGCGGCCTCTACTCGCGCAGTCCAGCCCACATTGAACGCGTGCGGCAAGAATTTCGTGTCGGTAATTTGTATATCAATCGTCGTATCACCGGCGCGATTGTGGAACGGCAGCCTTTTGGTGGATTAGGGCTCTCAGGCATTGGCTCAAAGGCAGGCGGGCCCGACTATCTTCTGCAGTTTATGGAACCACGAGTGATCACCGAGAATACCCTGCGTCGAGGATTCGCGCCAATCAACTCAGAAGCGGTCACGACGCGATCGGCAAAATAACACGGAAACACGTTCCGCTCCCAAGTGCGCTGTCTACTTCTACCCGGCCGCCGTGGGCTTCGACAAAGGTCTTGACGATAAACAGCCCTAAACCCGTACCGTCTTGGCTACGAGTCAGCGTCGCGGGGCGATATTTCTGGAAGAGCAGAGGAATCTCCTCAGGCGCGATTCCCGGACCAGTATCGCTGACCTCAACGACAACACTTTCTTCAGGCGCGAGTGAAACTGAAGACTCTTTTTCTCTTGCCTTAGTCTGCCGAAGCGCACAGACAGTGATTTTTCCGGTCTCCGGGGTAAATTTTATAGCATTGCGAATAAGGTTGCTGAAAATACGCTCCAAAGCCATCCCATCGGCGAGCAAAGTTGGCAGTTCTTCGGTAATATCAAGCACCAGAGTCAAGTGGTGGCGCTGCGCGATGCCGGCGTACTGTTGGACGACCCGGTGCAGAATCGCATCTACGGTTTGCGGAGTCTTCAGAAACACCAACTTGCCGGCTTCTGCCCGTGCCAGATCAAGATAATTGGTAATGAGAGAGTGGATGGTAACGGCATTATCCCTCACCCGTTGGACGAATTCTTTCTCGAACGACGAGGAATGCTCTCCCGTCCCTCGTTGCAAGAGATCCACATAGCCAAGAATTGCCGCCAGAGGGTTACGCACATCGTGAGCGAGCATAGCTAAGAAATCATCGCGCTGTCGCTCCAAGGCTCTTTTGCCGGAGACATCACGATAATTGCCTTGAAACCCGATCGGTGTTCCCGCGCGGTCGCGGATCGCGCGCGTGCGAGCCTCTACGGCAACGAGGTGACCGTCTTTGTGGATCAGCTCAACTTCAAAGGTTGAGGAGGGAAGTTTTTCGCCGGCCAGAAAGCGCCGAGTGCGCTCGCTTGCCAGGGCAACCGATGTGGGGGTGGCGACCATGCTGACGTGTTGCCCGACGAGTTCTTCCCGCGACCACCCGAGCATACGCTCTGCCCCGCGATTGACACTGGTAATGATTGCGTCGAGTGTGAAGGTGGCAATGGCGTCGTTAGCATTCTCAAAAAGACCCCGGTAGCGTTCCTCACTTTCTCGGAGCGCGTCTTCTGTTTGTTTGCGTTCCGAGATATCGCGCATGATCGTAGAGAAAGCTTCGACAGTACCGTCTGGCGCTTTTTGCGTCACAATCACTTGCGACACGGGAATCTCCCGGCCGGCGCGGGTCAGGAGGGCCATTTCTCCACTCCAGACGCCGTCACGTATGACGAGAGGCAGGATCTCACTGAAGCGGAGACGAACCCACTCCGGATGATAGTCGTAGATGAACATATTTTCTGCCGGTTCATCTTCGCTCATTCCTACCATTTTCCGGCCGGCACGATTAATGTACGACGCGCGTCCGCCTAAGTCGGCAATGCCAACGAAGTCAGGCGTCGCATCAAGAATTGCCGTTACCCGCGCTTGTGCTTCCCGCACTTTTTTGTGCTCGGAGATATCGCGGGAAATTCCCATCACCCCAATGAATTCTTCGTTAGCCCCGCGTAACACCGAGGCTTCTAAGTAGGCATCGAATACCTCTCCATTTTTCCGCCGGTTGCTAATCTCCGCGGCGAACCCTTTCATCTCTACCGTTTTGCCATGTATGGTGAGGCCCTGGGTGGGCTCGGCATACAAGATGTCAACGAGTTGGCCAAGAACTTCAGCCTTGCCATAGCCGAAGGTTTTTTCTGCGGCACGATTAAACTCGACAATTCGTCGGCTCTGGTCTACCGCGATGATCATGTCGAATGAACTATTAATCAGGGTTTCTGCGTATTCCTTAGCTGCCCGGAGAGCCTCTTCCGCTTGCCGCCGTTCTGCTTCAGCGGTTTCGAGCGCAGTTACTCGAGCGCGCAAAGTGTGGATCTCAGCGCGAAGTTGTTCTTGAGATTGTTCTTCGTTACCCACCATCTTCGTTACACAATCAAGACAAATTGCCCCTGGATGTCCTCATGGGCTCGTCTTGATCACCCCACCGATGCAGTATCGGGATTTTTGCGCCGAATTATAGCTCTGCGGTACAGAACAAGGAAAAACGAGGACCAATCTCAGAAAGCGCCAGCAGGGCAAAAATCACGAGCGGGTGAGAAAGGAGAGGGGCCCCCCTTGTCGGACTCCGTAGTGAGCATTCGGGCCGAAAATCGAATGCCGCTCAGGTAGTATTTCCTTCTCGCAATTTGCCGCGTTCCACCTTGCCCATGGCGTTACGTGGAATTACTGCGAGAAAGTGATAGAGGCGTGGGCGTTTGTAAGGAGCGAGGTTTTGTTCAGCCTTCTCCCGTAAGCGTTTCTCTAGAGTGGGAGCATCCTCTCCGGACCGGGGCACGATGAAGGCAGCGATACGTTCACCGAGGTCAGGGTCGGGAACTCCGACCACCGCGCACTCAGCCACTCCAGTATCGGTCTCCAAGACGGCTTCCACCTCTCCAGGAGTGACATTTGTTCCACCGACGATAATCAGCTCTTTCATACGCCCGCGGATAGACAAGTACCCATCAGCATCAAACGCGCCGAGGTCACCGGTGTGAAACCAGCTGTCCGCAAAGGCGGCCGCGGTCGCTTCCGGATTATGCCAATAGCCACTAAATACGTTGGGGCCACGGACCCAAATTTCCCCAGTCTCACCGTCGGCAAGGAGCTGTTTTGTTTGGGCGTTGAAAATGCCGATCTCTACGCCAGGCAGCGGTCGCCCGACACTCCCCGGCTTGCATGGTCCGCGTAGCGGATTGGAGGCGTTGATTGCCGTCTCCGTTAACCCGTAGCGTTCAACGATAGTAAAACCGAAGCGTTGCTGAAAGCGACGGAAAGTTTCAGGCGAGAGCGGCGCTGACCCACAGGTAAACACCCGCATTGACGAGAGCGAGAGCTGCTTACCCCTGCTGTCGGCCTCCGCAGCTTCGGTCATGCGATGGTACATCGTCGGCACCCCCATGAATACGCTAATTTGGTGCGACTCGAATGCCCGCAAGACAACTGCCGGATCGAACCGCTCTAAAAGAACTGCCACATTACCGACGTACAAGGTGCCGTAGATGCCTAAGCCAAGGCCGTGTAAATGGTGCGGCGGCAAAGCATGGAGCAAACGGTCCTGCTCACCCATCTCCCAGGTTTCGACCAAGAGCGCCTGGAGATTCGCCCGTAAGTTTCGATGAGTCAGTCCAACCCCTTTGGGAGTACCTGTAGTGCCGCTGGTAAACAAGAGAAGAGCAAGATCATCGTCATCGCGGTCAACCGGTTCGGGTCCCGGTCGGCTCGCAGCCAGAGCTTGTTCCAGCGGGAAGGCGCCGGCAGGGAGTGATGGCGCCGCAGGACCAACTATCCACCACGGTCCTCGTACCGCTCTGATTATTGCTGGAGCACGCGTCAGGGTTTCTGCGTGCGTAATCGCCAGCCGTACGTCAGCCTGCGCCAGTACCGCTTCGGTCTCACGAGCAGTGAGAGCCGGGTTCAGCGGAACGACACCGGCGCCGACGCCGAGCACGGCAAGGTGGGCGGTCACCAGACCGGCGGACTTTCCCAAAGAAACCGCCACCCGATCTCCAGGGCCGACACCCGCAGCCTGGAGGGCCGCCATCCACTGCGAGGCTTCGTGAAGAAGCGCCTGACGGGTCTGTCGCCAAGAAATTGCACCGTCGGGTTCAAGCCGTTCGAGCAAGACGGTTGTGTCGTTGTGGCCGAGACGATCCCAGAAGGTACGCGCTAAGTTCATGTCCAGGTTCTCTACCACACCATTGCGCAGAGGGACAGGGTAAGTGCGGTAGCCAAAGCTCTGTGGGCTGGAGTGAGAATGACAACTTTCGCTACCAGGCTTCCCTCGGTCGACTTTGCTGAGAGACTGTTTTGTCGTTCTACAAAGACGTTGACAACGCGCTTCTAGAAGTGCGATACGGCACGCACGCCCTGCTGAGGAGGATGAGACCATGGACCAAGATCGCGACCCTAATCGGCAATTCGCAGCGCTACAGCAACAAGTCGCTTATGACGAGCAGCTCAAGCGAGTTATGAACCACATTCTCGCGGCAACGGACGTCGATCAACTTTTCGTCACTTTCCACGACGAAATTCTTGAGTTGTTTGATGCCGAACACCTCACCCTATACGCCCTTGATACCGAGAAAAAGGAAATTTATTCTCGCTTCTTAGATGTCGACGAACTCCGAGAAATTCGCGTCCCTTTCAGCGACCATAGTATTGTCGGCTTTGTCGCCCGCGTTCGCAGAATAGTCAATATCGCTGACGCCTATGATAGAGCCGAATTGGCACGGATTAGTTTGACCCTCTCATTCGACAGATCGTGGGATCAAAAAACCGGCATCCGAACCAGGCAAGTGCTCACCGTCCCTATTTTTGCCCCCACGAGAACCCTGATGGGAGTCATCCAGCTTGTTAACAAAAAGAGCGCGGCCCAGTTTACGCCTAGCGACGAGAAAAAGGTGCAAGAGCTTGCCCAGACGATCGGCATCGCGTTACAGAATCAGTACCAGCTTGCACAGAAAAAGCCGTCAAAGTTTGATGCACTGGTGGTCCGCTCTCTGCTCAGTCAACAGGAACTCGAAGCGGCGATGCGAGAAGCACGAGAACGGCAGCGCCCGCTGGAGTCAATTCTGTCGGAGACCTATCACATCGGGAGAAAAGATTTGGGCAACGCCTTGAGCACGTTCTATCGTTGTCCTTTTTTCGAACTGAGTGAACAGGTGGTGATTGACCTGGCCTTAGTACAGGGTCTCAATCTCAGCTATCTGCAAACACAATGCTGGATCCCTCTGCGGGAAACAGAAGACACGATCGAAGTGCTGATTGATGACCCTCACTCCTTCGAGAAAAGGCGAGATATTCGCCGTGTTTTCTCCTCCAAGAAAATCCAGTTTGTGGTTGGGCTCGCTGATGACATTCTAGCGCTCATCACTACGGCCAAGACGGAGCGCGATGCGCAGGCCCCCCTCTCGGCTATCCTTGGGCAACTGGCTGCGGAAGATCTCGACGCGATAGGAGGTTCCTCTGACGCGTTTGTCGACGAAAACGACAGTGCGATTGTCCGTCTGGTCAATCAACTGATTTCCGAGGCCTACAGGGCCGGAGCGTCAGATATCCATATCGAACCCTATGGTGAGCAGCGAGATACGATGGTGCGTTTTCGCATTGACGGGCGTTGCGATAAATCATCGGAGGTGCCGGCACGGTATCGCCGGGCGTTGGCTTCTCGCCTCAAAGTGATGGCGCAACTCGACATCGCGGAGCGGCGTAAACCGCAGGACGGAAAAATCAGGTTCCATCTACCGGATCGGGCGGACCGAGAGATCGAACTCCGCGTCGCCACCCTTCCTACCGCAGGAAGTGACAATGAAGATGTCGTCTTGCGCATCCTCACGGCGAAGGAACCGATCCATCTTGAAAATCTGGGGATGGCAGAGGCGAATCTTCAGCAGTTTAAGCGCCTGTTACAGAAGCCCTACGGGATGATTCTCTGTGTCGGCCCGACCGGCTCGGGAAAAACGACCACCCTGCATTCAGCGCTTGCCCAGCTCAATACCCCGGACCGCAAGATCTGGACGGCAGAAGACCCAGTCGAAATTACCCAATATGGGTTACGGCAGGTGCAAGTGCACCCACGCATCGGGTTGAATTTTGCGGCGGCAATGCGTGCTTTTCTGCGCGCCGACCCCGATATTATCATGGTCGGCGAGATCCGCGATCGCGAGACTGCCGAAATCAGCATCGAAGCCTCACTCACTGGCCATCTGGTGTTTAGTACCCTCCACACCAATAATGCGGTCGAAACTGTCACCCGCTTGTTAGAGATGCAGATGGACCCCTTTCTCTTTGCTGATGCCTTACTTGGCGTCCTTGCCCAGCGCTTGACCCGTACGCTTTGCCGTGTCTGCAAAGAATCCTATCACCCGGTGAAGGAGGAGTATGACGCGTTAGCCTATGGCTACGGTGAAGAAGCCTTTGCCCAGCTTGGTATGCACTACGACGACCATTTCCAGCTTTTCCGCGGTAAGGGTTGTGGTGCCTGTCGCCACACGGGATATAAAGGGCGCATGGGATTGCATGAGTTGTTAGTGGCAACCACGGAAATCAAGCGCCTCGTCCATGCCCACGCACCAGTACCGGAGCTTCTTCAGGTGGCAATCTCACAAGGGATGACAACGTTAGTGCAAGACGGAATTCTCAAATCCTTACAAGGATGGACCGATTACAAGCAAGTGCAAGCAGTGGCAATGCGGTAATAAGGACGGAGCGCGTGCTCCGACAAGCTCAGCATGAACGGTTATTCGACCCAGCCATCAAATCATTGACAGACCAAGCCGGATCGCGCACAGTGGAGAAGGAAATAGGGCCTGCCACCTCACTGACAAAGGGCAGAGCTCGCGTCCTATAAGGAGGAACCTATGGCCTACGATCTCGTAATCAAGAACGGAACGGTCGTCGATGGCAGCGGACGTCCGCCGTATCGTGCCGATGTCGCCGTGCACGGCGATCGCATTGCCGCAGTCGGCAAAATTACCGAGGGCGCAAAACAAACCATCGACGCTGACGGACAGATCATCACTCCAGGTTTTGTTGATATTCATACGCACCTGGATGCGCAAATCTTTTGGGACCCGATCGCCTCTTCTTCATGCTGGCATGGAGTCACTTCGGTGGTAATGGGCAACTGCGGGGTGACCTTCGCTCCTTGCCGGCCGCAAGATCGTCAGTACCTCGCGCATTTGATGGAATCCGTAGAAGATATTCCCGCTGAGACTATCATGGCAGGCATGCCGTGGCAGTGGGAGACCTACGGTGAATACTTGAAAGCACTGGATGCCATGCCTAAGGGTGTCAATGTGGGCGGCCTGGTCGGGCACTGCGCTGTGCGCTACTGGGCAATGGGTCCAGAAAGTCTGGAGAATAAGCCTGCGAGTCCTGAGGCCATCGCACGCATGCACGACATCGTTGCCGAAGCGATCTCCGGCGGTGCACTCGGTTTTTCTACGTCGCGTACCATCCTCCATCGCACGCCGGAAGGTCAGCCCGTTCCCGGCACGTTTGCCAACTTTGACGAGATTATGGGAATTGCGCGCGTCCTTGGCGAACTGCGCCGGGGAGTCGTTGAAGCCGCACCAGGCATTGACAGCGGCAAGCCCAAGGATATTGAGCGAGAAGTGCAGTGGATGACCGAGGTCAGTCTGGCTACGGGTCGTCCGGTAACGTTCGGTCTGGCACAAAGTCGTCCTTATCCTGGAGTCTATGCATCGATGCTCGAACAGATCAGTGCGAGCGCAACTCGTGGCGCGCAGGTGTTCGCCCAGTCCACCACGCGCGGCATCGGGGTGTTGTTCGGCTTCGTCAATCGGACACCTTTTGATCGGGCACCATCATGGCGAGCCTTACGCACGCTGAAACTCGAAGAGAAGGTGGCAAAGCTGCGTAACCCTGAGTATCGCGCGACGATGGTGCAAGAGGCGTTAGCCGACCCGCCGCCGATTGATTTCGGCCAGATCTTCCTTCTCCCAGACGGAGAAGCGCGTTACGATCACCGCCCCAATGAGAGTCTTGCCGCCCATGCCCAACGCTTAGGGGTCAGCCCTGCCGAAGCCTTCATCACTCTCTCGCTGCAGCGCGAAGGAAAAGCCCTGTTCAATTATCCTTTCTTGAATCCCACGTTCGACGCGGTCCAGACGATGCTCGATCACCCACGAGTAGTCATCGGACTAGGCGACTCTGGTGCCCACTGCGGGCAGATCATGGATTCGAGTTTGCCGACCTACTTCCTGAAATACTGGGTCAAGGAACGGCAGCATTTCACCCTCGAGCAAGCGATCCGCAAGCTTACCCTCGACCCGGCTCAGCTTTTTGGTATCTACGATCGCGGGATCATTCGTCACGGTGCGTATGCGGATCTGAACGTGATCGACTATGATCACTTGCGGTTACCATCCCCGACTTTCGTACAGGATCTACCTGCGGGGGGTAGCCGCTACATTCAACAGTCGTCTGGCTACAAGTACACCGTAGTCAACGGCCAGATTTTTATGAAAGGCCGCGAACATACTGGCGCTTTTGCTGGCCGCGTGCTGCGGAGCGCATAATCCCATCAGATCCCACTCATGCCGATGATGCAGGTAGGGGCACGGCAAACCGTGCCCCTATGGTTTTTTTCTCTGAGTTTTGTGTGCCTATTTCTCTTTGCCCACCCCTTCCCTGCTCTCGCGGAATTGAAGGCTGATCAGCTCGCCGTCCTGGCGAATCGCAATAGTACAGACAGTCTCACGGTGGCACAGCACTATATCAGCGTTCGCGGGGTACCACAGACACACTTAATTGAACTCGACTTGCCACTGGAGGAAACCATCAGTCGGGAGGAGTATGAGAAAGCAGTCGTCCACCCTATTCGTCGGATCTTGGCAGAGCGACAACTGACTACTCAGATCCGCGCTCTCATCACAACCTATGGTATCCCTCTCCGCGTCGCCCCACCCCAGCAGAGCGCACAACAACGGCAATGGTTGCTCGATGCTCAGGAACGGCAACAACAGGCAAAACGCCGGTTACAAGGACTTGAAGAGCAGCTCAAACGGATCGCGCCGGCTGATCATCCCACTACGGCCACCGCACCATCTTCCACACCAGCCGCGCCGCAGTCATCCTCACAATCTTCTGAGTCTCTCACGCAGCCAGTGGTGACAGCTCTACGGGAAGCGGCCTCGCGTCTCCAACGGGCACAGGATGCGCAGCAAGCCAAGATCTGGGGAAAAGAGCTGCTGCAAGCGATCGAACAATTTGGTGGTCGAGATCTGTTCATCAAAAACATACGCCCCGCGCCTACGGCGGACTCACAATTCGTACAGGCTGAAATGGAAAAAGTACGTCAGCAGCTCAAGCGGGGCCAAGCACTGGTTCGCTTGGTGAGCGAATCACCGTCGGATCTCAGACGTCAGAAAGCTTACCGCCTGGTCGCACGCCTCTTTGGCCTGCAAGGTGTCGTGCAATTCTCCCAGGAAGAACAGGAGCTATTCAACAATAAAGACAGTGATGCAAGTCTCGACAGTGAGCTCACCCTTTTGTGGTGGGATCCAGGCACCTATCGTCTCTCCGGACGTCTTCCCAATCCGCTGCATTACGAAACAGCGTCCGCAAAGGAGCAAGCACCCTTAGCACTCCCAACCCTTCCGATTCTCATGGTCAGTCGTCTCGATGCACCGGAGCCACAGCTCGCAAGACAGCTAGTCGACCAGGCGTTACAAGCTGAACAACAGGGATTGTCTGGGAAAGTCTATCTCGACGCGCGCGGCATGGGGCCTGAGCCGCCGTTGGGCTATGGATTTTACGATCAGAGTCTCCGTGATCTTGCCGAACTTTTTCGTCAACACACCCAATACGCAGTCGTGTTGGAAAATACCGAGCACCGTTTCAGCCAGCCCGGTGAAGCCTCGGGAGTTGCTGTGTACGCGGGTTGGTATCGATTACGATCTTACGAAGACGCCTTCACTTTTAATCCCGGAGCCATCGGCTATCATCTTGCTTCTGGGGAGGCTATCAGTATTCATGATCCCAGCGAACCGGGCTGGTGCAAAAATGCTCTCGCTCGTGGCATCACTGCTACGCTCGGCCCCACCGATGAACCCTATTTGGATGCGTTCCCTCCTCCCAACGAATTCTTCGCTCTTCTCCTCACAGGGCGTTACTCTCTTGTCGAAGCGTATTTTCTTACCGCGCGGTACGTGAGCTGGCGAATGGTATTGTTTGGAGATCCGCTCTACAACCCCTGGCGAGACAAAATGCTGGTTAAACAAGGCGATATCGCCCTGCAAACCGCACCGAGCACGCGAGGTCCACTCCCAGAGGCACCGTCGGAGCGTCCCTTTCCTGACCCAGGACAAGCTAGACAAGCCTTTCTTCATCAACGTGAGACGCTCCTGTCACAGATTGATCCTCTGCTTGAGGAGCTTGATCAGCCGAGTGTTCGGTAGAGGCAAGGCTTCTCAGGTGAGTAAGGCGGTAACCGCCTCCAACAAATCTTTGCGTTCAAAAGGTTTGGCGAGGGTTCGGTGCGCGCCAAATATTTGCGCCACGGGGAGGATATCAAGGTTCCGCATACGTCCTCCCCCAGAAATAGCCAGAATTTTTGTTTGCGGGAAATCTTTATGCAGGATGCGAATGGTTTCGATGCCTTCTTGCTCCGGCATAAGGATATCAGCAATGACTAAGTCAGCGGATTGCTCATGGAACCTTTCCATCCCCACTTTCCCATCTGGTGCTTCTACGACCTCATACCCGACGCGCTCGAGGATTTGCCGGATCATGCTTCGTACTGGCTCTTCATCATCAATGACTAAAATACGTACCACCCGTTCTCTCCTTTAAGAACACAGTCTTCCTCTCACTGGACCACCGCGACACTCCACTGCTGTCTAGTGAGGCAACTCTCTCTTTGCGCTCTTACTCGCTTCCTCGCTTGCAATCAACGGCCAGTAGATGTGAACGGTCGTGCCCTGCCCCAGCTTGCTAGCTATGGTAATCGTTCCGCCGTGACTCTTTACGATCCCGTGGACAATGGCGAGTCCCATCCCGCTCCCCTGCCCTACTGGCTTGGTGGTGAAAAAGGGCTCGAAGATATGATCGAGGACATCGGGTGCTATCCCGCAGCCCGTATCACTTACTGTTAGTCTCAGATACGCTCCCTCCTTGAGATTGTCGGCCGCAAATTCTGTCACTTCTCCATTTTCTACACGATCAAGGGCGATACCAAGGCTGCCTCTCCCTTCTCCCATGGCGTAGGCTGCGTTGACGCAGAGATTCATGATGACCTGTTGGACTTGGGTTCGATTAGCAAGCACGGTTTCATCGCCGGCATTGAACAGAGACTGAATAACGATCGTCCTTGGCAGAGAGGGACGTAACAATGTGAGAGTTTCTTCAATGATATTGCGCAGACGAACGAGTTGGAGTTCTTTTTGTTCCGGACGACTAAAAGTTAACAGTTGCTGGACGAGTTCTTTCGCCCGGCGACTGGCCCGGAGAATCTCTTCCAGGTTTCTCCGGGCCACTGTGCCAACAGGAACATCATCGGTAACGAGTTCTGCGTAGCCGAGGATAGCCGAAAGAATATTATTAAAGTCGTGAGCAATGCCACCAGCCAGGGTGCCAACTGCTTCAAGTTTCTGGGTCTGCAGCAGCTGTGCGTGGAATTTTTGCTGCTGTTCTTCGACGCGTTTACGCTCGGTAATATCAATAAAAGTACAGACAGCCTGGCTCACCCTGCCATCAGCGGCTACGTGCGGATCGGCATTGACCAACAACCAGACCCAATCGCTGCCTGCCGGACGACGGACTCCCATCACGACGTCTTGCACGGGGTGGCGGGTGGCAATGGCTTGGGGCACGGGGTGGGTCTCTCCGGGAAACGGCGACCCATCTTCATGAATTACCTGCCAGTCAGGATCCAGTGAGGTTTTCCCGAGCAGTTGTTCTTCAGTCAAACCGAGCAGATCGAGGGCAGCTCGGTTACTCACTAGCACTTCGGCATTTGGACCTTGCAGTATGACCCCCACCTGCAGATCGCGGATAAGCGTGCGGAAGCGCGTTTCACTTTCTCGCAGCGCTTCTTCCATATGCTTTCGTTCAGTGACGTTACGAGAGTTAATCACTACTCCTTGGATCTCTGGATCAGTCAGTAAATTGTTGCCAATCGCCTCTAAATATACCCATGAACCATTGGCATGACGAAAACGAAACTCGGGGGCAGTAACAGTTCCTGGCCGCGGCAGTGCTTCGGCAAAAGCACTTTGCACCTTTTGTCTGTCTTCGGGGTGGAGATGCATAAACACATTGGTATTAATCAGCTGCTCAGGCTCATATCCCAGAACCCGTTCGATTGACGGACTTTGGTAACGAATAGTTCCATTGGCATCGAGGATCGTGAGAATATCGGACGAGTATTGTACCAGCGTACGAAAACGAGCTTCACTTTTCCGCAGCGCTTCTTCGACCTGCTTGCGCTCAGTGATATCGGTGAGCATACCGAAGGCGCCAAGAAAGTTTCCTTGCTCATCCAGCATCGGACTGGCAGAGACGATTGCCCATAGGTGTTCTCCGTCCTTTTTACAGAAACGAAAGTCATGCTTTTCTTGGATGCCTTGCTTGCGCCGAGCAAAGTAGCCCACGGCTTCCTCTCGTGCCGCCTCATCCATAAACGCGAACAACGGGCGCCCGAGCATCTCGTGGACGTTATAGCCGAGCATTTCTGCAATGCGTTGATTGGCGTACACGGTCTTGGCCTCGGCATTGAGTACCCATATTCCTTCCTGCGCCGTCTCGACGATGCGGCGGAACCGTTCTTCGCTCTCCTTCGCTCTTTGCAGAGCCTGCTCCTTCTCTTGGTACAGACGAGCGTTGGTAATGGCAATGGTTGCCTGCGTCGCAGTAGCCACCAATAGTTCTTCTTCACTATCAGTGACTACATGCAGCGGCTCCCATAAGATTTCCAAACAGCCAATCGTCTGGGCGTCCTGCCATAAGGGAACCATTAGCGCCGAGGTCTGCTCAGGCGTTCCGCCCAACTCTTGGGCCAGCTTCCACGACCTTGGCCAAGCCTCTGCCGTGAGACGTGGAACGCGCAACGGGCGTTGCTGTTCGACAACCCACTCGGACATGGTTCCTGCCCAAGGATAGCGAATTGGATGCCCTTCAGGAGCTCTCTTCCCGTAGGTGGTGGTAAGCTCGGCCTCTTTTCTGGCCGCGTCGAAGAGGATAACCGAGCCACTCTGGGCGGCAAAGAGCGGGACAATCTCATTAATGATGCGTTGGAGAACTTCATTGAGGGCAAGCGTCGTCCCGATCGTGTGATTAATCCGCCGTAACGCCTCGAGTTCCTGCGTGAGTTGGGCTTTGGTTTTCTGCGAGTTTTTCATGCTTTCTCACCACAGGCGGAGGTAGGAGAGAAACTATTGCTTTTGGCGGCGTTGTCGGTCAAGGAGAGTCACCCCCGTACCGCTGGCTTTGCAGACGAGAATAGGCTCGGCGAGCACTTCGGCAGCGGAATCGGATACATTGGGTTGAGGACGGATCACTTTCCACGCTTGAAATTCGAACGTGCGTGAGGTCCGGCCAACCTGGCTGATACGGCCGTGGGCCTCGATGAAGTCGCCGGCATACACTGGCGCGAGGAATTCAATACTGTCGTATGCACGGAAGAGTCCTTCATCACCGTCAAAACGAATACTCAGTTCAGTCCCCACGTCACCGAACAGCTGGAGCATTTTTGCTCCGTCTACAAGATTCCCGCCGTAGTGAGCGTCATGCGCACTCATTCGTACACGGATCATTGCCGTCGGCAAGCCATTGACTGATTCTAGTGTTGGCATGGGATCACTCCTACCCTCGCCCTCTCACAAGAGGGCGGGTATTGTAACTTGCGAGTGTAGACCGTCGGTCACTTCTGCGATTGCCAGAAATGTCCCCCTTCACCGTATTCGTGCTGTCCGCGGATCGGTTGACCTTCAGCAAAACGGCTCAAGCGAAATGGGGTGATATCGGCGGTGGTACTCCGTCCTTGGAGAATCAGCTCGGTCAGGCATTGGCCAATGGCTGGCGCTTTCTTGAAACCAGTGCCTGAAAGACCACAAGCAACATAAAATCCGTCTGGACCGGCTTGCCCGAGGATCGCTTTCCCGTCCGGTGTCATATCATAGATGCCACTCCACCCCCCATGCGAAACCGCCTGGGCAAATGCTGGCGCCCGCTGACTCGCCTTACCACGAGCAAAGGGAGGAAAGTCGGCATCTACTGCTTCATTATAGGCATCAGGGTCAACTCCATTTTCCCCTAGACCGGCACCGACAACAGTAGCGAGAGATTCCTCCGGGCGGAAATACATGCCGACCCCAATGTCGGCGACCACACAGTGGCGGCGCAGGAGTTCACGCGGTTGGCGCAATGAAGCAATTTGATTGCGCTGGACGACGATAGGAATGTCGAGTCCTACCATCCTGCCGAGCTGCGTAGCCCAGCAGCCAGCGGCGTTGATCACGATTGGGGCCTCAATCGCTCCTTGGTCCGTCCGCACTCCACTCACACGGCTGCCGGTCGTTACGACCCCGGTCACGGTCACCCCTTCTTGGAGCCTGGCGCCTAATGCTTCGGCCTTTCGCGCAAAAGCAAAGGTAGTCAGAAGAGGGTCGGCGTAGCCACTGTCCGGTTCGTACGCTCCTAAAGCGACACCCTCAAGCGAACAGGCAGGTTCGATCGCTCTCACCTCTTGTGAATTGACGACTTGGGTATTCACTCCGATCCGCTGATGCATAGTGACGTTGGCTTTGAGTTTTTCTGTATTATCGTGATCCACCAGCCAGAGAACGCCGCAGCGGACAAATCCACAGTTCCCCCCAATCACGTCGGGAAAATGGGCATAGGTCTGAAAGCTTGCCCACGCTAAGCGCGTTTCCGGCTCATTCTCGTAATGCATTCGCACGATGGCGGTTGACTTGCCGGTGCCACCTGCGCAGAGGTGCGTTTTTTCTAACAGCATCACCTGAAGGCCGGCTGTGGCGAGGTGGTACGCGAGACTCGAACCGGTCACTCCGCCACCAATAATAACCGCATCGGCCGTCGTTGCCATGAAGGTGCTCCTTGCGATCAGTAGTGGATTTTTCGCCAAGAGTGAAAAAAAGCGGAAGGCGGGTGGTTCGCCTGTGCCTTCCTCGATCTTGGGCTACAATCCTTTGCCATCCCACTGCTCGACTTCGACCCGGCAGTCATAAAAAGTCCCACCGCCCCCGAGATCAGTCAGCTTGGTTGACGTCACGTTATTGACGTTGCCCTTGCCACCAGAGAGTTTATCCCACCATCCCCAAAAGCTGGCAACAGTTCCGGGAGCAACATTCGGTGAAATCTTTAGCGGGAGAATGAAAGCCCCACGGTCGTTGAAGACCCGTACTTCAACTCCATCTGGTAAGTTTCGTGCAGCTGCATCGTACGGATGCATCTCTAAGGTGCGCGCCTCTTTTTCTTGCCGGCGCATCACCGGCAGGTGCCCGTATGACGAGTTCAGTGAATCTTTATGCTTACGCGGAAGAAAATTCAGCGGATACGGTCCGTGGCTGAGAGTTTCATGCGGCAGGACAAAAGTTGGCAAGGGATCAAATCCGTCTTGCGCCAACTTCTCGCAATAGAATTCAAATTTACCCGATGGGGTACGAAAGCCGCCCTTTGCCCGTGGCAGGAGGTCGGGTTGAGCGCGAGTTTTCATAAACGGTTTTGTGGTAAACTCGCTAACGGACAAGCCGCTTCTGAGCGCTTCGGCCATCAGCTCGGCAGCCGAGACGTACAATGCCGGTTCTGTCAGCCCCAGCGCGTTGCCCAATAATTGGAAGACGTCCGCATTGGCTTTTGCCTCACCCAGCGGCTCAATCGCGCGAGGACTAAAACTGCCGAAGTCGCCGCCATATGCCAATACGGCATCCTCATGTTCCAACGGCGAAGTAGCCGGAAGGACAATATCGGCATAGTCTGCACTGTCGGTGAGGAACATGTCATGTACAGCCATAAACAGATCGGGGCGCTGTAAGGCGCGACGCAAACCAGGCTGATCAGGGAGTGAAGCCGCCGGATTGCAGTTGTAGTTATAGATGACCTTAATCGGTGGATCTAAGGAAGGGTCGAGCAGATGCTCGGCGAGGCGCACCATGTTAATGTCACGCGTGCCCGCTGGTGAGAGGTCGACACGCATGGCTTTGCTGAGGTCCTGGGCGGTAAACATGGCTCCCCAGAAATTACACATGCCGCCGCCGACTTCCCGCCATGCCCCAGTCTGCGCAGGAAGGCAGGCAACCGCTCGCACCGCGGCGGCACCACCACCACAACGTTGGATGCCAATACCCATGCGAATCGCCGCCGGCTTGGTAGTGGCGAAGGCTTGGGCCAACTCTTGAATTTTCGCCACCGGCACATCGCACGCCTGCGCGAGCTCAGCCAACGACAAGGAGCGCAGGCGTGCAGCGAACTGCGCGTAACCAATGGTATACTGCTGGACGAAATCACGATCGACCAGCCCCTCCTCTTCAATCACCTTCATCATGCCTAAGGCGAGAGCCGCATCCGTGCCAGGTCGCACAAAGACGTGCTCATCACAGACGCGGGCCGTGCGCGAGCGGTAGGGGTCAATAGCAATGAGTTTGGCTCCACGTCGTTTGGCCTCTTGTACCAGCGGCCAGACATGGAGACCAGTGTTTAACGGATTGGATGCCCAGAAGAGGATCAACTTGCTTTCAACTAATCCCTCGGGGGCAAAGCCCATGAACACATCAGAGTACGCCAGTGCGCCATACAGTCCGCCAGCACAGATCGTGCGGTTTAATGTTGAAGCCCCTAGCGTGTGAAAGAAGCGACGATCCATCGCATTGCTCTGATAGACTCCGTTATTGCCGCGATACGAGTAGGGCAAGATTGACTGTGACCCGTGTGCGACGATAGCTTCTTGCATTTTTGTCGCCACGGTAGCGATTGCTTCATCCCAGGAGATGCGCTCGAATCGTGCCCCAGGCCCTTTTGGTCCTACACGTTTGACTGGATACAGTAAGCGATCTGGTGCATAGACACGATCAAGAAATTTATTGACCTTGGCACAGAGCGCGCCACGAGTGAAAGGATGCTCTTTACTGGCAGTGATGTGTATTGCCCTGCCTTGATCGATCTTCACTTCCATGAGGCAGGAGTCTGGACAATCATGGGGACAAGTGACTTGGGCAACGTGAGCCATAGCTGTCCTCCTTATCTCTATGCCTCTACCACAGAAGGGCCAAGTCGTCAGCCTTCGGCAAGGGAAAATCAGAAGTGAAAGTCCCCCGAGTTGGCAATGCCAGAAGGAATAAGGGCGCACGCTCAACGAGAACGCCAGAAAAACTCCCAGAGTGGAGTGGTCAACCAGGACCGTATCCCTCGCTTACGAGAGGAATTCCCTTGCTGGACAGGGGCTGGAAAAGTCCAGCGGAAACCCACGATAGAGCATCCCAGCCAGGCCACAAGGAGTGCGCAAAGGGTTTGCCACCAGCCTTGCGGGTTACGGGGTCCATCGCGAAGCCCACGATATGGCCCAAGAATCCAGCGATTCTCCACCAGGGTGCGATGTTCCCACGCCCAGAAGATTGCCATTGCTCGTTCTTCTTCGGTTATAGGAGTGGCTCCATTTGGCAGTCGAACTTCTTTCTTCTCGGGACTCTCTTGTCGAGAAGTGTAGATAGGATCGCGCCACACGGTTGGCCACCACAGAGCGATCGCCACCAGGAGAGCCCGTCCGATCCATATTATGGCGTGGGTGCGAGGCGCATACATACGAAAAGCACTATCGACCAGCTGACTTTCCTCTTGAGAATGCCCTGTGGCTTGGAGTTGCGCAACTCAGTTGAGGAAGGTAAGAAAACTCCATCTTCGTGACCATTCGAGGAGGGGAAGCTCATGCAATTCAGGAAATGGAGAAACATCTTCATTGGCGGAGGATTTTTCCTTGTGTCCCTATGCTCTATAGGAGGGATTCTTGCCGAGGGAACCTATCCGGCTGATTACAAACCTTCGAAGCCGGCGGAAAAAGGCGATACCAATGTCCTCGCGCGCGTGCTCGCCGTTGCCGGATACATGACGACGAAAATCGACGCCGCCGGCGGAAAAGATTCTCCAGTCTGTTATCGCAACTGTCTCACCGTTGCCCTCAATGATGCCCTCAAGTGCACCGAGAGTAAGGGGAGCTATGCTGCGAGCGAATCCTGTGAGCAGGAGGCCTCACAGAAGATGAGTACTTGCAATCCCAAATGTCAATAGCGACCCTTTTCTCTAACCCTTACTAGCCCCAATCCTTTATTGCTTTCTGCAACTTGTCGCGTGAAGATGTGTTTCTCCTGACAAGGCCGGTTTTTGCGGAGGGTACCCATGCGTAAATTGCTGTTTATCGGGGTTTTGTGTCTGTCTTCGCTGCTACTGTGGCGAGTGTATGCGACGACCTCATCCGTTCCTTCTCTGTGGACCGTGCGATTGACCGCAGCCCACGGCTTCGTGGCCGGAGATGCAGTTGAAGAAGGCGGTCGGCGTATCGGCCAGGTTGTCAGAGTTGAACCGCACCTTGCCCCTGATAGAGAAGCGGGGACCGATGTCGTCATTACGCTTGATCCCAGCGCTCGAGAGCGATTGCGCGAGCGGTCAACGTTTGTCGTCACCACTCCAGCAGGAGCAACCCGGCCAGTCCTGAGCCTTATCGTCTTCGACGAGAAGAGTCCAGTGTTGCCTCCAGGTAGCGAGATCGCCGGGACAGAATCGGAAACCGAGCTGGAACTTAAGCGGCAGCTTGCCGGCGTAGACGCGGCGATCCGCGGGGTCTCGCAACAGCTCGATCAGTTTCGGCAGATTCTCGATAGAGCCAGTAAGTCCGAAGAGAAACGTAACCTGGAAAAGAGTGTCGAAGGGTTTTTTGTCACGATGCAACGGACACGCGACGATTTCGTTCGCATCGTGACTGAAGAAGTTGCTCGCTGGAAGAGGCTGTACGAGCGATTCTTTCCGCCTGAACCTACCAGACCCGTGTAAGGACTATGGGACAAAACCCCCACCGCATGGCATAAAGTTAAGGCGTCATTGCGAGCGGAGCGAAGCCATCTTTGCCTGAAAACAGAGATTGTTTCGTCGCTTATCGCTCCTCGCAATGACAGCTTCGGCT